>Ga0209488_10000267_pt1 | contig 42332 bp, 25 predicted proteins | sample Rivendell_Oct201_8_FD_188349 | JGI IMG/M metagenome (GOLD analysis project Ga0209488, IMG submission 188349) | Vadose zone soil microbial communities from the Eel River Critical Zone Observatory, Northern California, USA -... | ecosystem: Environmental > Terrestrial > Soil > Vadose zone >...
GCACATCAAAACACGGAAGGAACTGCTGGCGACGATCAAACCGAGCCAGTATCAGTACCTGAGAGCCGACACCGGCGATCTTCCGGATTCGGCAGACAAGGGCAATCCGACATCAAACGTGCCGCCACTCGTTTCGCTGGCAGCGAATCAGACGTAGGTCTAAATCGCGAATGAATTTCAAGAGGCGAATATTGCCCTCCTAAGTTAGGAGGGCAGCGGGATCGCTTTGCGATCCCGCGAGGGGTGGTTCCAAAGCCGAAACGTTGCGGCTTTGGAACCACCCCGGCGCTTCGCGCCACCCCTCCTGACTCAGGAGGGGAATACTCCACCGCTTCCAAATCGCACCTTCACGGTCCGAAGATAGCTCATGAATTCAGTCAGTAGTCACTGCACGACTTGAAGTAATGGCACTGCGGACACTTCAGTTCGCACTTCTGCTCGTGAAGCCTTGCACCGCAGTTGGGGCAGGTTCTTTCGATACCCTCGAGATCAGGCTTTTCGGTCGTCGTGGGGTTTGTCATCCTGCTGTTCTTTCCCGAAGTACTCGGCAAGGTGCCCAAGAATCGTGGCTGCATCGCCGGGCCGGCCTTCAAAGGTCGTGATGCAGCGGGACCGGCGCCAGCCGTTGCCCCGCTTCACACCGACCATGATGTACTCATCGAAGAACCCGCTATCTTTCAGGAAGCGCACCGCCGACTCCGGAGTGAATTCATGGGCGCGAAACTCACAAACGCTGATGAGATCGCGCAATCGCTCGGCTTCCTCGGCGTCCGCAAAATCCAGAAACGGATCGAGCCCGTGCACTTCGCATCGCGCGGGCGGCTCCCCGTTTTGAGCAAGCGCTTCCAGCTGAGCTTTGACGAACTCGCCCAGTGCGCAATCTTCAAAGCCCTCGATCACGGGCCCGGTGCGTGGAGAAGACATGTTGAAGACACCTCGTCGCGGCATCAGGCGTCCCGTGGCGTCGACTTCGCCGAGCAACGCGGCTTCTTCAACGGATGGACACAGTAAAGCCAGCGGACGTATCGTGGATCGGCGCGCAGGGTTCGGCGAATGAAATACGCTGTTCCGAATGCGAAACCGTAACTCGACCATCTAACTCCTCCTCCATTCTCGTTCCCGATCAGATTCGCAACATCTTTATCAGTCGGGTCTCGGACAGAAGAGGTCCGTTTGGCTATACTTATCTCATGCATACGTTCACCGATCGTGAGAGCAAGCTCATCACAAAACTGAAGTCTCTGTCGCCGCAGACCGTCCTTAAGATCGCCGAACCATGCCCATCGCATTCCATGTGCGTGCCACTGCCCTTGTTTCGTGTTTATAAGATTGACGACGCGAGTTTTGAAGCGGAGTGGAACAGCCATCACGTCGCCGGCCCACGGCAGGTTTTCCAATTTGAGGAACCGAACTGATCAGCTTGCCACGTAACCGGTTTTGGCTCGAATGCGGACGTCGCGTCCGGGCGCCTCAACGCGGATGTGGTGCACTCCGGGACGGACTGGAGCGTAGTACCCGAGATAGTATTGTTTGGCCAGGTCGGTACGAATGCTTTCCATGGCAGGTCGAATGGGATCGGTCTTTTCGAGGTAAATCACACGACCGCCGCTGAGCTTCGCCAGGGACTCCACCGTCGTCTGGTCGATGTGCACGCGTGGGCCGATGGGAACAAAATACAGAAGAACACTGGAGCGCTGCGCCGCCAGTGAAACCGCGCCGAAGCCGGCTTTGCTCCCGTTGTCATTGCCGTCTGTGAATACAATCAGAGCTTTTCGCTCCTGATCGCTTTTGCTGACCTTCGTCATCCCCTGAATCAACGCATCGAAAAGCACGCAGATGCCTTGCGCCTGCAATGTCCGGAACGCCGCGTCGAGGTTGCGTACGGGCTGATGGGTCTCGAGCATCACCTGGGCCCGCGTGCCGAATGTCATGACGAAGAATTCATCCGTACGCCTCGCCTTCTGCGCAAAATCGAGGACGCCGGTCTTCATGATTGGAAGGATGTCGATCATGCTTCCGCTGTTATCGATCAGGACACCGAATGCCGACTCCACCTGGTCGTCCTTTTCGAAAATTGAAATCTTCTGCTCGACGTCGTCTTCGAAAATGCGAAAGTCGTCGCGCGACAGTCCCGTGACGAATTCTCCGCGGGGATTCGTGACGGTCGTGAACACGTTGACGAGATTGACATCCAGTTTGAGGGTATTATCCTGCGCGGATTTTGCCGACAGGCGATCCAGCGAGAGAACGCCACACAGACCGCCGCAGAGTATAAGAGCAAAGATTTTTCGAAGCATCTAATCGGCCCCAAAGGCCTCACGGTATAGACGGTAGATCGGAACATCGGTTGGATACAATCGATGTCCCCGTTCCAGCACTCTGCGAATGTCTTTCGTCCTGCCCCCCTTGGCCTTGTACAAATTGACCAGCTTGACGTAAATGTCGGAATCGCGATCGAACGCGTAGGTCATCATGTATTCGTATTGCTTGATGGCGTCATCGGGCTGTTTCACCAGTTCGAAAAGGCGTGCCAGGTTCAAATGGGCAAAAAAAGTATAGGGGTCCTTCTTCAGCGAGTTTTCGAAAGCCACGCGGGCTTTGTCCAGATTCTCATCGGCCATGTAGTAATCGCCGAGCAATGCCAGCTCGTGTCCCGTCGCCGCCGGCTCCGCCTTGACATACAACTCCAGCCAATGCGCCGCCACATTCCAGTTCTTTTTCTGGCTGTATAACTCCGCCAGGCGCCGCAGCGGTACCGGGCGTTTGGGATCCGCTGCCGCGGCCGCCTCATAGTGGCGGGTGGCCTCTTCGGCGGCGCCTAATTTCTCCGACACGAGTCCCCAGAGTTCCTCGCGTTCGGCAAGCAACGGACTATCCGGCTTCATCGCATCGTGAGCGCGTCTCAGCTGCTGGTCGGCGTTGACGGCGTTGTCCTGGCCAAGGCTGATCCTCGCAATTGCGATTTCCAATCGGCCCGGTTCCAGATGATCCAGCTGGGAAAGCAGACCCATTGCCTGATTGGCCAGATTGGCGCGATCCATGTGCAACAGCGGATCGATGACGCCGCTGTAAACCCTTTGCAGGTCGGCGACCCGGACACCCGGCGGAAGGAGGCCTGGCTTGGTGTCGTACAGTAATCCGACATTCAGGTCGCGTGTGTTGCGGTATAGCTCGCGCGGGGCATGGAATTCAAGCAACGGATGGTCATCGCTGTTATGACGAGAGTTCTCGGCAAATTTTCGAATCGCGTCCGAAGACGTCACGTAGTACGCCAGCAACCCTTCCGGCGCCGGAGAAAGCAGGTATTGCCGCAGGTTCTGCGCCACCGAAGGGTCTTCTGCGGCCAGGCGAGTCCAGCGCTCCAGATTCAGTTGCTGGGGCTTCATTGTGCCGATCAGGATCAGATCGCCTCCGGCGTTCCACGCCGAAACCTCCGGGAATTTCGCCTGGAATTCGTGAAGGATCATACGGAGATCTTCCGGATCCAGTTCGTAGAGCTGCACCCACTGAGCGAACACTCCGTCGGGTTTCAGGACCTGTGCGGCACGATCGTAGAACTCCGAAGTAAAGAGACTGGCGACACCGGCAATCCAGGGATTGGAGGGCTCGGAAATAATGACATCGTATTGCTTGCGCGTGACGTTCATGTAGTTGCGCGCATCGTCATAAGTGATGTTTACTTTTTGATTCTCGTAGCTCTTCCGGTTGATCGATGAAAACACCGGCCCGGCGCCGACCACCGCCGGTTCGATCTCCAGGCAATCGATGCTTTCCACTTCCTTGAAAGTCGCGGCGGCGCCCACCGTCACGCCGGAACCGTATCCGATCACCATGGCGTTCTTTGGGTTGGAGTGGTACAGAAACGGGAGAAATCCGATCATGAGCTGCGTCGTCATGTCGGCTTTGTTGGATGCATCGACTTTCCCGTTGGTCCGCAGGCCGACGTAGTCTTCTCCCTGGCGCGCGGAGATTGTGGCGTTGTTGCCTTCCTTGAAGTACACGACATCGGTATCGATGTAGTGCTCGTCGATGGTGAATTCCGGCCGGGAATCGAGCATCTTCGCGTAGACAATGATTCCCTGGTCCAGCGACTCCTTTTTCCAGAACACCTGCCCCTTCATCGCAACCGTCGACAACAGCAGCAGCGCGATAGCGCCCCATTTTGCCAGATCTCGCGCTCGCACCGCGGACGGCGCCGACAGGATCAAAGCTGCCATCGCGGCATTGAAGAACAAGCCGCCCAGTATCGTGCGTTCAGTCCCAATCCAGGGCACCAGCACAAATCCCGCAATCAGGGATCCGGCAATCGCGCCCATGGTATTCACCGAATAAATGCTGCCAATGCTGCCGCCGAGAAGTTTGATGCGGCTCGAATAAACCTGGCTGGCAATCGGGATCGTCGCTCCCATGCAGATTGTGGCGACGATCATGAGAAACGCACAGACGATAAACTGCGTCGCCAGCATTGCCGGAAAGGAATAGAAGAGGGCGCGAAGCGCGCCAACAACCACCAACGGTGCCACGGTATATCCGACAAGAAAGATCAGGCCGCCGAGGGCAATGCCGAGCTGAGTCAGTCCCAGAAGCCGCAGGCTCGCGATCGTGCGAAGACGGGAGGCAATGGAACTGCCCACGGCAATTCCAATCAGGAAGGTGACGAGCATGATGGAAAACGCGTACGTGGAACTTCCGATCATTGCCGTGAGGGCTCGCGTCCATGAAACCTCGTACAGCATCGAAACAAATCCCGATCCGGCGAGTGTCATCAGGACAAGGCCGCCTGTGGCCGGATCCGCTTCGACGATCTGGCCCGCGTCCGGCTGGTCTTGCCCGGAACTGGCTTCAGCGCTTGTCGAAGCGATCAGGGCCCAGCGGCTGTCGAGAATGATCGCAAAGACTCCAATCACCACGTTCAAAACCGCAATGAAAAGTGTGGTGCGGATATTTCCAAACCGGGGAATGAAGTACAGGGCGGCCACCAATGTGCCGAATGCAGCGCCAAACGTGTTCAATGCGTAAAGCAATCCAACCTTCCGCTGAACCTCCTGAACTGTTTGTGTGAAGAATTTTGCGAGGACGGGCAACGTTCCGCCCATAAGAAATGTCGGCACCAGGAGGATCGCAAAACTGGTCAGAAAGCGAAGCGCCACGCTTCCGCCGGGAATGCTCTGAATGGATGGCGTCACGGCCCAGTACACGCCATGGAGTGCGCGAAAAACGAATGGGACCAGTGCGGCTGAAATGCCAATTCCGATTTCCAGCATTCCGTAAAGCTTCAGTGCGCGGGGGACGCGATCCGCATACCGGCCGAGCTGCCAGCTTCCCAGCGCCAGACCGGCCATGAAAGCGCCTAAGACCACGGCTATGGCGTGAGAGGTGTTTCCGAAAACCAGCCCCGTCAACCGCACCCAGATGACCTCATAAACGAGGCCGGTAGCACCGGAAAGAAAGAAGATTCCGTAAAGAGTACGAAATGATTTCATACGGGCGCGATTTTACACGATTTCCCGGGGACCCGAGTCTAAAGGATCATGACGCGCAATCTGGTCCGAACATGCGACATGTGCCATCGGATAATCCGTTCCGGCGAATACCGGCAAAGGAACGCCGATCGATCCGGCCCGGATGTCATGATGGTGTTGGCGGAAAACGCCGATCGTGACCTGCAGCTGGTCGAGATGCCGGATGGGAGCATCTCGATGGATACCTGCCTGGACTGTTATATGCGCATGTCCTTTACCTATAGCGATGCGCTGAACTGAGGAGTGAAACTGCAGCAGCGTGCTATCGGACCTGAAGGAGAACTTTTCCCGTCGTGCGACGGGCTTCGAGATCCATCTGAGCACGAGCGGCGTCGGCAAGCGGAAACATGTGATCCGTTTTCAGCTTCAATTCACCGGACGCCATCCATCGAAATAAGTCTCCGGTGCGAGCCTGTACTTCTTCACGACTGGCGGCGTAATGCACGAGCGTTGGCCGTGTCACAAACAAGGATGCTTTCATTAGCACTAATGGGTCGACCGGAGGCACCGGGCCGCTCGCATTTCCATAAAGCACCAGATAGCCGCGCGGTTTCAGGCTGTTCAGACTCTTCTCCCAGGTCGCGGCGCCGACCGCGTCGTAAACGACGTCCACTCCTTTGCCATTGGTGATCCTCTTCACTTCCGATTCGAAATCCTGCTGGGAATACACGATGGTTTCCTGCGCACCGGCGCCGCGTGCCAGCTGGGCTTTTTGTTCCGTGCCGGCCGTCGCGATCACGGTCGCTCCAAGCTTTCGCGCCACCTGAATCAGCAGCAATCCGACGCCGCCGGCCCCCGCGTGTACCAGCGCCGTCTGTCCGGCCTTCAGCGGAAAAGTGCTGTGCGTGAGGTAGTGTGCCGTCAAACCCTGAAGCATGATGGCGGCTCCGCTTCGAAAGTCGACCGAGTCGGGCAGCAATGCCAGTTTCCATGAAGGCACGGCGGCAAACTCCGCATACGATCCCAGCGATGTGGCATAGGCCACACGATCGCCGACGCGAACATCGGTCACTCCTGCGCCCAACTTCGAAATAATTCCGGCGGCTTCTGCTCCCGGTGTAAATGGAATCGACGGCGGTTTATAGAGGCCGCTGCGTACATAAGTGTCGACGAAATTCACGCCGGAAACGTGAATCTCAATCAGAACCTCACCGGGACCGGGCTCGGGAACGGGAGCTTCTTCATACCGCAGAACCTCCGGACCTCCGTGCTGATGAATGCGAATCGCTTTCATGATCGAACCTCCGTAAAACGTAAAAGGATACCCCACGTGGCTTGCGGTGTGTGCAGATCTGCTGTACATTTCGCAAAAATGAAACCTGCCGGAAAATGGAGCAATGCATTGGCATCAAAGCTGGCGATTCGAGTGTTCTTCGCACTGATCCTGGTTTCCACGGTGACTCAAGGAGCCGATCCCAAGTGGATCCATCTGCACTCCGCCAACTTTGATTTGCTGTCCAGCGCCAGCGAGCGCGAAACCCGGAACACGCTGCAGTATTTTGAACAGGTGCGCGAATTCTTCCTGAAGCTGAACGGGCATGAGCCCAAATCACCGGCGCCCGTGCACATTATTATTTTCGGCTCGGAAAAGGAATACGCGCCGTACAGCCTGAATCAGGTGGCGACCGCCTATTTTACTCCCCGAGGCTCGCGCGACTACATTGTCATGGGTCGTACCGGAGAGCAGGCCGAACACATTGCGACTCACGAATACACGCATCTGGTGGCGGACCATGCCGGGCTGAAATATCCGCCATGGCTGAGTGAAGGGCTCGCCGAGCTGTTTTCAACTTTCACTGTGCTGAACAATTCGATCTCGATCGGCGATCCCATTCCCGGAAGAATTCTGCAGCTGCGGGATGACCGCTGGGTTCCTCTGTCCGTCATCATGGCGGCCGATCACAACTCCCCCTACTACAATGAAACGGGCAAAGCCGGAAGCCTGTACAACGAAGGTTGGGCCGTCGTTCATTTTCTGGGAACGACCACGGAGTATCGGCCAAAGTTCTCGGCGTTCCTGATTGCTGTGGCAGGCGGAGATTCCGGCCCCGATGCAATCCAGAAGGTCTATGGCAAATCTCTAATCGCCTTCGAAACCGAATTGCGCGGTTATATCGGACAGGGCGCTTTCAATCATCTCGTGGGAAAACTGGAGATCGACCGGACGAAGAAGGCCGTGGCCGTCGAACCGGCATCCCCATTCGACGTCAAAGTGGCATTGAACGACATCGACGATCGTCCCGGCTCTAAGGAAACCCGGCGACGCAATCTGGAGGCTCTGAAACTCGAGAACCCCAAACGTCCCGAACCCTGGGAAAGCCTGGCCTATCTGAATTGGGAGGAGGGAAAGTCGGCGGATGCGCTGACTGAGTTTTCCAAAGCATACGAACTCGGCGCGCGCAACAATCGGTTCCTGTGGGATTTCGGCCGAATGGCACAAGGATCGCGGCCGGCTGAATCTATTCTGGCGCTCAAAGATCTGGCGACATTGGAACCAAACCGCGCGGAAGTGCGGATCGAACTTGCGTGGTCTCAATTCCGTGCGCGGCAAATTGCCGATGCTGCGAAAACGCTGGGAAGTACGACGATCGAGAATACCGAACAGGCGCCACGGTACTTTTCCCTGCTGGCCTACATCCAATTGGAAGCCGAAGATCGTGCTGCCGCGGCACGGTCTCTTGAGCTGTTGAAGCGATATTCCAAAACCGATGCGGACCGCCGTCAGGCCGATGCCCTGCAGCGCTACATCAGCGACTCTACTGCCAGGGTTGCGGCGTTGGCGCCGCCGGAGACTTCGGCGGCCGATGACCTGAGGCCTTCGCTTCGTCGCACGTCGCCGCCGGTCGGTGTCTCTGCCAATGAAATTCAAACGGCGCCGCCGCTGCTGACTCTCAACGGGACTCTCCTCGAATTTGTTTGCCCCGAGACTGGCGGCAAAGGATTCAAGCTTGTGATCAATTCAACGGAAGGAAAAAAGACGTTCGCCTTTAACACTCCCGAGTCGATTTCCGTACGAGGCAAGGCGGACGGACGAGTCGACTTGTTCTGCGGAACCCAAACCGGTGCCGTTCGGGTGAAGGCCGAATATCGTAAAGCTCCCAATCCCGAAGCGGACGATATTCTCAGCATCCTCACTTTCGAACCGTAAGGACCGGCCTTCGTCCAGCAACGGCCGCGAATCGAAGACGTTCATTTACTCGCAGATCCCCGCCGGCGCCCTCGCCTGATTTTGCGAATTTGAGAACATCGCTGGACTGCGATATCGTCGCGGCGTGAAACATTCAAGAGGGTCGTTCTGCACGGCGGTACTGCGTACTACGGATGCGGCACGGTCGGCGGCACTTTATCGCGAGATCATGGGTTGGACCGTGACGGACGTGCCGGGAAATTCAGAACATCAGTTTTTTCAGTTCAGAGGAAAAACTGTTGCCAGCCTCCATCCGCAGACACAGGGGAAAGATGTCTGGATGCCGTGCGTCTCTGTCGAAAATATGGAGACGATGGCGTCCGCTGCCATGGCCCTCGGAGCCACAGTGGTCGATACGATCGATATGCCAGGCGTCGCTCGGATGGCGACACTTCGCGATGGCGAAGGCACGATCTTTGGACTCTGGGAACCCGCTCCGAATGAGGGAGTCGAACTGGTAACGGAGCCGGGCAGCCTCTGGTGGATCGAAGTGCTTTCCAATGACGTCCCCGCGGCGCGTGATTTTTATTGCCGCCTGTTCGGCTGGGCTGCTCATGAGACCGCCTTCGAACCATTTGCCAGTTACATTGTCCTGAAACGCGATGACGTGCAGGAAAGCGGCATCCTTCCAATCGGCAAAGACTGGGGAATCCGGCCGCGCTGGAACTCGATCTTTGCGGTCGATGATTGCGACGCGACCATCGCACATGTGCTTCGTCTTGGCGGCGGTCACGAGTTTATCCACACGGTTCCAAATGCCGGACGGATCGGCGTCGTGAGCGATACCGGTGGCGCCAGCTTCATTGTCCGGGGGCCCGTCAGCCCAAGGCGCTAAGAAAGATGTCTTCTCGGCGGTGTCCGTTCGGGCGCCGCGAACGATCAATGTGGATTTAGGGCCGGCGGGATCGTGCAACGGCGTCCACCAAACCTTTCCGGGTTGACCGGATTTCAATGCCCCGATCGATCCGCCAACAATAATCTCGCCGGATCGCCGATTCGCCGGTTCCACACCGACGGGAAACTCCACGCACCTGCGCTCGGAAGTTCCTTCTGCACCGCGTGGCTCGAAGCCTGGCCCTAACGAAGCTGGAGGTTCGCTCCTGGGATGAGCCGTACCAGCTCGTTCTGCTTCGATGATGGATTTGGGAGTGACCGTGTTGTCTGACCGTGCCTGCTGTCCACAAACGATGACGCTCAAAATCCGCAGCAGAAGCAGCGTTCCAATCGAGAAACTCTTCATGAAATTCCTCCAATGGCTTGATGGCTACAGCGCTGCGCCCTGCCTCAACACGGCCGCCCGCGTGATTTTCGCAATGGAAGGCGTCCCACATTGACGCATGGTGAGCGTCAACTCCGCCCGCAGGATTTCGAGCACACGTTCAACGCCTTCCTGACCGAACGAGGACAACCCATATATATAAGGTCGGCCAATTCCCACCGCGCGCGCGCCGATGGCGAGGGCTTTGTAGATATCAGTGCCGCGGCGGAATCCGCCATCGACGAATACGGGAATCCGGCCACGCAAAATATCAACGACCTGGGGAAGAATGTCGATAGTTCCCCGCCCCGTTTCCGTCGCCCGGCCCCCGTGATTCGAAACGATCACGCCATCGGCACCATGTTCCATGGCGAGCTTTGCGTCTTCGGGGGTATCGATTCCCTTCAGCACCAGCTTCATCCTGGTCATCTTTTTCAGGCGATCCACGTAAGTCCAGTCCGCACCAGGAGGATTCATCTCGCCGCCCAAGCCTGCAAACATGGGCCTCGCACGATTCCGTATGATTGTTGAACCGCCAATCGGCGGCGTGATGTGACACGACATGCACTCGCGCGTGTCCTGCCGCGCAAGACGCGCCGTCGTCTCCGCATTGCGGCCGGCCAGAAGATCGATGGTCCACACCAGCACCGGACACCCGGCAGCTTCCACGCGCTGAACCATCTTCTCTGTATCGGACCAGTTGGTCGGCATGTAGAGCTGATACCAGGGAGGTGTTCCCAATGCCTTCGCGACATCTTCGACGGATTTCGATGAAACGGTCGAAAGCATCTGCATCGCCTTTTGCGCCTTTGCAGCCCGCGCGGTAGCGAGTTCCCCTTCGGGGTGAAACGCCATTTGACTGCCGACAGCGCTGACGTAGAGCGGCATGTCCCATGTCGCACCGAAGACATCAATTTTAAGATCAGTGGTTGTTGCATCGACAAGGCGGCGGGCGCGCAGTTGATAATGCGCGAATGCCTCTCGATTCATGCGAACGGTAAGGTCATCATCCACGCCTCCAGACAGATAACCCCAGTGCGCCGGAGGAAGCGCTTTGTGCGCCAGAGGTTCGAAATCCATCACACTCAGCGCATCCTTTGCATGCGCAATGGCCGCCGCGGAGTCCTGTGCGAAAGCGTACGCGGCGAAAGGGCTGGCCGCCATGAAACGCAGGAACTCGCGACGCATGAATTTGTGTCGAGGGAAGAGTTCGATGCTCATCGCATAGGGATCTATCACAGTTGGGACTGGTTCGGTAGTGGGTGCGTTTGAATTCGGGCAATTACATGCCTGGCCGTCCCCGCCGTTCCAGTTGTCAAATGTCCGTTGGCTGTTGTGCGATGTTCAATGAACTTGTTTCGATAGCTGATTGTTAAATGACTCAATGAATGATCCAACTACTTTTTACTTTCGTAGATTTGGTCATTGGGTTATCGAAGCAAATACAACGGACATCGCACAACAGCGAACGGTATTGGTCTGGTTTGAAGTGAGAGGGAACAAGCTGCCCTCCTAGGATAGGAGGGCAGCGGGATCGCGAAGCGGATCCCGCGAGGGGTGGTAGCTGTACTAAGGGAAACTCTTCGACTTGGCTACCACCCCGGCGCTTTGCGCCACCCCTCCTGTTCCAGGAGGGGAGCCGGAATATCAAACTAGACCACTACCCAGCCAACGGAGACCCGGCGTTCGCTAACGGCGCGGGGGCCTCGACTCGGGAACGGAATCCGTTCGTTGAGTGCCATCAAATCCTGGCCCGGGAAAAGTTTCCGGTATGCCACAGAGATGGAGTTTCGGCCACATAGTTGCTTTAACGGGAAGCACCTCACGAGCGACAAGCGCAACTAAGTTCCACAGATTCAAGCCGACAACTTACTGGTACGCAGGGTGCATCGCAACCCCTGTCAGACCCTATCAAGGAGAGGATCAATGCTATCCCAGGTCAAGTTTAAGAGCGTTTGTTGGATGCTGTTTGCGGTCCTCGTCGTGGCGCCCATGGTGGTTTTCGCGGGGCAAGACAAGGCCTCGCAGGGACTCGACGAACAGGTTCAGGAAACCAAATCCGACGTCCTCAGTATTGCGGCGGAGATGAGCCAGCTCGAGGAGAAACTGCTTTATCCGTCCGGGACGCAGGTCGCGATCTTTGTCTCTCTGGCGAAGGGCGACTCGATGCGTCTCGATGCTGTGCGGCTTCAGATCGACGGCCGTCTCGTCGCGCATCACATCTATAGCGCCAAAGAACTCGAAGCCCTGCGCAAGGGCGGCGTGCAACGGATCTACATCGGCAACGTGGTCACCGGCGATCACCAGCTCGAAGTGCTGGTTGACGGCAAGCTCGAGAGCGGCACGGACTATACCCGCACCGAACGCTTTACGGTCCACAAGGAAGTAAAGCCGAAGATGGTGGGATTGACGCTGGCCGGACCCGGTTCTAGCAACTCGCCGATTGCGCTTGGAGAATGGTAATCGATGCGAGCATCACGCCGGTTCATCGGATTCAGCCTGGCTCTGGGACTCGCTGCCCTTCCGGCCGCGGCAAGCGATTTGAAGGACCTCTATTTCGGTGAGGCTCTCTATCATGCTTTCCAGGGACAGTATTTTGAAGCACTGCAGCGGCTCGACACCGAGCTCGCCATGTATCACGGTCTCGACCAGCCCGAACTCGATACGCTGCACTATCACGTCAACAACGCCGAATTCTCGGTCGGTGACTTTGAACTCTACTACCGCATGCATCAGCGCGCCGGGCGCGCCATCAAGGCGGTGCTCGAAGGCAACGTCGATGACGCTGTTCGAAACGAGGCCGCATTCCGGCTCGCCCGCATCCACTTCCAAAATGGCGAGCTCGACGATGCGCTGCACGCACTCGAGCGGATCCAGGGCACGGTACCCGGCGAAATAAAGAACGACATCGAGTACCTGCGGGCGAACCTCTACATGGCGACTGGCCGACCGGCCGACGCCGTCGAAGTTCTCAAACCGCTGCAGAGCGATGAGAGTCTGGCCGGATTTGCGGCCTACAACCTCGGTATCGCGTTGCTGCAGTCCGGTCGGCAATCCGAAGCGATCGAGCAATTGGACAAAGCCGGGCGGCTGGCAGCGGGCGATCCCGCCAGTCTCGCGATTCGCGACAAGACCAACCTGGTGCTCGGCACCATCCTGTTCGAATCGGCCAGCTTTGATCGGGCAAAACAGTCACTGGACCGCGTCCGCCTCGATGGCCCGTTCTCGAACCAGGCTCTTCTGCGGGCCGGCTGGGCCGAGGCCCAGACCAAAAAATATGACACGGCGCTTGTACCGTGGAACATCCTGGTCGAACGTGAGCCGACAGACAGCGCAGTCCAGGAAGCCATGCTTGCTGTACCGCATGCCTACGCCAGCCTGAATCTGCACGGCCGCGCCGCGATCACGTATGGGCGCGCGCTCGAGCTGTTCAGTAATCAGATCGATAGAGTCGACGCATCGGTCGACAGCATCCGGAAAGGGCAGTTTCTCAAAGCGCTGATCCGTGAGGAGAGCCGCGAGGACCAGACATGGGTCATCAAACTACGCAGCCTGCCGGAAGCGCCGGAAACGTACTACCTGATGGAGCTGATGGCATCTCACGATTTTCAGACCGCACTGCAGAACTACCTGGACCTCGAGGATCTGCGCTCAAAGCTTGTCGAATGGCAGACCAGCCTCGATGCTTACGACGACCTCATCCGACTGCGCGGCGAGAATTACGAGCCGCTGCTGCCGGAGGTCGACACGCAGTTCCGCGAGCTCGATACGCGGATGCGTCTGCGTCTCGATCAGCGCAAGCAACTTGCCAAGCGTCTGCAGGCGCTGCTCACCGCGCCCCGGCCGGAATTTCTGGCGACTGGTGAAGAGCGTCGCGCCCTCGATCGTCTCGCGTTCTTCGAGAAGCAGCTCCGCGACTCGAACAGTCCCGAATCGCTCGTGCTTCAGCAACGCGTGGCGCGTCTGCATGGCGCAATCACATGGCGACTGGAAACCGAGTACAACGATCGGTTGACCGCGGCACATGCGCACCTGAAGGAACTGAATACTCAAGTCGACGAACTCACCCGCGAGTACGACACCTTCGTCCGGACGAGGCAGGCGGCAACGCACAGCTATGTCGGATACGATGCGCAGATTGCTCAGCTCCGCGAGCGCGTTGGCAAAGCGCTGCAGCGTGTCGACGATTTGATGGACCAGCAGGGACACATGATCGAGACCGTCGCCATCAACCGGCTCGAGGGTCGCCGGGATCGCCTGGTGGCCCAGCAGATTGAAGCGCGCTTCGGAGTCGCCGATAGCTACGATCGGGCCGCGCGCGATCAGGCCGGCTCGGAGGCACACTGATGCGTCGCCTCACTATGCCGACCGTGCTCCTGACGGCTCTGGTCATTGTCTGCGCAGCGGGCTGTGACAAGAAGCGTCCTGTCAAAACAGTCGGGACGACGGGAACGCTGGCACAGCTTCACAACGTGCGGCCGGACATGCAGGAGGTGAAGGTCGAGCAGGGCCTCGAGCAGGCAATGCAGCACTACCGGCGCTTCCTCGAGGAAGCACCGGAGACCGCGATGACACCGGAAGCGATGCGTCGTCTCGCGGATCTGGAAATCGAAAAGCAGTTCGGCATACGGATGAGCGACGGCAAGCCGCGGGAAATGGCCGCCCCGGAGCGCGCACTGGCACTCGCGGGCGCACCGTCCGCGTCGGTCGCCGGCGCCGGTCCGCGGGAATCCGATCAGGATTTCGAAAAGCGCGCGACAGCCGAACGAGCGCTCCCGGCGGGCGCCAACGCCGACGCTTCGCTGGCGGGAACGGTGGGCGCAGACGCATCTGCCAAGGGTCCCCTCGAAGCGATCGCTCTCTATAGTCGCCTCCTCACCGAGTACCCAAGCTACAAGAACAGCGACCAGGTCCTCTATCAGATGGCACGCGCGTATGACGAACTCGGCCGCACCGATGAAGGCTTGGAAACGATGGAGCGCCTGATCGCCGCGAATCCCAATTCCGTGCACTTCGACGAGGTGCAGTTCCGGCGGGGTGAGTACTTCTTCACTCGCAGAAAATATCGCGACGCCGAGAACGCCTATTCCGCGATCCTCACGCTGGGCGCCAAGTCCACGTACTACGAGCTCGCTCTCTACAAGCTCGGATGGACGTTCTACAAACAGGAACTCTACGACGAAGCCCTGCATCAGTACATGGCGCTGCTCGACTATAAGGTCGCGAACCACTACGACTTCGATCAGGCGCACGAAGAGGAAGACGAGCGCCGCGTCGCCGATACTTTTCAAGTCATCAGCCTGAGCTTCAGCAACCTCGGAGGACCGGATACTGTCCGCGAGTACTACACCGCCTCGGGAACTCGTTCCTACGAGGACCGCGTTTACAGCAATCTTGGCGAGTACTACCTGACCAAGCTGCGCTACGACGACGCGGCAAAGACATACAAGACCTTCATCGCGCTTCACCCGTTCCATCGTGCGGCGCCTCGTTTCAGCATGCGCGTTGTGGATACGTTCACCAAGGGCGGGTTCCCCATACTCGTGCTGGAGTCGAAACGGGAGTTCGCGTCCAATTACGGACTGTCCGCCGAATACTGGAAACACTTCAAACCCGAAGAGTCGCCGGAGGTGATGGCGTACCTGAAGACGAACCTCAGCGATCTCGCGACGCATTACCACGCCCAGTATCAAAACGCGGAGAAAGCGGACGAGAAGCTCGCGAACTATAAGGAAGCCACCCGATGGTACGGCGACTATCTCAACTCGTTTCCAACAGACGCCGATTCACCACCGATCAACTACAGGCTCGCGGACCTGCTTTTCGAGAACAAGGATTTCGGTGGAGCGGCGAAACAGTACGAGCACACGGCCTACGGATACGAGACGCACCCCCAGGCCGCAGCCGCAGGCTACGCCGCCGTGTATGCGTACCGCGAACAACTGAAGGGCGCGAGCGAAGCGCAGCGGGACGCCGTCAAGCACGATACGGTTGCCAGCTCGCTCAAATTTGCCGACACATTCCCGGACCACGTGCAAGCCGCGTCGGTCCTCGGATCGGCTGCCGATGACATGTACCAGATGAAGGACTACCGCCCCGCCATCGAGTCCGCCCAGCGCGTCATCGACAAATATCCGGGCGCAGAGCCGGCCATTGTGCGGTCCGCGTGGATTGTCGTGGCGCACGGCTCGTTTGACGTCGCGGAGTATCCGCAGGCCGAGAACGCTTACACCCAGGTGCTGAAGGTCACTCCGGAAAGCGATGATACGCACGCCGCGTTCGTCGACAACCTCGCCGCCTCGATCTACAAGCAGGGGGAACTCGCAAACGAAAAAGAGGACTATCGCGCAGCCGCCGACAATTTCCTGAGGATTCGTTCGGCAGCGCCCACGTCCACCATTCGTGCGGCTGCCGAGTACGACGCAGGAGCAGCGCTGATCCGGCTGAAGGACTGGACCGCAGCGGTGAGTGTGCTCGAAGCATTTCGCAGCACCTTCCCGGAAAACAAATTGAAACTCGAAGCGACCAAGCAGATCGCCTACGCCTACCGGGAGAATGGAGAGTTGTCGCGCGCTGCCGGCGAATATGACAACATCGCTTCACAGTCCACTGATCCGGCGTTACGCAGTGAGGCGCTGCTTACCGCAGGAGACCTCTACGGACAATCCAATTCGCGGGATCGCGCGTTGGCTGCCTACATCCGCTACGTCAACGAGTTTCCCAAACCTGTCGAAACCGCCCTCGAGACGCGGCTCAAAATCGCCGAGATGTACAAGTCATCGCACGACGAGTCGCTCTACAACCAGGAGCTGAAGAAGATCGTCAGCATCGACGCGGGCGCCGGACCGGAAAGGAACGGACGAACCCGGACGATCGCGGGACGTTCGGCGCTGGTCCTCGCGGAGCAGCTCTACGGGGATTTCACGACCGTGAAGCTGCGGCAACCATTTGAGGCCAGCCTGCAGGAAAAGCAGAAGCGCATGGATGCCACGATCGATGCCATGGGCCGGCTGGTGGATTACGAAATCGCCAGCGTGACGGCGGCCGCGACCTATTACGTGGCCGAGACCTACTTCGATTTCAGTCACTCGCTGGTGGAATCGGAGCGGCCGGCCGATCTGAAGCCCGCGGATCGGGAAGAGTACGAGATGGCTCTCGACGAGGAAGCGTTTCCATTCGAGGAGAAAGCCATCGGCGTACACGAGAAGAACATGGAATTGTTGCGGGCCGGCGTCCTCAACGAGTGGACCGAGAAAAGTCTCGCCAGGCTCGCCAAACTGATGCCGGGCCGCTACGCGAAACCCGAAACCAGCAGCGCTTTCATCAGTGCGATCGACAATGGTGCGGACGGATCGGCGGCGGCAAAGGTCTCCGTGGCGGCATTGGAAGGCGACGAATTCCCAGCCGCAGAGAACGCGGGCGTCTCAGACAAAGTGCGCGCCGAATACGAGACTGCGGTGCGCATGATGGTGGACGCGAAGTACGAGCCGGGCATCGCCTCGATGCTCAAGCTGACCGAAAAGGAGCCCACATTAGCGGCACCGCACGTCGATCTCGGTATTGCATACGAGCGCAGCGGCGACCTGGAGCGCGCCGAAGCCAGCCTAAACAAGGCGCTGGAACTGAATTCACACGATCCCACTGCCTACAACGAACTCGGCCTGGTGCAGCGGCGCAAGGGAGAGTTTGCGAAGGCGCGCACCAGTTATGAAGCGGCCCTGAAACATTCGCCGGAGTTTCACGATGCGCACAGGAACCTCGCCATTCTGTGCGATCTGTATCTCGGAGATTTCGCGAGCGCGCTGGAGCATTACGAAGCGTACAGCCGGCTCGTTCCAGACGACACTGAAGTCACCAAATGGATTGCCGATCTTCGCAATCGCGGAAATCAACAGACGAAGCATTGAGCCAAAGCTTGTTGTTCGTTCGGCAGAAGTATCGTATTGCAACGGTATTGAAGAACCAGAGTGTGAGCGCGGTCGCTGAAACACGGAAAACTCGAGTGGTCCCGCCCTCGCCGAAAGCCAGTTTCTCCGGATCCTTGTCCATTTTTATCGTCACTTCCGGTTTGTCGAGGCCCGTCATCACGCCTCGGACCGGGAGACTTTCCCTGCTGCCATCAGGTGGGATTTGCGTCCACGTCGTTGCGCCTAGTAAGTTGCTTTAACTGGAAGGACGCCAGACCCAAAAAATCGACCTAAGTCATTCAAAATAAATACGTTGACGTACTGGAACCCAGAGTGCATTGGACTACCTGTCAGTTCCTGCGAAGGAGGTAAGAAATGGTAGCCGAGGCCAGGTTCAAGAGGGTTCCGTGGATGTTGTTTGCGGTCTTTGCCCTGTCGCCCGCGGCATTCTTCGGGCAGCAGGAAAAGGATAAGCCACAAACAGCTCCGACACAGGGAATCACCGAAGTTGCACAGGCAAGAACAGACGCCGAGCCGGCGAAAACCGAAGCAGCGTCGGCAAAAACGGACAAAGACGACAAGGTGATCTCGGGCATGTCGATCCTGGGTAATCAGGATGCCCCGAAGTCTCTCGTGATTGTCCCCTGGAAGAGCTCGGAGCTTGGCGACTCGGTCGGTATCTCGACCATGCTCGACGACTCGAGGCTACCGATCGACAAGGAGGTATTCATGCGGATGCTTAGTTATTACGAAATCAGGTCGGAGACGGTGCACCCCAGCGCCGCACCGGCCAAAGAGAATGCGGCGCAGCCCGCTGCCGCGCAAAGGAGGAAGCGATGAGTTTCACGGAACTGTTAGGAAACGTCGGACTGTTCGGAGCCGCGGTGATGATTTGTCTCGCCGTGCTGTCCATTATTTCGGTGGGAGTGATCGTGGACAAGTACCGGCGCTTCCGCCTGGCGTCGAGCCAGTCGCAGGCTTTTAAACCCATGTTCGGGAAGTTCCTTCACGGTGGAGACGTCCAGTCACTGATCGACTCCGTGCGGAAACATCAGAATTCCCATGTGGCGCAGGTGGTCTCGGCCGGCATCCTCGAATACGACGGCGTTCGTCAGAAAGGCGGCGATCCGGTCGCCTCGCTCGAGCTCGTCACGAGCGCTCTTGAGGACTCGACCGCTGAAACGCTGCTCCAGCTGAAGCGAGGGCTCGGGTTCCTGGCCACGATCGGATCTACGGCCCCATTCATCGGCCTGTTCGGTACCGTGGTGGGAATCATCAACGCGTTCCGAAGCATCGCGTCCGCAGGAGCCGGCGGTATGGCTGTGGTCTCGGGCGGTATGGCCGAGGCGCTGGTTTCGACGGGCCTGGGCATCTTTGTCGCGATCCCGGCCGTCGTCGCCTACAACCATTTCACGGGCAACCTCGAGAATTTCCGCGTCGAGATGAACCGGGCGACCTCCCAGCTTGTGAACCATCTGTTCAAGGTACCGGAGCTCATGGCGCGAGAGCCCAGGGTGCTGGAGTCAGAGATCGAAGAGCGCGAGGAGGCCTATGCGCGTCGGTGAAACAGCGAAGATTCAGGCGGCCATCAACGTCACGCCGCTCGTCGACGTGGTGCTTGTACTGCTGATCATCTTCATGGTGATGGCGCCGGAAATGCGGAAGGGACCGGACGTCAGCGTGCCAAATACGTCGAAGCCGAGCGAGCAGGGCGACGAGAGAGGCCGGATCCTGGTTTCCATCGATGACGCCGGCGCGCTGTGGATCAACGATAAGCAGGTTGCCCCTGAGAATTTCGGCCCAGCCCTCCGCGCAGCGGTGGGTGCCGAGAAGGACGCCAACCCCAAGGTCGTGATCCGGGGTGACGCAAGACTCAACTTCCGCGAAGTCCGGCAGACGATGAACTTGATTGAGGATGCCGGCTTCCGCGGGGTCGGGCTGATCGCCAAAGGCCCTAAGCCAACAAAGGCGGGGGGGAACTGACACTATGCAGCTCGAAAGAGGCGATTCGCGCAACGGTCTGCAGTCCGAAATCAACATTACGCCGCTCGTCGACGTGGTGCTGGTGCTGCTGATTATTTTTATGGTCGTCGTCCCCCTGCTCATGCAGGGCTACGACGTCGACATGCCTCGAGCTTCCGCCGATACCGCGCCCGCGATAGCCAAGGAATCGCAGCTGGTACTGGTTATCGGGCCGCCGGCCTGCAGCATCACCGCACCGCCGGCAGGGGAAGGCCCCCCGGCGAATTGTCGAGTGAGCCTGGCCGATAAAGAGATACCCGCGGCAGAAGTGCCCGCGCGAGTGGCGGAGATCCTTGGCGGCAAGCCACCGGAAAAGCGCGTGCTTTTCCTGGCCGCCGACGACCGCGTGAACTACGAAGGCGTTCTGCGCATCGTGGATCTCGCGAAATCGGGCGTCGAGGATTTGAAGATTGAATTTCTCACGAGCAATTGAGGTAGTGACTTGGTGACAACCATGGAAACTCAAAGGAGCATGTCCAATCCGTCCGGGGCACCATCCGCCCGGAGCATGATGACGAGCGTCGGGATCCATGTGGTCGCGCTGGCCCTGATGATGTTTGTGGCGACACAAACGGTGCTGCGCAGCGCGCCGCCTGAAAAGCAGGTCGACATCGTTTTCTATCGTCCACCGGAGGTCGCGATTCCTGTACCGGCGGTCAAGCTGGACATGCCGCGAACCGCGTATCCCAACGCGCCTGGACTAGGAGCGCCTGCACCCGCGGCGAAACCGAGAGCGAACGCACCGGCAGGTCCGGACGGGCCCGGCAAACCGGACCTCCCGTCAGGTCCTGAGGAGGGCTATCGCGCGGAAGCGCCGCCACAGCCACAACCGAAGGTGGGGAACACCGGGATTCTGGCATTCAAGGACAAGATCGCGAGCCTGGCACAGGACAAGATCGCGCCGCGTCTGGGAGCCGATGCGCGTTTCGGTGCCGTCGATGAAGTGGGTCGGCCATCGTCACGCTCAACATTGATGGCCAGTACGCCGGGATCCAGCGGCGGCATCAACGTTGCCTCGCTGAACCATAGTGTGGGCGGCGGTGGCGGCGGAGCCGGAGGCGGCGGCACCGGTGGTGGAGGAAAAGGCGGAAGCGGCAGTGGCAGCGGCGGTGGAAATGGTGGTGGCGGAGGCGGAATAGGCATAGGCCGCGCGACCAGCCCGATCGCGTCCATCGGCGCCGGAGATCGGCCGCTGGCCAAGAACGGCCTTGGGCCGGCCCGCACCGACGAAGAAATACAGATTGTGTTCGATCGCTATAAGTCGTCGTTCTATCGGCTCTACAACCGGGAACTGCGGAACAACCCGACGTTGAAGGGACAGATGGTGCTGCGCCTGACGATCGAGCCGGACGGCAGCGTGTCGATGTGCAAGCTGCAGTCGACAGATATGGATGCGCCGGGTCTCGCGACTCAGGTCGTGGACCGCGTCAAGACGATTAATTTCGGTCCGAAGGACGGTGTTCCGACCGTCACGATTGTGTACCCGATCGATTTCCTGCCAGCGGCATGATGCCGGCGGCCGAAACGGAATGGCAAGATGCCAGGAGTTTTGGAAATGCTGAGAATCTGATCCGATAGTTTTAACGCGATTTTGACAAAGGCAGAGTCATCGAAAGATGGCGACGCAAAGTTACCGGTCTAACGGGCCCGTCTTCCACTGGAGCCCCATGACAGCGGGACCGCCGAAATCCAGTCCATAGTGTGGCTGCCTCGGTCCCGCGCGTCGAAATCGCGTCGTAAGTGGAACGAGGGCGTTGATGATTTCTTGCGACACGAACAGAGCGAAGCCGCGTGGCAGCGGGGTGAAATCCCTGCTGTTCCCCTTCGTCCTGATTGCTGCGCTGGTCCTTTCGGTTTTTACCGAGACCGCGTCGGCAGCTCAGATCACTGTCGTCTCCGTTGCCGGAAACTGGCATGACCCGACGGACAATGTCCCCGGAAGTCAGCCGGGCGAACCCGTCATTACAAACGGCGTACCGACGTCGAGCATCAATTGGGGCGTCACCTCCGGTTCGCAGAGCGGCTATGATTTCTCCAGATTGATCCCGGGCCCTCAGACGTTGCCGCCAGCGCCCACGCCCTTCTTTCCACTTGGAACTTTTACCCATCGGAATTTCCCGGTCTCCGATCCTTCTCTGACTTCCGTTAAGCTCGATATCGTTCTCGTACTGAATGTCGATGGCGTCCAAACCGATCCATTGACCTTCACTTTTACGTTTCACCATGAGGAAACTCCTAACAACCTCAGTCCCTGTCCCTACCCGACACCGGCCGGTGAAGGCTGTACGGACCGTGTAACCTTTGTCTCCTCACCCAGTCCCACGACGTTCAACGTCGGCGGCGTGGATTACACCTTGTCGATGAGTTTTGTGAACAACGGTCTTCCAGTGGCCGAATTCATTACACGAGAAGGCCTCATCAACACCGCGAACCTGGTTGGGCAATTTACCTTGCCGCCAGTTCCGCCGGGTGCGCCGGTGCTGACGGTCACGAAGTCGGGTCCGGCGACGATGAATATCGGAGAGTGGGGAAATTTCGCCGTCGACATCCGAAATACCGGACCCAGCGACGCCTGGAACGCATCCGTCCGTGACGTGTTGCCCGACGGCGCGACGGGCGGCATGTGCGATCTGACGCCCGAAATTCTCAGTGCACAGGTTTTTTCAGCCGACGGTGTCACTCCAGTTGCAGGCAAGGGCCCGCTCAGTTCGGGCAGCGACTATTCCTTGAACTACAGTGCTGCACCCAACTGCCAGCTGAATATCGTGGTGTTGACCGCCGCGGGTCGGATCGGCTCGAGCGAGCGACTGATCATCCGCTACCGGACACAGCTCGATGCCAACTCGCAGAATGGAGTCACGCTCACCAATGTCGCCGGCGCCATCCAGTGGTTCGATAGCGACAGCAGCAATCCCTCCCGCGTTTCCTTCACCCGCCCTTTGACCAACGGCACGCCCGGCGTTTTGGACCATGAAGATGCTTTCACCGTGACAGTGGCGATCTCGGACTATGTCTTCGAGAAGACGGTAGCCAATCTGACGAGCGGAGCGAATCCCGCTTCGAATGCCGTTCCCGGCAACAGGCTGCGCTATACCCTGCGCTTCCGCACGACCAATCAGCCGCTCAACAATTTCAGGATCGTTGACGAACTGGACGCGCTCAACTCATCAGCGGCATTCGCGCCAGGAACTCTCGCGCTCGTCGCATACCCTGCCGGGGCCGACATCAGCAACACCAGCGGCACAGGCGGAACCAAGGGCACTGGCCTCATCGACATTCGCAACCTGACTGCGCCGGCCACTGGTGAGATCGTGATTCAGTTCGACATCACGCTGGCTGCGTCCCTCAGCAATGGTTCGGTTGTTGCCAACCAGTCGTCGCTCCGCCTCGCGAATGGCACGACCTTCGCATTGAGCGATGACCCGAACGTCAATGGCGCGGCGAATTCACAGATCCCAGGCGACGAAGATCCGACACGGTTGACCATCGCGTCGGCACCGGCATTTCGAGTGCAGAAGATTTCCTCCGATCTGACGGGCGACCCGAACGTGCTTCTCGCAGGCGAAACGCTCCGCTACACGATCACAGTAAAGAACATCGGCAACGACAAGGCTGCGAACGTCGTGCTGCGGGATTCTGTTCCTGTGAACACGGCCTACCTCGCGGGTTCCACGAGACTGAACGGCGCCGCAATGGCGGATTCCGCCGGGCTGTCTCCGCTCGTGAATGGCATGTTGATCAACTCGCCGGCCGACGCGACGCCGGGTTCGATGCCTGCGGACGCATCCGGCAATTCGGCGAATGTCGCAACCATCACGTTCGATGTTGTCGTGAGTCTGAATGTCGTCAACGGTACGGTAGTTTCAAACCAGGGCTTCGTCACCGCAGTTGCAAACGGAATCGTCGACTTCCCTTCTGACGATCCCAACACGTCGATCGCCAACGATCCGACGCGCAACATCGTCGGCAATCTGCCATTGCTCTATGCCGAGAAACGCGTCGCGCTGTTTGTCGATCAAGGGGCGCCGGGCATCATCGATCCGGGTGACGTGCTGCGGTACACGATCTCGGTGGTGAACTCCGCTGCGATTCCCACCACGGGCGTCGTCCTGAGAGACGGGGTTCCAGCGAACACCACCTACGTTGCGAATTCGACGTTGCTAAACGGCTTGCCGGTGCGTCAACCGGACAGTGGTGTTTCTCCGCTCGCTTCGGGCATCGACGTCAGCTCCTCCAACCTGACGCCGCCTCTGCCCGGTGCGGGAGCCGGCACGATCTCGGCCCGGAGCGCGGCAACATTACAGTTCGATCTGCGCGTCAATGCCGGCACCCCCGCGGGCACTTTGATCCGCAACCAGGCTGTGGTGCACAGCATCGAGCTCCCGGATCTCCTGACCGATGGCGATGGCAATCCGGCGACGGGCCCGGAGCCAACGGTGGTCGTGGTGGGCGCAGGCCAGCAGCTGTCCATCACGAAGCAGGTCTCGGTTGTCGGTGGCGGTGCAGCGGCGGCCGGTGCCACGCTTGAATACGTCGTCCGCGTCGTGAACATTTCCGGAGTGCCCGCCATCAACACCGTCATCACCGACGATCTCAATGCGTCGCAACCCGGACGGCTTGCCTACGTGAACGGATCGGCGACGATGAATGGATCAGCGACAGGCGTGAGCTTTGCCGGTTCAACCATCACCGCCAATTACGCTTCGGTCAGCGGACCGCTGGCGCCGAGCGGGGCCGTGGTGTTCCGGTTCCGTGCCATTCTCAATGCTGGCCTGGCGGACGGCACTATCGTCACGAACACTGGCGTGGTGGCATGGAATAGTCCCACGCAAACGGCGAATGCCAGCGTGCCGATTGTCGTTGGCGGTATCCCCGGTGTTTCCATTCTGAACGGCGTGGCGTGGCTTGATGCCAACTTCAACGACACTCACGACGCTGGTGAGCCGGTGCTGATTGGCTGGACTGTGAACCTTTATCGCGACGGCCAGCTGGTCCATTCGGCAATAACCGACTCCAACGGCGTTTATCACATCATCGGCATCCCGCCGAATGATGTGTCCGGCAGTCCTTATGTGATCAAGTTCCTCGCCCCTGGCGCGGGCGCGACCACGGCGCCGCTCGGACTAACCTCTTCGCCGTTCACGAACGGACTGCAGCAGATCACGAACATCGTCGTGTCGTCCGGCGCCAATCTGCAGGGCCTGAATCTGCCGATCGATCCGAACGGTGTCATCTACAACTCGGTCTCGCGGACGCCGATTGCCGGCGCGACGGTCACCCTGCTGGACGCGAGCACCGCCACGCCAGTGCCGGCGAGCTGCTTCAATGATCCGGCGCAGCAGGGACAGGTCACGCTCGCAGGCGGCTATTACAAGTTTGATATCAACTTCAGCGATCCGGCCTGCCCGAACGGCGGCACCTACATCATCGGAGTGACGGCGCCGGGAACAAGCTACGTTCCAGGTTATTCGCAGATCATCCCGCCGACGGCCGCAGTGTTCTCCGTACCCGCTTGCCCGGGCAGCGTCGACGATGCGGTCCCGAGCACGGCCCTGTTTTGCGAAGTGCAGGCTTCGGAGTTCGCGCCCGCGGCTTCGGTTCAACCTCGCTCCGCCGGAACGGTCTATCACGTCCTCCTGAGACTGGACAACAGTCAGATGCCGGGCTCGAGCCAGATCTTCAACAACCAGATCCCGCTCGATCCGCAGCTCAGCGGCTCGATTGCGATCACCAAGACAACACCGCTGCTCAACGTGACCCGCGGGCAGCTGGTTCCCTATGTGATTACGGTTAACAACGTCGCCGGCCTGCTGCTCACGGATGTGAGCATCGTGGATCGCATGCCTGCAGGATTCAGCTACATCGCGGGCTCTGCGCTTCTCGATGGCGTGGCGAACGAGCCGTTAGTGGCGAACGGAACGCTCACCTGGAATGGCCTGACCATCGCGGGCACCCAGGTGCACAACTTAAAACTGCTGCTCGTCGTGGGTGCCGGCGTCACCGAGGGTGAGTTCGTGAATCACGCGCAGGCAGTGAACAGCGTGACTCGCAATGCGATGTCCGGCGAAGTCACCGCTACCGTGCGCATCGTTCCCGATCCCACGTTCGATTGCACCGACGTGACCGGCATGGTGTTCAACGACACCAATCGCAACGGGCGGCAGGACGGCGGTGAGTTCGGACTGCCCGGCGTGCGCGTGATGACCCCAGGCGGTCTGGGAGCGTCGACGGATCAATTCGGGCGATACCACATCACGTGTGCGATCACGCCCAATGAAAGCCGCGGCAGCAATTTCATCCTGAAGCTCGACGACAGAACGCTGCCCAGCGGCTTCCGGATGTCGACGGACTCGGTGCAGGTCCAGCGCGCCACGCGCGGGAAAACCCTGCAACTCAACTTTGGTGCGTCCATTTACCACGTGGTCGGCATCGACATCTCCGATGCGGTGTTTGAACCGGGCACGACCGAAATACGAGCCCAGTGGCGGCCACGCCTCGACCTGCTTCTTGAAGAAATGCGCAAAGCACCGGGAGTGCTGCGCCTGTCCTATGTTGCCGACATCGAGGACGCAACATTGGTCCAACATCGAATGGAAGCCATCAAACGGCAACTAACCAAATCGTGGGAAGCCTCGAAGTCCGGCTACGCGCTGACTATCGAGCCTGAAGTCTTCTGGCGCCGTGGTGCGCCGGCCAAACGGCCCAATGTGCATGGGCCGGGGAGCAAATGATCATATGAGCAAGCAACGTCATCTCACCCATCTCACATTGTCTGTCGGAATTTTTCTGCTGTCGGCCTCCGCGGGCGCTGGCCAGATCGGCACCGTGTCGCAAGGCAAGCCGGGCCAATCAGGCGAACGGCACTTGCCGGTCGACCAGAAGTTCCAGCAATGGGCGCGCAACACGGATCAGACCGCTGATGCAGCCAACGACGTCAAGCGCATCAAGGTGTGCCGGGCGGAGAACGTCTGCAAGATGACCTTCAAGGAAGGCCAGACACCGCGGACGCGCGTGAAGAACCTCGTGGCGCCGCTTCGATTCGAGGACGACAGCATTCCGGCTTTGAAAGATTTCACCACACAGGTCCGGCAGGCGCTGAACGACTTGCAGGACAAGAACGGCGTGACCGTGAAGTTCATCGGCTACACCGATGACGCCCCGCTCACCGGCGCCGACGCGAGCACTTACGGAACAGCCCTGTCGTTGTCGAAAGCAATGTCGCAACGCGTCGCTCTGGCCATGCAGGATTCCCTGGGATCGGCGACCCTGGAGATCGAAAGTGACGGACGCGGCGCCGCGCGGCCGCGCGCCTCCAACGAAACCATGCAGGGACGGGCGTTGAATCGTCGCGTCGAAGTGGAATTTTGGTACAACGATCCTCTCGAAGAGTTATCTCAGGAGCCGCAGCTCTGTCCCGACGATGCCGCTGAAATGGTAACGCGGGTCTACGATCCGCCCTGGGGCAGCATCCCGGCGCTCCAGCTCGCGAACGGGCAGCCGGTCATTCCGGTCGAATTTACCGCGAACCTGCGCCGTGCGCTGACGGATATTGCAGATCGGCCCAACGCGCGACTGCGATTTATCGGTTACACGAAGAACGAAGGTCTCGACCGCCGCACCGCGTCGGTATACAGCGACGACGTTGGCCTTTCCGCGGCACGTGCGCGCCGCGCCATGGAAACCGTGATGAAGGATCCGGTGTTGTCGAGTGCCCGATCCGAAAATGAGGGACGTGGATACGTTCAGTCCGATGACGTGGTGAACGTCGGCTTCATCCAGGGCGAAGACTCGTATGTGCGCGTGCAGGTCGTGTATGACGAACCGCTGCCGCTGGACAATTACGAGGGCGTCGAAATCACGCGTCTCAACCAGGCGCTGAGTCCCAAGAGCCCCTACGAGCTGAACGTGATGCACATTACCGTGGACGGCAAGCCGATCGACGATCCGAATCGCAGCTCGTCCGACGTTCAGCGCTGCACCGACGTCGCGCTCGACAACGCCGGCATGCAATTCCATTTCGACAACCTGGAATCGCGACCGCGGCTCAGTGTCGCGGCGCATCCGGTGTCGGTGACCGTGAGCGACGTGGACAACCAACGTGTCGCATCGGTCGTACGCTTCCGGATGTACAACAACTATTCGAGCTTCATCAAGCGCGCCGAAATTCGAATCTTTGAGCAGCAGCAATCCCTGCAGTCCGATCCGATCGAAGTCGTCGCGATCAACGGCGAGGATCTCGCGGAATGGGAACCGGCGAAAGAAACGATCGCTGGGCCGGCGCGCGAACTCAAGTACCTGCTGCGCGCCTATGACGCCAAAGGTAATTTCGATGAAACGGATTCGCAGCAGCTATGGCTGTATCACGAACCGACACCTGGGAAACTCCCCGCGTCCGATGGGACTCCGCCGCGCCAGTTGCTGGCCGCCTACGGCCAGAACGATCTGACTCGCCATCAGATTCCTCTTGGAAGCGGCACGGTGAAAGTTCAGGGCAGCCACATTCCAGCCGACTACAGTGTATGGGTGGCGGGCCGCCCGGTTCCGGTTGACCCTCAGGGCAACTTCGCCGCGGAGCAGATTCTTCCGGATGGCGCGCATACCGTCGAAGTCGCAGTGCTCGATGCCGAGGGCAACGGCTCGCTGTATCTTCGCGACCTGGAATTCAAGAACAAAGACCTTTTCTACTTTGGCGTCGCCGACATCACGCTGTCGCAGAACAATACGCACGGGCCCGAGGCTCTCCTGCAGGGCGCGAATGCTCCGCAGCCCTATGATTCCCTTGTGGACGGGCGAATCGCATTCTACGTGAGCGGCAAGGTCCTCGATCGCTGGCGATTGACAGCAAGCGCGGACACGCGCGAAGGCCGGTTGAAGGACTTGTTCAGCAACTTCCTCGACAAGTCGCCCGATTCGTTATTCCGGCGCATCGATCCCGAAAAGCATTACCCGGCGTTCGGCGACGACGGAGTCGTTGAAGACATGGCGCCGACCCTGGGCAAGTTCTATGTCAAGGCGAGTCGTGGCCAGAACTATGGGATGTGGGGCAACTTCAAAGTCGGCTATATGGATAACGAGCTGGCCCACGTGGATCGCGGTCTGTACGGAGCCAACGCGCACTTCGCCTCCGCAGCCGCCACCAACTTCGGAGAGCGACGAGTCGCCCTGGACGGATTCTCCGCGCAGTCCGGAACAACATCGAGCTATGAGGAATTCCGCGGAACGGGCGGGTCGATCTACTTCCTGCGTCACCAGGACATGCTGAGCGGCTCCGAGCGTGTGCGCATCGAACTCCGCGACAAGGCATCGGGCATCGTGACAGGCGTGGTCAACCTTCGGCCCAACATGGATTACACCATCGACTACCTGCAGGGCCGGCTGTTGCTCTCTGAGCCGTTGTCATCGACCGGTGAAGATAACCTGATGGTGCGCAGCAGCGGCCTGAGCGGCAACGAAGCCTATGTGGTGGCGCGTTATGAGTACACGCCGGGCTTTGGCACGTTCGACGAAGTCGCCGTCGGCGGTCAGGGTAGTTACTGGTTGAACGATCATCTGAGGCTGGGATTGACGGCCAACTCCAACGATGGGGCCGCCGCCAGCCGTCTCGGTGCGGCAGACCTGACGTTGCGAATGCATCCCGATACCTGGTTCAAGATGCAGACGGGACGGAGCGAGGGGCTTGTCGCCTCGTCGCTGCGGTCCGATGACGGCGGCTTCGGTTTCCATGGCCCGGACGATCTGTCGTTTACCAACGCGGTTGCAATGGCATATCGCGCCGACGTGAGTGTCTCTCTCGCCGACCTCTATGCCGGCCACTCCGGTCGCTTCAACTTTTATAAACAGAACCTCGACGCCGGCTACTCGGCGCCGGGCCAGGCGACGATCCGGAACACCCAACAATACGGTGGCGCGTTCAAGTTGCCTGTAACAAGCCGGCTGATGCTGGCGGGCAAGGACGATCAGAGAATCGAAGACCAGGGGCTCGAGACGCGGGCAGCGGAATTGGACGTTACTTATAAGCTGACCGAATTCTGGAGCGCCAGCACCGGAGTGCGTAACGATTTCCGCAAGGACAATTCGCCGGTTGTTCCATTGACTCAGCAGCAGGGCGAGCGTACGGATGCCGTCGCGCAGGTGATGTACGATCCACGCGCAGCATGGCGCGGCTATGGCTTCGTGCAGAGTACGGTTGCATCCACCGGCAACCGTGACAGCAACGGGCGAATGGGCCTGGGCGGCTCCTATCGTCTGACGAAACGCTTCCGGCTCGACGGAGAGGCTTCCAATGGAAACCTGGGACTCGGCGGAAGAGTCGGCACGACCTTCCTTTATTCCGAAGGGTCCAGCCTTTACATGAACTATTCGCTGGAAAACGAGCGGACCGATAACGGCCTGCAAGTCCGTCGGGGCAACCTGATCTCGGGCATGAAGACGAGGCTGTCCGACAGCTCCAGCGTTTATGTCGAAGAGCGTTACCAGGACGGCGGATCGATGACCGGTCTCACTCACGCCACCGGAGTGAACCTTGTGGCAAGAGAGCGGTGGAATTTCGGAGCCAGTGGAGAATTTGGCGCGCTGCGCGATTCACAGACCTACGCTCGGACGGACCGAAGGGCGGGGGGAATCCGCATGGGGTACGGCACGGATAAAATCCAGTTCTCGAGTGCAATCGAGTATCGGAGGGATCTAGCGGAGCAACTCGACACAACGCACACGGAAAGATCCACGTTGCTGTTTCGTAACAACGCCAAGTTCCAGCTGACGCCAGACTGGCGTCTGCTCGGCAACCTGAACCATTCGATCAGTAACAGCTCGCTCGGCGACGCGAACAACGGCGGATACACCGAAGCCGTGGTTGGCTACGCTTATCGTCCGGTGTTGTTCAATCGTCTGAATGCCCTGGCCAAGTACACGTACTTCTACAATGTCCCGACGACGGATCAGGTCGGATTGCAGAACACCGCGGCCGAGTACCTCCAGAAGAGCAACATCGTGGCGCTCGATGTGACCTTCGACATCACGCCCACCTGGTCCATCGGCAACAAGTACGCGTATCGCATGGGACAAATGAGTCTGGATCGCACCGTGCCGCAGTTTTTCAACAGTGCGGCGCAACTCGGGGCGTTGCGCCTTGACTGGCGATTCCTCAAAGGCTGGGAGAGCATGGTCGAGGTGCGAACCCTTGGCCTCACGAGTGTGGATCAACGCCGCCGCGGCGCGCTGACCACGATCTATCGTTACATCGGCAAGAACATGAAGCTCGGCGCCGGCTACAACTTCACCGACTTCTCCGATGACCTCACCGACCTGAAGTTCAATCACAAAGGAGTGTTCTTCAATTTCGTCGCGACCAGGTGAGGACTACATGGATTGGCATGATGCCAAGCGAGGGTATAGATGACTTCTAACAGCACAGACGTTGTGAGACGGGGCTTCAGCTGGATCAAATTCCTGCTGCTCCCCATCGCTCTGTTGCTACTGTCCGCCGTCCCGGCGCTGGCGCAGTCGGACGGTTGCGTTGCCGTTTACGGCGGCGTGATCGATGGCAATGTCAACCCTGTTTCTCCCGCGCATATCGACATCGACGGCAACTGCACCTTCCGGAATTTTCCGGCTTCCAACCCGCTGACCTCCAACATCAGCTTCTTCGGCAACAACCCAACGAGCTGGCTGGTCATCTTCGACAATGTCGTGCTTACGGGCAACATGTCCTGCAACTTGAATTCTCAGGGGAACTTTCTGTGGTTCACCAACGGCTCGACGAGCGGGCTCAAACAGAGCTGCCTGAACCTCCTGATTCCTGTCGAGAAGATCGACAAGCGAAATCCGGCCGGCCAGACAACTGCAACTATTGGCGTCCCCTTCACCTACAAGCTGACGATCCCAGTCCTGTTCGACCCGGCAACGGGCACCGTCATCAACTCGAGCGGGTCCGTGAACGATCTGCATAGCATCAAGGTGGTGGATGATCTCAACGCCATGGGCGCCAGTCTCAGCTATGTGAGCCACACTGCCTACTGGCTTAGTACCGGCGTCCCAATTCCGCATACGTTTTCCAACGTCGGCGGCGTGCTCACCTTCGACAACTTCCCCATCGTCCCTGCGGGGGACCAGTTTGTCATCGACATCACGGTCGTGCTCAATAACACGCCGGCGAACGCGTCGGGAACGCAGTTCATCAACACGGCGAAATGGGAATTCGGGCGGCTCATCGAAGGCGTGTTTTATCAGCCCCTGCCGGGCGAGTGGGGCGTCACGCCGCCGATGACGATCGCCGCACCGGTCCTCAACTTTACGAAGTCGGGACCGGCGACGATGAATCTGGGACAGTGGGGCAATTTCGCTCTCGACGTTCAAAATGCCGGGCTCAGCGACGCGTGGAACGTCTCCATCCGTGACCTGTTCCCGGACGGCGCGACGGGCGGTATGTGCGATGTGACTCCTGAAATCCTGAGCGCCCGGGTCTTTGCGGCCGACGGTGTCACACCGGTTCCGGGCAAGGGTCCACTCGTCCAGGGACTCGACTACTCGCGGAGCTACAACGCTGCACCCAGCTGCCAAATGGACATGACGATGCTCACGGCCGCCGGAAGGATCGGCCCGAATGAGCGGCTGATCATTCGTTACCGGACTCAGCTCGACGCCAACACGCAGAATGGCATCACGCTCACCAACGTCGCGGGAGCCATTCAATGGTTCAATGGCGACAGCAGCAATCCCAATCGTCAGGTGACGACGCGCGCGATAACGAACGGAACGGTGGGAACGCTGGACCACGAGGACGCCCACACAGTAACGGTCGCACTCACAGGATACTTCTTCGATAAGACTGCTGCGAACCAGACCAGCGGAGTGAATCCCGCTTCGACTGCAGCTCCCGGCGACACGCTGCGTTATACCCTGCGCTTCCGCACCACCGATCAGGCGCTCAACAATTTCAGGATATTCGACGATCTGGACTCTCTCAACGCACCGGCGGCATTCATGCCGGGCACGCTGACGCTTATCGCTTTTCCGGCTGGCGCGGATATCAGCGGCACCAGCAGCTCGGGCGGCACCAAAGGAACCGGCGTCATCGACATTCGAAACCTGAACCTGCCGGCCAACAGTCAGGCACTGGTCCAGTTCGATATCCGGCTGGCCCCCGCGCTCGCCAACGGTACGATCGTCACCAATCAGTCGACGATTCGACTCTCAAATGGTACGACCTTCGCATTGAGCGATAATCCGAACGTCAATGGCACGGCGGATCCTCTGGTCGCGGGCGATGAAGATCCGACGCGCGTGACGATCGTGTCGGCGCCAATCTTCCGTGTACAGAAGATCTCCACGGATCTGACCGGCGACCCGAACGTCCTGCTCGCCGGCGAGACGCTGCGTTACACCATCACTGTGAAGAATATCGGCAATGCAAATGCTGCGAGTGTTCTGCTGCGCGATTCGGTGCCGGTGAACACAACCTACGTCGCCGGCAGCACGACCATGAATGGAACTGCGGTCGCGGATGTCGCGGGTCTGTCCGCGCTCGTGAACGGCATGCCGATTAATTCGCCGGCGGATGCGACACCGGGCTCGATGCCGGCCGATGCGTCCGGCAACCCCGCTAACGTTTCGACGATCACGTTCAACGTGGTCGTGAATCCGAACGTCGTCAACGGCACAGTAGTTTCGAACCAGGGCTTCGTCACCGCAGTTGCAAACGGAATCGTCGACATCCCCTCGGATGACCCAGCCACACCGATCGCCAATGATCCGACGCGCAACGTCGTCGGGAATTTGCCGTTGCTCTATGCCGAGAAGCGCGTTGCGCTGTTCGTCGATCAGGGGTCGCCGGGCATCATCGATCCGGGCGACGTGCTGCGCTACACGATCACGATGGTAAATTCCGCCGCGATTCCCACGACGGGCGTCACTCTGAGAGACACCGTTCCGGGGAATACGACTTATGTCGCGAATACCACGCTGCTGAATGGGTTGCCTGTGCGTCAGCCGGATGGTGGCGTTTCGCCGCTTGCTTCGGGTATCGACATCAGTTCCTCCAACCTGACGCCGCCTCTGCCGGGTGCGGGCGCCGGCACGATCTCGCCCAAATCCACGGCAGTGCTTCAATTCGATCTGCGCGTCAACGCCGGCACTCCGGTCGGAACCGTGATCAGCAACCAGGCCCTGGTGCACAGTGTCGAGCTGCCAGACCTGTTGACGGATGGCGACGGCAATCCTTCGACCGGTCCGGAGCCAACAGTGGTCGTGGTGGGCGCAAGCCAGCAGCTGTCCATCTCGAAGCAGGTTTCCGTTGTAAGTGGCGGTGCTGCGGTAGCCGGCGCTCTGCTCGAATACGTTGTTCGCGTGGCGAACATCTCGGGAGTGCCCGCCATCAATACGGTCATCACCGACGACCTCAATGCACCGCAACCAGGTCGGCTCGCCTACGTGAACGGATCGGCAACGATGGACGGATCCGCGTCGGGCGTCAGCTTCGCCGGCTCGACCATCACCGCCAACTACGCCGCGGTCAGCGGACCTCTGGCACCGAGCGGGGTCGTGGTGCTCCGCTTCCGGGCCATTCTGGATCCCAGCCTGGTGGACGGTACAGTCGTCACGAATACGGGCGTGGTCTCATGGAACAATCCCTCGCAATCGGCGAACGCCGGCGTTTCACTCGTCGTCGGCAGTGTTCCCGGCGTCTCCATTCTGAACGGCTCGGCCTGGCACGACGCGAACTTCAACGGCGCCCGGGATTCCGGTGAGCGGGCGCTGGCCGGCTGGACCGTGGAACTCTATCGCGACGGACTACTCGTGGTTTCGGTTCTTACCGACGCCAACGGCGCCTATCGCATCGTCGGCGTGCAGCCGAACGACGTGACCGGCAGCCGATACGAGTTGAGATTCCGTGCCCCGGGCGCCGGTGCGAACACGGCGATGCTCGGCCGGGCGGCCTCGCCATTCACGAACGGATTGCAGCGGATCACCGACATCGTTGTGTCGTCCGGCGTCAATCTGCAGAATTTGAATCTGCCGATCCATCCAAACGGCGTCATCTATAACTCGGTCGCGCGGACACCTGTTGCGGGGGCAACCCTCACCCTGCTGAATGCCAGCAGCGCTTCGGCGGTACCGGCAAGCTGCTTCGACGATGCGGCCCAGCAAGGGCAGATCACGCTTGCGGACGGCTATTACAAATTCGACATGAACTTCAGCGACGCGGCCTGCCCCAACGGCGGTGACTACCTAGTCGGAGTGGCGGCGCCATCGGGAACGAACTACGTTGCGGGCTATTCGCAGATCATTCCGCCGACATCCACCGCTTCGACTGCGGCGTTCTCGGTGCCAGCCTGCCTGGGCAGCATCAACGACGCCATTCCGAGCACGGCCCTGTTTTGCGAGGTGCAGCCTTCAGAGTTTGCCCCGGCAGCATCGGTTCCGCCGCGCACCGCCGGGACGAGCTACCACATCCATGTGATGCTGGACAGCAGCCAGTCGCCCGGCACGAGCCAGATCTTTAACAACCACATCCCGCTCGATCCGCAGCTCAGCGGCTCGATCACGATCACCAAAACGACACCGCTGCTCAACGTGACCCGTGGGCAGCTGGTTCCATACGTCATCACGCTGAACAACCGCGGTGGCATATTGCTCACGGATGTGAGCATTGTGGATCGCCTGCCTGCAGGATTCAGCTACGTCGCACGTTCTGCGCTGCTCGATGGCGTGGCGGCCGAGCCCCTGGTCGCGAACGGAACACTCGCCTGGAATGGTCTTTCGTTCGCACTCAACCAGGTGCGCACCGTGAAACTGCTGCTCATCGTGGGTGCTGGCGTCAGCGAGGGTGAATTCGTGAACCATGCCCAGGTCGTGAACGGAGTGACCGGCAACCCGATGTCCGGTGAAGCAACCGCTACCGTGCGCATTGTGCCCGATCCCACCTTCGATTGCACCGACGTGACGGGTATGGTGTTCAACGACACCAATCGCAACGGACGGCAGGACGGCGGTGAGACCGGACTGCCCGGCGTGCGATTGGTGACCCCGGGTGGTCTGGGAGCGATGACGGATCAATACGGGCGATACCACATCACCTGCGCGATCACGCCGAATGAAAACCGCGGCAGCAATTTCGCACTGAAACTCGACGACAGGACTCTGCCCAGCGGATTCCGGCTGTCGACCGACCAGGTGCAGGTCCAGCGCGCCACGCGCGGCAAAAACCTGCAGCTCAATTTTGGTGCATCGATTTACCATGTGGTCAGCATCGACCTCTCCGATGCGGTGTTTGAATCGGGCACGACCGAAATCCGAGCCCTGTGGCGGCCACGCATCGACCTGCTCCTTGAAGAAATGCACAAAGCACCGGGGGTACTACGCCTGTCCTATGTTGCCGACATTGAGGACGCGACACTGGTCCAACGTCGAATGGAGGCGATCAAGCGGCAGCTGACAAAAGCGTGGCAAGCCTCGAAGTCCAGCTACCCGCTCACCATCGAGCCGGAGGTCTTCTGGCGCCGTGGTGCGCCGCCTAAACGGCCCGACGTACGTCTGCCGGGAAGCAAGTAAACATCGGATTTCCCATCGAGACTGTTACTCCTCCATCCACTCTCATATGCTTCTTATACATCTGCCTATACTTGGATGGACTCCATTCCGGAGAGCGGACCTGAGGTGGAAAAGCACTGTGCAAGTCTTGTTCCGAGGTTTTCCAAATGCCCGACCCCGCAGAGCTTCTAAAACTAGTGGCCTGTAACACTTGAAATTGAGCCGCAGTATTGCCCAAAACTGTTTGCGGGTCAAAAAGGCTCTCTCCGCGATTCCGACCTGCATGGCGACCGACTTCATTCCTGCCGCAAGTAAGGTCCTGACCTGCCCGTGCCCGGTGCATTATTGCGCAATTGACAGAAATCGAAGATTTCGCCGGCAAATTGCGTCCCGATCGATGGATGTGGAAAGGTTGCGAAAGGCTCCAATGATATTAATCGAGGTCGTCTACAACTTCGAAGTTCCCGAATCGGGATTCGTGTGTCCATTTTGCGGTGCCTTGCAAACGCGGCTTGGCGGTCGAATCATCGACAATCAACTGTTTCCGAGCCCAAAGCAAGTTGTTCACGATCATTTATTGGGGCGGGATGCCTGCGCCAAATTTGATCAGGGAGCGAACAAGTTTGAGGAACTGCAGATCACGGGAACCAAACTGACACCCTGATGATCCGGGTCGTCTACCTCGCGCCGACGTAGTGAGTCGCATCGCGGTCTTCACAGATGAATTCAATCAATTCCGTATCCGGATAGATGCGCTGATTCACTTTGACGGTCCACGGTTTCGTATAGGCCTTTGGATCGTCGACCGTGATTTCGATTTCGAGGTTGCCGTAGTTCACGCGCCGGAATTTTTCGGTGACTTTCGCGGCCGATGTCAGCGGACTGCCCCGCACGTCAAGCCAGATATCGTCGATGAAACCCGTGGACTCCACGACCAGGGTGTCGCCTTCCCAACGCCCAACGGAGTAACCGTACCACCAAGGTTGCGCATCTTTACCCGGCAGCGATCTTCCGTCCGTGAATATTTGGCGCAAGCCACTGTTCGCTTCATAAATGATCAGAATCATATCGCGCGTCTGGACGATCTTACGTGGCTCGGAATGCGTGTGAAACTGCATGAAGCCCATCGGCAGACAGTGCGCATCGGGGTTGTCTTTGCTGTTGTCCGCCTGGCGTTTTTTCATGAGCTCCAGGGCCCACGGCTGGAAGGGAAGGTCGTTCGGGAATGCTGCACCGACATTGGAGAAGGTCGGATTAGGAACTCCCGCAGCGGGCGCGGCTGCGCCGCGATTTCCAGCGGGCGCCGCGTTGAGATCGGCTCCGCGTGCTCCGCGCTGCGGGATATTCGTATTGCGGCCGTTGTCCCAGACGCCGGACAAGTCCGGATGCCCATCCGGCGTTCGTGGCGCCGGTGCGGTGAGATCGGGCTGTCCCGCGGACGTGCGCGGCACTCCCGCATCACGGAAGGCCGGCCACTGTGCAGAGAGCAGCAACGGGGTGGCCGCTACAGCAAAAACTGCGATCAGCGTTCTCATTGGGTTCTCATTGTAGCGGCTCACTGCGAAATTCCGGATGGTATCTTTGTTCACCGGAAAGTAGCGGCTTGCCTCGGCAATTCCAGAATGTACTTGCGAATGGGCAAAGTGTTTCAATTCACCGAACAACCATATAGAATGGCCGCCGTTTCGCACCCAACCACACGTTCCAGAGGAGATCCATGGAATCGACGCGGCATCCGTCTGAAGCGACAACCTCCGGAATCCTGACGACTCTGGGTTCGACGATCGGTCTGGCGCTTGGGCCAAGTGTCATCGCGGTTCTCACGATCAGCGCCTACATCTTGCCGATCCAGCAGGAATTCGGCTGGTCGCGCGTGCAGGTATCGCTCGCGTTCACGATCGTCGCTTACATGATCGTGCTCATGTCACCGCTGCAAGGCGTACTGGTCGACCGCTTCGGGCCTCGCCGGGTGGTGCTCGCCTCGATTCCACTGTTTGCCGCAAGCCTTGCGGCGTTGTACTTCACGCCAAAGAGTCTTCTCGTGTACTACGTGCTCTGGGCCCTCGTGCCGGTCGCTGCGATTGGACTGTGGCCGCTCGGTTATTTGCAGGCGGTGAGCCGGTGGTACGATCGCAAACTCGGTTTGGCACTCGGCATTGCGAATGCGGGAATCGGTCTCGGCAGCACGTTTGTACCGATGATCGTTGGCCCCATCATCGCGCAATACAGTTGGCGACACGCGTTGGTTGTGCTGGCAGCACTGGTATTGTTTGTCAGCTGGCCGGTCGTGTTCTTTTGCCTCCGCGAACCTACCGCTGCTGAAGTGGCGGAAAAGTTACGCGGCGCAAAGAAGGCGTTCGGTTTGTCACTTCAGGAAGCACGCCGAGAACGGACTTTCTGGGTGCTGAACATCGCCTTCTTCATGCTTGGCCTGACAGCAACGAGTCTTGTGAGTCAGCAGGTTCCGCTTCTGCAAGAGGCCGGCTGGACGCGGCTTCAGGCGGTTCAGCTTCAAACGCTGTTCGGTTTCGGCCTGCTCTTCGCGCGTGTCGCGGTTGGGTTTTTAATCGATCACATTTTCGCGCCGCGGGTGATGATGACCGTGTCGATCGGCGGGGCCCTCGCGTGCGTGCTGTACGCAACCTATCCGAATGCGGCATACGTCAGTGCGCTGCTGATTGGATTCCTGCTGGGCGCCGAGTTCGATGTGCTCGCGTTCCTGATCAAGCGCTATTACGGGAATGTGGCGTATGGGAGAATTTACGGCGTGATTTTCGGGGTGTTCTATCTGGGTTCAGGACTCGGCATCGCGGGCCTGGCATGGTGCCGGCAGACATTCGGCAATTACAACACGGGGCTCTTCATCGCGGCCGGTGTGCTTGTGAGTTCTGCGCTGCTGATGGTGCTTCTTCCTGCATACCGTTTCCGCACCGGCTCGGAGCCGGCAGCCCAGGCTGTTGCAGCGACCCAGCATTCATAGTATTCATCCACAGACCAATCGACGACTGGCGTTGCTTCATCACGGAAATGCGGTTCTCATCGATAGCAATTGAAACGTCGTTCATGTGTTATAACGAGCCATACTTCACAACCAACGAGGAGGAAACATGAAAGCTAAGTGGCTGTACGCGTCACTTCTGGGGCTGAGTGTTATCGGTTTTGTTGCAGTGACCTCTGGCCGCATCGCGGGCCAGACAACCGCCGCGCCCGCGATAGACAATGACGACATCGGAGGTGTGGTCACCGGTGCGCAAGGGGCGGAAGCCGGTGTGTGGGTGATCGCCGAAACCCGCTCGACACCGACTCGCCTGGTCAAGAGCGTGGTGACCGACGACCGGGGCCGCTACGTCGTCCCCGATCTGCCTTCCGGCGAATATGACGTGTGGGTCCGCGGCTACGGGCTGATCGATTCACCGAAAACGAAAACGACGCCCGGAAAGGTCGTCAATCTGAAAGCGATCGCTGCTCCCGACAAGAAGGCTGCGGCGCAATACTATCCCGCCCAGTATTGGTTCGCGCTCCTGCAGCTGCCACCCAAAAGCGATTTCCCCGGAACCGGCGATGGTGGGAACGGTATCGCGGCGAACATTCGAAGCCAGGGCGAATGGATTCGCCAGATCGTCAACACCGATGGCTGCACGGGTTGTCATCAGATGGGAGGCTCCGCCACGCGGACGATTCCTGCAGACATTCGCGGCCAGTTTCCGGATTCGAAAATGGCGTGGGACCGGCGCATCCAGTCCGGTCAGGCCGGCGGCGGCATGAGCGCGCGCTTCACGCAGGTCGGCCGGCAACGTGCGCTCGCGATGTATGCCGACTGGACCGACCGGATTGCGAAAGGCGAACTGCCGACGGCAGCTCCGGCGCGTCCGCAAGGCAAGGAGCGCAACGTCGTGGTGACGATGTGGGATTGGGCCGATCCGAAAGCGTATCTGCACGATGAGATTGCCAGCGACAAGCGCTATCCAACCGTGAATGCGAACGGCCCGATCTATGGCGGCCTCGAAGAAAGCGCGGATTACTTTCCGGTGATCGACCCGAAGACGAATACGGCGAGCCGCATCAAGCTCACGCCGCGCGATGCCGATACTCCGAGCTCCGCGAATCAACCGCCGGCTGCTTCATCACCGTATTGGGGCGACGAGGTTATTTGGGATAGCAAGACCACGGTCCATAGCTTCGCCATGGACAAACAGGGACGCGTGTGGGCGGCCGCTCGCATCCGCAAGGCTGACACGCCGGCGTGGTGCCGGCAGGGATCGGATCATGCGTCGGCAAAGCTGCTTCCCGTCAACCAGACCGGGCGCGGCCTGCTGATGTACGACCCGAAGACGAAGAAGCTCACCGCAATCGATACGTGTTTCAGCTGGGGTCACGTGAACTTCGATGACAACGACGTCCTGTGGTCTTCGTTCGGTCCCAACGGAGTCGAGGGATGGTTTGACGTCAAGATGTGGGACAAGACCCACGACGAAAAAGCATCGCAGGGTTGGAGCGCGTTCGTGCTCGACAACAACGGCAACGGCAAGCGTGACGCGTACACCGAGCCGAATCAACCTGCGGATCCGACAAAGGACCGGCGCCTGAACGTGCAGTACTACGGAGACTCGCCGGCGCCGGATGGTTCAGTGTGGGGAACGGTGCAGGGAATGCCGGGCGCGCTCGTGCGTTTCGTACCGGGCGCGCATCCGCCCGAAACCGCACTCTCGGAATACTACGAAGTGCCATGGCAAAACGAAAAAGCGACTGCTCAGGGTTTCGCACCGCGCGGCATGGATGTCGACAGTAAGAATGTCGTCTGGACCGTCCTCTCGAGCGGGCACCTCGCAAGTTTCGATCGCAAGAAGTGCAAGGGACCGCTGGCCGGTCCGACGGCCACCGGCCAACACTGCCCGGAGGGTTGGACGCTCTATCCGCTTCCCGGTCCGAATTACAAGGGCGCGGCCGACAGCGCGAGCGCCGACTCGGCGTATTACGACTTCGTCGATCGCTTCGATCTCCTGGGTGTTGGCAAGGATGTGCCGATCGCAACCGGAAATCTTTCGGAAGGATTGCTCGCGCTGATCGATGGGAAGTTCCTGACGTTGCGCGTGCCGTATCCGATGGGATATTTCGCAAAGGGGATGGATGGGCGCATCGACAATCCCAACGCCGGATGGAAAGGAAAAGGAATCTACACCGCGATCTCGACTCGCGCACCGTTCCACCAGGAAGGCGGCAAGGGGACGACGAGCAAGCTCGTGGAGTTTCAGATGAGGCCGGATCCAGTTTCGAAGTAATCGGCGATCTATTTCTTTTTGGCAATCGAGCGGAGATAGTTCACGAGGTTCCAGATCTCCTCGTCCTTCAACTGATCTTTGAACGGCACCATATTGAAGTCCGGCGCCACGCCGTTCTTGATGTTGTTGAAGATCTCTCCGTCTGTCGATCCGTGATCCCACTGATCGTCGACCAGGCTGGGCGCAGCGGGAATGAGATCGTTGCCCGGCCCGCCTTCGCCATTCGTGCCATGACATGACGCGCACTTGGCGTACGTCTTCTTCCCGGCGGCGATCGACTCTGGAGTCGACGCCACCGGATTGCTCTGTGCCGACGCGGCGATCCGCATCGCGGAGACGACGACAAACGCGATAACAGCAGCGCGGAAAAGACGTGTGGTCATATTCGCTAAATCCTATCAGATTTCGGGTAGTGGTCTAGTTGGATACTCCGGCTCCCCTCCTGGGACAGGCTGCGCTGTCCAGATTACGAAGCCCACCGACGCTGAAAACCACGCGTGTTGTGGGTTCTGGTTCGTTTCCAAAATCAGAGGCGTGTTTTCGCGCGTCCCTCTCCCTCAGGGAGAGGGTGCCGCGAAGCGGCGGGTGAGGGAATCAATATCGCGCCAATATTGATTCCCTCATCCGGCC
>Ga0209488_10000268_pt1 | contig 42245 bp, 35 predicted proteins | sample Rivendell_Oct201_8_FD_188349 | JGI IMG/M metagenome (GOLD analysis project Ga0209488, IMG submission 188349) | Vadose zone soil microbial communities from the Eel River Critical Zone Observatory, Northern California, USA -... | ecosystem: Environmental > Terrestrial > Soil > Vadose zone >...
CTTCATCGAATGCTCGCCGGCGCTCCCTGCGGCCAGAGACGCTCCCGCCATCGATACGAGGGCCAGAAACAGGATATGCGACCGACGGATATGGGACCGGCGGACGTGAGGCCGCTGGAGATGAGACCCAGGACTGGAATCGCGCAAATTATGCTCCCCATGATTAATATCCGCGCGCGATCCCCGGAGCCTCGCGCGGCGGTGCTGCGATGGTAAACTAACTCGATGAGATTCAGTCGATTTCAGGCCGCCGAGGTGCTGCCGCTTCTGCTGATGGCCCTCGTCGCGGTGAGCGGAGTCAAGGCCGACGCCGCCGAGGAGAAGCGTCTTTTCATCTACAATTGGACCGATTTCATCGGCCGCAACACCATCGCGGAATTCGAGAAACAGACCGGAATCAAGGTGACCTACGACGTGTACGACGCCGAGGAAACGATGGAGGCCCGGCTGTTGGCGGGAAGTCCCGGGTACGACGTGGTCATCGCTTCGACGGAATTCTTCGGCCGCGAGATCAAGGCCGGCGTCTACATTCCGTTGGATAAATCCAAGTTGCCGAGCTGGAAGAATCTGGATCCGCGAATTCTCGAGATTCAAGCGGCATACGATCCCGGCAACGCGCATGCCGTGCCGTACATGCATGCCATTACCGGATTTGCCTACAACGCCGACATGATCAAGGCGCGCATGCCGAACGCCCCGATCGACAGTCTCGACATGATTTTCAAGCCCGAAGTCGTATCCAAATTCGCCGATTGCGGCGTTTCGTTCCTCGACTCGGCAGAGGATACCTTGATGCTGGCCCTGCAATATCTAGGGCTGGATCCCAACACGGCGAAGCGCGAGGACTACAAGGCCGCGGAGGAACTGCTCCTCAAGGTACGGCCCTACATTCGCTCCTTCGATTCCTCCGAGTATTTGAACGCACTGGCGAACCAGGAGCTCTGTATTGCGATGTCCTGGTCGAGCGACTACGCGCTTTCCAGGGCGCGGGCGCGCGCCGTGGGCGTCAATGTCAACCTCGCCTTCACGGTGCCGAAGGAGGGAGCCAATCAGAACTTCTCCTCGCTGTTGATACCCGAGGGTGCTCCTCATCCCAATGCAGCCTATCGGTTCATCAATTTCATACTACAGCCGCGAGTGATAGCCGAGATCACCAACGAGATTTATTACGGCAACGATAATATCGCCTCTCGCCCCTGGGTTGATCCGAAGATTCTAAGCGATATCACGTTGTATCCTACGCCCGAGATGGAGGCCAGGCTGTTCAGGTCCGCCGAGGCAACCGCCGCCATCGAGCGGATTCGCACACGCACCTGGACTCGAGTGAAGACCGCCAAATGACCGACAAACCAGACCAAAGAGCCCAATCCGACTCCGGCGTGGTGAGCTTTCACCGGATGGAGGACGGCACCCGCGAGGACTACGCGCTGCTGGACCGCGCCGAACGCGAATACGTCCAATCATTGCCGGACCGCCTGCTCGCGGCGCTGCGGAAATTGGATCATTCGCTGCAGGGATATCCCGTGAGCCGGCTGGGACACTCCTTGCAGACCGCGACGCGTGCGCTCAAGGATGGTGCGGATGACGAACTCATCGTCGCCGCGCTCATTCATGACCTAGGCGACGATCTGGCGCCGTACAACCACTCGGAAATTGCCGCCGGGATCATCCGGCCTTATGTGCGTCCCGAGGTCACGTGGATCGTCGAGCAGCATGGCCTGTTCCAGACTTACTACTACGCGCATCACTATGACCGCGATCGAAATGCCCGCGAAGAATTTCGCGACCATCCCTGGTATCAGGCGTGCAAGGACTTCTGCGCCGATTGGGATCAGTGCTCATTCGATCCCGGCTATCCGTCGGAACCGTTGAGCGCATTTGAGTCCCGCGTTCGGGAAATCTTCAGCCGGCCGGCGCACGATCCGCGCTATGTGGGCAAGGCCTAGGAGCCTGTCTGACTAATGATGCGCCTGCTGCGGCCGACCCACAGCGGCAGCTTTTGGCGATCCTTTCGCTTACATAGTACTCACTATGCGCGCGAAACGATCGCCAAAATCTGCTCGCTGTGGGTCATTGCGCTGCGCAGTCCCTGCTGCGCGCAAGCCCGGGGCGACCATCCATGGTCGCCCGTGCGACGCATGCGTCGCACCCTCGCGACGGCGATCATTAGTCAGACAGGCTCCTAGCGAAGGCGGCGGCGTCAGCGTTCGGCCATTTGCGCGTCGAGGACGCGCTGGCGCTCGGTGCGGCGCATGAGATGGCCTGCAAATAGAACACACACGCCGACCAGACAGATCACCAGACTCGCGAGCGCATTGACGTCCGGACTCACGCCCAGCTTGACCTTCGAGAAAATCACCATGGGCAGAGTGCTGGCGCCCGGGCCCGACACGAAACTCGATATCACCAGATCGTCCAGCGACAGCGTAAAGCTGAGCAGCCAGCTCGAAGCCAGCGCCGGCGCGATACCGGGCAGCGTGGTATCGATGAATGCACGCACCGGACCTGAACCCAAATCCATGGCGGCTTCTTCCAGAGAGCGGTCCGCGCCCGCCAGCCGTGATTGGACGGTGACGGTCACGTAGGCGCTGCAGAACGCGATATGCGCGATCACGATGGTGGTGAAGCCGCGATGCGGCCACCCGAACAGATGCAGCATCGAAATGAACAGCAGCAGCTGGGTGATGCCGGTGATGATTTCCGGCATCACCAGCGGCGCATTGACCATTCCCGTGAGCAGCAGCCGGCCGCGAAAAATTTTGAACCGTACCAGGGAGATGGCGGCGAGCGTGCCCAGGATGACCGAACCGGTCGATACGACGACGCCGATTTTCAAGCTGAGCCACGCGGCGTCCAGGATCTGGGTGTTGTGCACGAGCTGCGTGTACCAGCTGGTGGAGAAGCCGCCCCAGACGCTCACCAGCGAGGAGGCGTTGAAGGAGTAGCCGATCAGGACGAGGATGGGAATGTACAGAACGGCGATGCCGATGCAGAGGATCGTGATCAGGAAAGGGGAGATTCGGTTCTCCATCCTAGGACTCGAGCTGCTTGGTGTTGTAGTGCTGGTACAGAGCGATGGGACCGACCAGCAGCACCAAAAATGCGATGGCCACCGCCGAAGCCACCGGCCAGTCGCGGTTGCCGAAGAATTCGTCCCAGAGCACCCGGCCGATCATGAGATTGTCGGGGCCGCCGAGCAGGGTCGGAATCACGAATTCTCCAATGGCCGGAATGAATACCAGCATGGAACCCGCGATGACTCCGGGCATGGACAACGGCAGGGTCACGTCGACGAAAGTCCGCCAGGGCGGACTGCCGAGATCCGCGGCCGCTTCGAGCAGTGAATGATCGAGCTTCTCCAGCGTTGCGAACAGGGGCAGCACCATGAACGGCAGGTACGAATAGATGATCCCGAGATACACCGCCAAGGTGGTGCGCATGATCTGCAATGGATGGTGGACCACGCCCAACCACAGGAGCGCCGTATTGAGCAAGCCGGTTTCCCGAATGATTCCCTCGAGCGCGTAAACCCGCAGCAGGAACGAGGTCCAGAACGGCAAGATGATGATGAGCAGCAGGACGCTTTGCGTACTCTTCGAAGTCCGGGCGATGGCATAGGCCATCGGATACCCCAGGGCCAGGCAGATCAGAGTCGAGAAAAATGCGGTCTTCAGCGAATAAAGGTATGAAAGACCGTAGACTTCGTCGGTGAACAAATACTTGAAATTGCCGAGATTCAGCGTGAGGTTGATGTGCCAGTCGGGACTGACGGATAGAATATCCGTGAAGGGCGGCACGCGCACCGCCGTGTCCGCCAAGCTGATTACCAACGCAAACCCAAAGGGAATGAGAAAGAATACCAACAGAAAGAGCAGGGGCGGCAAGATGATGAGCCACTTTCCCCGGCGCTTCAGCCATTCCCCGAGTGCCGCGCGCGGCAGGGCGCGCGCCGGAGCGGCGTCGCGTATCGCCGATGTCATGAGTACTTAAGCCGAAGCATGCGTGGTCTCAAGAGAAAATCCCCAAAGCCGGCGCGTATCCCCCGCGCCCGAAATGCCCATGGCCGGCAGCGCCAGCGTTTGATCGATGCGTGCATCTCCGCCCTGCATATCTACGGGCCATCGCGAACCACGGTGGAAAAGGTAGTCGCCATCGCGAAAATGTCGCCCGGCATCGTTCGATTCTACTTCGCCTCCAAGGCGGCCATGCTGGTCGCGTCTCTGCAATTCCTCGCAGCCGAGTTCGAGGAGCAATTATTGGTGCCCGTGGCGCGTCTCAAATCCAGGCCTGTTGCAGCGTTGGAGTTGATGGTTGATCTTTATCTCGACCCGGATATCGCCAGTCCTCGCAAGGTCTCTGTTTGGTATGCATTTTGGGGCGAGGCGAGTTCACGGCAGGAATACTACGATATTTGCGGACAGAAGGATGAGAGCTTTGCGGCCATGGTGCGCGAGCTCATCGAGCGGCTGATCCTCGAAACCTCCCAGCCGCAGCTGGACGCGGACGGGATCGCACTGGGCCTCATCGGCGTGCTGGAGATGCTGTGGCAGGACTTCGCCTTCCGCACCGAGGCCGATATCGATCGCGCCGCCGCGAAACGCCGTGCCATGGCCTATCTGCGCTCGATTTTCCCCGGTCAATTCACCCCTCCGGGCGAGGCCGGCGTCGCCGGAAGCGACCGGCGCCCGGCGGGGTGGGTGTACGCCAATGCGCGTTTGTCGGCCATCGAGCGGCAGGCGGTATTCCAAGATTCGTGGCAATTCGTCGCGCATCAGGCAAGAATTGCGCGTCCCGGGGATTTTCTCGGCGTCGACCTTGGTTTCGAACGGGCGTTGATCGTGCGCGATGGCGCAGGGGAAATACGCGCGTTTCGCAATAGCTGCAGCGAGGCACCGCACATACTGATCGCGGCGCGGACCGGCCGCGTCGACACGATTCAGTGCGCGGTTCATGGGCTGCAGTTCGAGCTCGACGGCAGACGCCGCGGCGCGCGGGGCGCGGCCGACCTTGCGGCCCTGGATCTGCGCCTGATCGGCGATCTGATCCTGGTGCGCTCCGCGCAGCGCCGCCCAGGGCACGCGCCGGTCACGGACGCCTGGGCTGATTTCTCGCCGCCGCCGGGGTCGCGGCCCTTGGGATGGCCGGTCGAGACGGCGATTGCCGCCGATTGGAAGCTCGTGATCGAACAGTGGCTGGAATTGACGGCGAGCGGCGGGTCTCGGGAGGGGGACGAGCACGGCTGGAGCGCCCGCTCGTACCAGCGCCTCTTGGGATCTTCCGCGAATTCCGGCTGGCAGCGACGATTCCTGATGCCGAACCACCGGATTGAGCTGCGGCCCGACGGATTCACCCTGCTGCAAGTGCTGCCCAGTGGGCCTGGCCGCTGCCTGTTGCGGAGACATGAACACACCGTGTGCGACGCGGACCGGCCCGCGCGCGCGATGGAGTACCTGGCGTCGCGGCTAAGCCCGTACGCACGGCGATCGGCGATCACCGTCGCGGAATCGACCCAAAGAGGCATCGTGACGTTCGGTCACGAGGCGGCGGGCGCTGCGCGGGCCGCGCCCGCGGTCGCGGCGTTCCGGCGAGAACTGGTCACGCTCATGCCGGTGATGGCGCTCGCTCGGCCGCCGAACGACCTATGAGAGAATTCAATATACTCGGCATCACCTGCGGCATTTTTCGGGAGTAGGCACATGAATTTGACGTCCTTGACCACGAAAGATTGGCATGCGCGCGCCGCCGGCGTGCGCTACGAAACCCGGCATTTCATCGACGGTCAATACGTGGACTCGGCCGCGCGCGGCCGGTTCACCGTGGTGAATCCCGCGACCGGCGCGCCTCTCTGCGAGGTGAGCGCCGGCACCGCCGCCGACATCGATTCGGCCGTGGCGGCAGCCAAACGCAGCTTCGCCTCGCGAGTCTGGAGCCGCAAAGCGCCCCGCGACCGCATGGCGATCATGGCGGCGTACAGCCGGCTCCTCGAGGAGAACAATGAAAAGTTTTCCCTGCTCGACACCCTGTGCATGGGCAAGCCGATCACCGACATGGTGACCATCGATGTGCCCGCGGCGGCGCGGAATTTCGCGTACTTCGGCGAATTGATCGACAAGATAGACGGCGCGGTCACCTCCACCGCCGCGGACGCGTTTCACTACATTCTGCGCGAGCCCTTAGGGGTGGTCGGCTGCATCGTGCCGTGGAATTATCCCCTGTTGATGGCTGCCTGGAAGGTCGCGCCGGCTCTCGCCGCCGGCAATTCGGTGGTGTTGAAGCCGGCCGAACAATCGCCGCTGTCAGGATTGCTGATGGCACAGCTGTTCATCGAAGCCGGCGGCCCGCCGGGCGTATTCAATGTCGTGAACGGATTGGGCGAGGTTGCAGGCGCCGCGCTGGCGCTGCACAAGGATGTGGCCAAGATCGCATTCACCGGCTCGACGGAGATCGGCAAGCAGATGCTGATTTACGCCGGCCAGTCCAATATGAAACGCGTCAGCCTGGAATGCGGCGGCAAGACTCCGCAAATATTCCTCGCCGATCTGCCGGATCTCGATACCGCGGTGACGTACGCGATCAACGGAATTTTCGGCAACATGGGCGAGGTATGCAACGCGGGTTCCCGGCTGTTGCTCGACCGCCCCATTGCCAAGGAATTTCTGGCGCGATTCATCGAGCGCGGCAAGGACGCATACCGCGCCGGCGACCCGCTGGATCCCACCACCAACTTGGGGCCGCTGGTGACCGCTTCGCACCGCTCGCGGGTCATGAGCTACATCAACCGCGGCAAGTCGGAGGGTGCACGGCTGGAATTCGGCGGCAGCTCGCCGGATCTGCCGGGAGCGTTCGTCAATCCCACGCTGTTCTCCGGCGTCAACAACCGCATGACCATCGCGCAAGAAGAGATCTTCGGACCCGTCGCCGCCGCCATCGAAGTGGACGGCCTCGCCGAAGCGCTGACCGTGGCCAACGACTCGATCTACGGGCTGGCGGCGTCGGTGTGGACACGCGACTTGAGCGTCGCTCATAAAACCGTCCGCGATCTCGAAGCCGGCGTCATTTGGGTGAATTGCTTCGACCACGGCGACATGACGCAGCCGTTCGGCGGCTACAAGCTGTCGGGCCAGGGCCGGGACAAATGCGTGGAGAGCTTCCTCTCCTACACACAGACGAAGTCCGCCTGGATCAATCTAGGTTAGATAGTCGGGTACTCCCGACCGGCGGCGGGCGGCTCGCGCTACACGAGCCGCCCGCACTCCGCGTGGCCCGTCAAGCAAACTGTTTGGGCGCACTCGGCAGAGTAAATTCCGGAATACGCGCACGCAGCAGGTTGTGGAATTCGAGCATCCAGCGTTCGAGCTGCGATAGGGGCCCCGGCTTGTAACTGCCGGACGCGAGTCCGCGCTGCACCCGGCCGCAGAGCCACTTGTCCTCGTTGTTCACCTGCGTGTTGATGCGCGAACTCAGGAAGCGAATCGCGCGCATTTCGCGGCGATCATCGGGTAAGCCAAACACGGCGCCACGAACGATGCATCTGCCCGGGCCGTCGGGTAACACCTGGAAGAAATCCATTCGCTCGGGATACACGTCGAGCCCCAAATTCGGCAGCGCGCTGTAGAAACGCCAGCAGCGGCGCTGATCTTCGGGCAAATGCGCGGTGACGCGGCCGATCAGCCGCTGATACAGGCCCTCTGACCACCGCGGCGACTCCTTGTCGCGCAGCCAGCTGATGCCGCGCGCGACGCCGGGCACCGAGGCCTGGTCCTCGTAGTCAGGCGTAAACATGCGATACAGCCCCGGATGGCCGATGGGCACGTGATACGACTCGAGGTAATTATCCATCGCGATTTTCCAATCGACGTTCCAAGTCTCTTCGGAAACGGGCTCCAAGGGCACCATGTCTTCGAGCCGATAGGGTAGGAGCTCCTCGGCCAATTTGCCCCAGACCCTCGACACGGGCGGCGGGTCGCCGGCCAGGCAGACGAAGACGAAACCGAAGGCAATATCCGTGCGCACAGGACGCAGGCCATGTTCGGCGCGATCGAGTCCCGGGAAGCTCTCGCGAACAGGCATGCCCATCAGGCCGCCGTCGTGCCGGTACGTCCAGCCGTGGTAGGGGCAGGTAATGGTCGCGGGACAGTTTCCCGAGCCGTCCAACAGGCGCGCGCCGCGATGCCGGCAGACATTGTGAAAGCCGCGTATCGAACCATCGCGATCGCGCAACACCATGATGCTTTCCGGGCCCAAATCGAAGGTTTCGTAGTCGCCCGCCTTGGGAATGGAATTGATATGGCACACGATCTGCCAGCTCGGCATCAGAATGCGTTCGAGTTCGAGCCGGGTCAGCTCGGCGTTGTTGTAAACCCAGGCGGGCAGTGCATGCGGCAAGGTGTTCGCCTCGTCGGCGCGCTTCGCGACGGATAGGTTGGACATTGCTTTTCCCGCGGCGACTTATATGGTCATTTAATGTACGCCGAAGGTTGCCAGCTTGGCAAGTCGGAGCAACGCAGCAAGGCAATTGACGTTGAAATTGTCGATTCAGGCGCGCGGAAACTGGATTCAACGGCTGCGCGAGATAGGATGGTGCGCCGTTCCCGGCGCTCGGCTTATATGGTTATATAATTTTTCTGGACGAGGCGCGCGGCGAATGTTACGGTCTGGGAAATCTTATCGATAGCGAACCAGTACAAGGGGGACGTCATGGCCAGAAAACTGACCAAGAACAACGCGCATTTTCAACGCGCCGTCAAACGCCTGCCGCTCGGCGTGGCTTCCAATTTCCGCTACTGGGGAGAGGATCGCACCATCTATGTGAAACGCGGCCTGGGTGCGCGCATCACCGATCTCGACGACAACGAATACGTCGACTACCGCTTAGGGTATGGTCCCGCGATCTTGGGGTACGCTCATCCCGAAGTCGATCAAGCGGCTCGCGAGGGCATGGGCGTGGGCGGCGTATTCGCCTTGTCCACAGAGCTCGAGCTCACCGTGGCCGAGCGCATTTCCAAAATGGTGCCGGCCGCCGAACTCGTGCGCTTCTCCAACTCGGGTACCGAAGCGGTCATGGCCGGATTGCGCCTGGCGCGCGCTTACACCGGAAAGGACGATTACGTGATTCTCGAGGGCGGCTATCACGGGCTGTTCGATGCGGCGATGTGGTTTACGCCCATGGACAAGTGGTCGCAGGTCGGCGACCCCGAAGTAAAGCCGTACAGCGAGGGCGTGCCCATCAGCACACGCAGCTTTGCGCACTTCGTCCAGGCCAACGATGCGAATCAGCTGGAAGATGTGTTCAAGCGTCTCTCGCATCGAATCGCCTGCCTGTTGATCGAGCCCATCATGGGTAATTGCCTCGGCATCGCCGCCGAACCGGGGTATCTGCGGGCGGCGCGGTCGCTCTGCGACAAGCACGGCGTGGTGCTGCTCATCGACGAGGTCAAGACCGGATTCCGCGTCGCGCGCGGCGGTGTGCAGGAACTGTACGGCGTCAAGGCCGATCTCTGCACCTTCGCCAAGGCCGTGGCCAACGGCTATCCCATTTCCGTGCTGGCGGGCCGCGAGGACATCATGCGCAAGATCGGCCGCGGCGTCGCGCACGGCGGCACCTACACGGCGCATTCGATATCGCTGGCAGCGGCGGAGAAGACTCTGCAGATTCTCGATGAGACCGATGCCCTGGAGCGGATCGCCGACTACGGTACGCGCCTCCGCTCGGGGATGCGCGCCGTGCTCAGCACACGCGGCATCGCTCATAGCTTCGTCGGTCATCCGTCCATGAGCGGCTTGTATTTCGCGCATGAGCCGCCGCGCAACTATCGTGCCTGGAAGAGCAGCGACTACTCCTTCTATGACGCCATGGCGCAGGTGTTGCACGACGAGGGCGTGCTGTGCGAACCCGACTCGCGTGAACCTTGGTTCGTTTCGGCGGCGCACGATGCGTCCTGCCTCGCGGATACGTTGAAGGCGTTCGAGATTGCGGTCGATGCCACCTTGAAGTCGAGCGGTGCCACGCACAAAGTGCCTGCTTGAGCAGCGGCGCCTCAAGAACGCCGTCGGACCTCGACGCCATCATCGTCGGGGCCGGACACAACGGACTGGTTGCCGCATGCTATCTGGCGCGCGCGGGCCTCGAGGTGCTGGTGCTCGAGCGTCAGCCTTATATCGGCGGCGCGGCGGTCAGCCGCCGCTTGTACGAGGACTTCACGTACTCGAACTGCTCGTACGTTTGCAGCCTGCTGCGGCCGGAGATCATCCGCACTCTCGAGCTGCCTAAATATGGACTGCAAGTCATCCCCTATGAAGGGGGATGCACCATGATGCAGGGCGGGGGGCATCTGGCGCTGTACGACAACCACGACGCACTGCGCCGTGAAATCGCCCGGCATTCGAAGCGCGACGCGGAGGCGTACGATCGCTATTCGCGCGATGTCATGCGCCAGTGCAAATTCATCAAGCCGCTGCTGATGCGCGAGCCGCCGGATCCCACTTCGTTCAAGCCGCGCGATCTCAAGGAATTGCTGTACCTGGGCAAGCGCTTCCACGGCTTGGGCGAAGAGCGCATGTACGATACGCTGCGCTTCTGGACCATGAGCGCGGCGGATTTTCTCGACGAATATTTCGAGAGCGAAATCGTCAAGGCGCATTTTGCCGGCAGCTCCATCATCGGCACGGCGCTGGGGCCCCGCTCGCCCGGCAGCGCTTACGTGCTGCTGCATCACTACATGGGCGATATCGACGACACGGTCGGCGCCTGGGGCTTCGCACGCGGCGGTATGGGCGCGATTACCAAGGCGCTGGGTGCGTCGTTCGAGGCCAGCGGCGGCACCATCCGCAGCGCCGCGCCCGTGGCGCGGATTCTGGTGCGCAATGGGCGCGCGTCCGGGGTCGCATTGGCGGATGGCGAGCAAATCCGCGCGCCGCTGGTCATTTCGAACCTGGACGTGCGCCGGACTTTTCTCGACACCATGGATGCGAAGGATCTGCCCGACGAATTCCTGCGTCAGGTGAAGAACTTCAAGATTCGCGGGTCCTCCGGAAAGTTGAATATCGCCTTGGACGGACTGCCGCGATTTCCGGCGATACCGGAAGGCTCACCCTGCACTCGCGGCGACATGCATGTCACCGACACGATCGAAATGATGGAACGCGCCTACGATGATTGGAAGGACGGACGCTGGTCGCGGGCGCCGTATATCGACATGCTCATTCCCTCGCAGATCGATCCGACCATGGTGCCCGACGGCAAGCACTATATGTCGGTCTTCGTCCAGTACTGCCCCTACGAGCTGGCCGACGGTCCATGGGATGCCGCCAAACGCACGGCCTTCGGCGATACCGTGATCAATACCATCGCGCGGCACAGTCCGAATTTCAAGGAGCTGATTCTGCACGCCGAAATTCGAACTCCCTGGGACATTGAAAACGAGGTGGGTCTCACCGAAGGCAATATCTTTCAAGGCGAACTGACCATGGATCAGTTGCTGTTCAACCGGCCGGTGCCGGGCTACGCACAGTATCGAGCGCCGGTGCGCGGCGTGTACATGTGCGGCTCCACCACGCATCCCGGCGGCGGCGTCATGGGCGCGCCGGGCGCGAACGCCGCCCGTGCCGTGCTGCGCGATCTTGGGCGGGCGCATTGACCGTGGCGGTGGCTGCCCCACAATCGCGCTACGACTGCATCGTCATCGGCGGCGGTCACAACGGACTGGTGTGCGCGGCGACGCTGGCGCGCGGCGGCCGTTCGGTGCTGGTGCTCGAAGCCGGAACCCAAGTCGGCGGCGCGGCGCTGACGCGGGAGTTCGCGCCGGGCTTCCGAGTCTCCGCCGGTGCGCATCTGCTGCATCTCATGCCCGCGGATCTGCTGCGCGAACTACAGCTGGAATCGCACGGACTGGAATGGGCCGCGCGGAGAATGACGACCACGGCGCTGGTGCCCGGCGGCGCTCGCCTGTGCCTGACCGCAGAGGGGGCGGAACATGGGTTGTCCGCCGCGGACGTGCAGGCCCATGCGGCCTATACGGCGCGCATGCGGCGCTTCGCCGCCGCGCTGGTGCCGATGTTCTCCCGCGTGCCGCCGCGCTTGGGGAAGGAGGGCTGGGCGGACCGGCTTGCGCTGCTGCGGATCGGCTGGCAAATACGCAGGTTAGGAAGGCGCGACATGCGCGAGCTGCTGCGAATCGGCGGCATGAACGTCTATGATTTGCTGGAAGAGAACTTCGAATCGGCGGCGCTCAAAGGAGCGCTGGGATTCGATGCCGTGCTTGGCGCCAACTTCGGTCCGCGCTCGCCCGGCACGGTGTTGACGCTGCTGTACCGTTTGGCGGCGGAGTCCGCGGCGGGCGCCTCCGGCATGTCCCAGCCCAAGGGAGGCATGGGCGCGCTGTGCAATGCGCTCGCCAAGGCGGCGAGTGCGGCCGGGGCGACGATTCGCGCCGGCGCGCCGGTGGCGAGAATTTTGGTCGAGGGCGATCGCGCCTCCGGCGTCGTGCTGGAATCCGGGGAGAGCATCGGTGCGCAGACTGTGATTTCCAGCGCCGACCCCAAGACCACCTTCCTGCGCCTGCTGGGACCGCGGTATCTCGATACGGGCTTCGTACGCCGAGTCAAGCATATTCGCGCGCGCGGGCTCGCCGCCAAACTCCATCTGGCGTTGAATCGTGCGCCGTCGTTCAGCGGTGTAAGTGAGGCGGGCTTGCACGGACGATTGCTCATCGCGCCGTCACTGCAGCACATCGAGCACGCGTACAATCATGCGAAGTACGGTGAGTTTTCGGCGGCACCCGTCATGGAAATCACCGTTCCGACCGCCAATGACCCGACGCTGGCGCCGGCGGGAGAGCATGTGCTGTCGGCCATCGTGCAATACGCGCCGTATGCACTCAAGGAGGGTTGGGAGAGCGGCCGGCAACGGTTCATGGACACGGCATTGGACGTGCTGGAACGATTCGCGCCGGGTCTGCGCAGCAGCATCACCGGGGCGGAGCTGTTGACGCCGGCCGATATGGAGCGGGAGTTTCGCATCAGCGGCGGCCACTGGCACCATGGGGACTTGGCCTTCGATCAATTCTTGATGGTGCGTCCGGTGCCGGGAGCCGCCCAGTACCGCACGCCGCTCGAGGGCCTGTTCCTCTGTGGGGCAGGATGCCATCCGGGAGGCGGGGTCATGGGTATAGCCGGACGCAATGCCGCGCGGCAGGTATTGGCCGCGGGGAACTCGTGAGGCCGAGGACGGCGCACGTTTCCGCGGAAACGCGACAGCGTCCGCCTCGCGGATGACGTTTCCGCGGAAACGCGCATGAATGAGCTGGAAAGTGAACGAGCTGAAAGTGAATGAGCCAGAAGTGAAATCACCATGACTGAGATCGCCGTACACCACTTCAAGCAGCCGCTGCTCAAAACTCCGTTTCACGGACGCGCCCGCGCGCTCTCCCAGGTCGATAGCTTCATACCGTGGGCGGGATACACCACGGTCGATGTCTTCACCACGATGGAGCAGGAATATTTCGCGATTCGCAACGCCACGACGCTCTATGACTTGACGCCGATGGTGAAATACCGCGTGGCGGGTCCGGATGCGCTGCCATATCTCAATCGCTTGGTGACCCGTGATCTCGCCAAGCTCGAGCCGGATCGCGTCGCCTACTGCGTGTGGTGCAACGATGCGGGTCATCTCATCGATGACGGCACCGTATTTCGTTTGGGCGACGGCGAATATCGAATCTGCACGGCGGAACGGCAGATCGACTGGTTTTTGGATTCGGCCATCGGTTTCGACGTCGAAATCGGCGAGGTTACCGAGCACATAGCGGCGCTCGCGGTCCAGGGGCCAACCTCCTGCGCAGTTCTCAAGGCAGTGGGCTTGCAGGGAGTCGAGAAGCTCAAGCCCTTCGAAATCGGCTACTTCGCTCTCGGCGCCCATCGGTTGACGGTGTCGCGCACCGGATTTACCGGCGACTTGGGTTACGAGCTATGGATGGAACCGGAAGCGGCCGAGGCCGTGTGGGATGCCTTGATGGAGGCGGGGCGCTCGCGCGGCATCCGCGCCATCGGCTCGCAGGCCTTGAACACTGCCCGCATCGAGGCAGGGTTCCTTCTGCCCAATGTCGATTTCGTATCGGCCGAACACACGATTCGCACCGGGCGCGACCGCTCGCCGCTCGAGCTCGGCCTCGGGTGGTTGGTGGATTTCAACAAAGGGCATTTCACGGGGCGGCGTGCGCTGCTGACCGAGCGCGCTCAAGGTTCGCGCCGCCGGCTCGTCGGCCTGGATATCGCCGGCAACAAGCCGGCCCATAACTCGCTTCTTTACACCGACGACAGCGGCAAACGCGAGATCGGCAGCGTCACCTCCGCGACTTGGTCGCCGACTTGCAAGCGCAATATCGCCCTTGCTATCGTCGATGCACCGCATTTTCAGGTCGGCGCGACCGTCTGGGCGGAAATCTACTTGAACCGTGAACTCGTATGGGAGCGTCGAATGTCGCGAGCACAGATCGTCGAGCGCCCCTTTTTCGCGCCCGAGCGCCGCCGCGCGACGCCTCCCGCGGAGTTCTAGGACTCGTGGCCGCCACTCCGAAATCGATCGCTGACCGGCCCTGGCTCGATCCGGACGCGAAACCGCAAATCGTCATCGAGAGCATCAACAAGACATTCGGCGCGTTCACCGCCGTGGACAGCGTGAATCTGCGGATCTACAAGGGCGAGATGTTCGCGCTGGTCGGTGCCTCCGGTTGCGGCAAGACGACGCTGCTGCGGATGTTGGCCGGATTCGCAAGCCCGAGCACCGGCCGCATCCTGATTGAAGACGTGGACATGACCAAGGTGCCCCCGCATGAGCGCCCGGTCAACATGATGTTTCAGTCCTACGCCTTGTTCCCCCACATGACGGTCGAAGAGAATGTGGGCTACGGCCTGCGGCGCATGATGTTGGATAAGCCGGTCAAGGCCAAGCGGATTCAAGAAGCGCTGGAAATGGTGCAGCTGGCGCCCCTGGCGAAACGCAAACCCCACCAGCTCTCGGGCGGCCAGAGGCAGCGCGTCGCGCTGGCGCGCGCGCTCATCCGGCGGCCGAAGGTCTTGCTCCTCGACGAGCCCTTGAGCGCATTGGACAAAAAATTGCGCGAACAGACGCAGTTCGAGCTGATGAACATCCAGTCGCAGGTGGGCATCACCTTCGTGTTCGTCACTCACGATCAGGACGAAGCGATGGCCCTGTCGACGCGGATCGCGGTCATGAATCGCGGCCAGGTCGTGCAGGTCGGCACTCCGTCCGAGATCTATGAGTTTCCGCAGACTCGATTCGTGGCCGACTTCATCGGCACCACCAATCTGTTCGAAGGTACGGTGAGCGGCGGTGAGCCCGGCCATATCATCGTGCGCAGTGCCGAGGCCGGGTGCGACCTGATCGTCGATGAGCTGGGACGTTTCGGCAGCGGGCAACGTGTCTGGGTGGCCCTGCGCCCGGAGAAGATCCGCCTGAGCAAGGAGCCCATCGGCGGCAACCGGGTGAATCAGATCAAGGGGATGGTTTGGGAATTGGGCTACCTCGGCAATCGTTCGACATATCGCATCAAGACGGAAACCGGTAAGGTCGTCACGGTTTTCGCACAGAACGATCAGCGCACGTCGGAGTGGTCCATCGATTGGAGCGACGAGGTGTACTTGAGCTGGACCGCCAATTGCGCGGTGGTTTTGCAGCAATGACCGGTTGTTCGGCATCGGCGGTGAGTAACAAATCCATTTGCGGGTGACGCATGCAAGTACGATTCGGGACCATCATCCATGCCTTGGCCGTCAGCGCGTTATTGCTGTTCGGTGCGACACCGGCCGTGGCCGGCAAAACGCAAAACATCGTGCTGATCGTGAGCGACGGATTACGGTGGCAGGAAATCTTCACCGGAGCGGATCGCACTCTGCTGAACGAGAAGGAGGGTGGCAGCTGGCTTGCGGAAGCCGATCTGCGTAAACGCTACTGGCGCGATGACGTCGATGCACGGCGCGCGGTGCTGTTTCCGTTCCTGTGGGGAACGGTGGCAAAGCAGGGGCAGATTTACGGAAATCAACTCAAGGGCAGTGTGGCGCACGTCACCAACGGCAAGGCATATTCCTATCCTGGCTACAATGAAATGTGCACGGGATATCCCAACGACGCCATCGATAGCAACGCGTTCGGACCGAATCCGAATCCAACGGTATTTGAATGGCTCAACAAGTTCGACGAATTCCATGGCAAGGTCGCCATCTACGGAACGTGGAACGTCTACGACAACATTTTCAACCGGAGCCGCAGCGGGTTGGTGATGCAGACGGGATGGGTTCTGCCGCAGAAGGCGCACGAGACGCCCCGCGATGCCTTGTTGCGCGAGCTATACGAGACCACGACGCGCTTCGACGAAGAAGACGTCGATAATTCCCTTCTGCAGATACCGCTTCTCGACTACGTGAAAACGGGGCTTCCGCGCGTGTTGTTCGTGGGGTATGGCGAGACCGACAATTGGGCGCATCAAGGCCGCTACGATCTCGTCCTCGACAGTGCGCATCGCATGGATCACTTCGTACACCAGTTGTGGGACACCATGCAGGCGATGCCTCAGTATCACGGCACAACGACCTTCATCATCACCACGGACCACGGTCGGGGCAGCGGCTTGACCGAGTGGAAAGAGCATGGTGTCGAAGAGAAGGGTTCGGAAAATATCTGGATCGCAGTGCTGGGCCCGGATACGGCGCCGCTTGGCGAGCGCGCCCACGTCGGCCCGGTGACCCAGGCGCAAATTGCCGCGACGGTGGCGGCGTTCGTCGGCAAGGATTACCACCATGACGTGCCGCAGGCCGCATTGCCGATCGCGGGGATGTTGAGTGCCGTGAGCAAGTAACGACGCGAACGGTGTCGCGCCAGCCCGCCGGCTGATTCTCGCGCGCCGTCAGCGCCGCTTCGCCGCGATGACTTCGATTTCCAGCAACGCGCCGGGTGCGACCAGCGCAGCGACTTGGACCGCGCTGCGTGCAGGCTTGTTCGGCTGTTCCTTGGTTCCGAAGAACTGGCTGTAGCCGGCCATCAGTCCGGGAAAATTGAGTTTATTGTCATAGGCCGGATCGGCGGCCAGGAATACAGTCATTTTCACGATGTCGCCCATCCCGAGACCGAGCTTGGCAAGCGTGCCCTTGATCTGTGTGAGCACGCTGACGGTTTGGGCTTCCATGTCGCCGTAGACCGGCGGTGTGCCCTTCGGTGCGTCTTTGTTGATGGGGGACGGCAATGCTCCGCTGACGTAGACCGTGTCCACGCCGGCGCGGACGGTGACCGCGGCGGAAATGGGAAATGGGTTGCCATCGGGTAGTGGAGTACGCACGACGTCTTCCGCGCCCGCGGCAACGCCGGTGACCGCGGCGGCCAAGAAACCTAAGGCGAGCATCACGCCGCGCCGACGTTCGATCTTCAGCATTTCCAATCCCCCTTGTGAGTGGCCCCCGAGCGTTCCTGGATTATAGGGCATCGACCTCCCGAAAAAGCGGGGCGGCGCCTTTGCGTTGCCGCGCCGATGAATGTCGATCTCAAGGACCGGCGGTGGCGGAGGGATGGGGCAGTGCCGCTATTTGATCGGCGGTTACATTGCCCTTCCACTTGTTGCCGAAATGGCTGCGCACATAATTGACCACGTCGGCCACTTGAGCGTCGCTCAAGCGGGCGGCGCCGAAAGGGAAAATAGGCGGATCCCCTGGCAGGCCGAAGGCCGGCATACCCTTCTTGCCGTTGAGCACGGTCAACGCCACGTATTGCCAGGAGACCAGCGCGGAATTGCCGGCCAGTTTGGGATAGTGACCGGCGCCGACGGCGCCCTGTCCCTGCGCCATGTGGCAGCCCTGACAAATGTGGGAATAGATATCCGCGCCGCCGGCGAGCGGTGTGAAGCTGGAATCATCGGCGTGAGCACCCGCTGCGGCCCACGCCGCTGCCAGCAACACCGCGAGCCGTCCCATCACGACGCGATGGAATAGGGCGCTCATGCCTTGACTCGCTGCGCCACGGCGCGCTGATGCAGCCGGCCGACGGCATCGAGGGCCGACGTGACCGCCCCTTCCTGCCAGCCGCCGATGAACGAGGCATGTTCGCCCGCGAGCGCAATGCGTCCGTCGATCCCGCACAAATCGTCGTAGTGCTTGGCGCGGGTCTGTTCGGTCCACAGGCCGAAACAGCCCATAGTGAACGGTGAGCGATGCCAGGCCACGGCCACGCCGTTCTCAAATTCCTGTGGGTATTGGGGATGAATTTGGCTGCCGTACTCCAATGCCTTGCGCACGCGCTCATCCGGCGTCATGGCCGTGAATTCCATCGCATTTGCACCCCAGATATACGCGCCCAAGAGCACCCCCTTGCCGCCCCCGTGAAACCCCGTGTTCGGATAGCCGATGGTGGTGATGGGCAAATCGGTGTAGGTGATTCCGCCATAGATGTGTTCGTCTTCCTCCCAGAAGCGTCGTTTGAACTGCAGACCCACTTTGACGGCCGAGGCGTACGGCACCGCGGAGATGGCGGCGGCCAGGGCCGGTCCGACATTCATGGGAATCTGCGCGAGGATGGGAAGCGGAATCGTGCACAGGCACCAATCCGCCCTGGCCTCGAGCTTGGTGCCGGGCGAGCGGGTGTCCTCGTACGCAACACTGACGCCCTCACTGTCTTGATGGATCTCGGTAACCTTGGCGTTGTAGTGAATCAACGGCCCCAACTCGCGGCCGAACGCTTCGCCAACCCGGCCCATGCCGCCCACCGGCTGGAACAAGGCCGTCTGCATGTCGAACACTTCGCCGACCGGTATGGCCTGCCAGAGCCTCGAGTCCAGGATGTCGGTGAGGGCGATGGGCTTGGAAGGAATCGGGCGGGCGGTCAAACCGCCGCCGGGCTCCTTCTGATAGCCGCGCCGCTCGCTGCTCGCCACACTGGCGACGTAGGCGTTGGTCTTGTCGAGGGCTCCCCACTCCCGAAGCGACTCGAGCAGTTTTTCTTGATCTTCCTTGCTGACCGACGCATCGAGGGCGTTCTGGCGCGTGGCCTTGGACAGGAGTTCGGCCACATGCCCCTGATAGTCGGCCTTGACCTCCCGAAAGCGCCGCGGCTTACCGCCGAAGGCGCGGCTGCTGTGCAGATAGGCGTTGTAATTCACCTGCAGGAACGGTTCGAGCGGCACGCCGAGCCGCTTGCAGTAGCTCAGCATGCCGCGGTGGTGATGGGGAATTCGCCAGGGACCGGGATTGATGTACAGGTCCTTGTCGAATCGGCACTGCTGAGTGAGTCCGCCGAGCTCCGTGTAGCCGTCGCCGCCGCGCAAACTCCAATTGCGCCCGCCTGCACGGCCGTTGAATTCCAACACTTGCACCTGGTAGCCGGCGTTGCGCAGCTCGAAGGCCGCGCTCAACCCGGCCATGCCCGCTCCGAGTATCAGCACTGAGGCGCCCTTGGGCGCGCCTTGCAAATCGATGGGCCCGCGATAGGGGGACTCCGCGGCAAAGCCGAGGCTGCTCATCGCCTGGTACATGGCGGTGCTTCCGGCTGTAGCGCCGATCATGCGGAGCAGATCGCGTCGACTGGGAGAAGACACGGCAGAATTCTTTTCCATCCCCTACCTCGTCAGTGAAGAACGACTCCCGTTCTGGGCGCCTTTGATGGTTGGCGGAACCCACACCGGATCCGTTATCACACGAAGCGCGGCCGCAATCAAGGCGGAGCCGGCAATCAAGGCAGGGCCGGCAATCAGACCGCACATACCTGCCCCATTTCCGGTTTATATATTATACTCGTGACATTACAAAGAGCGGGACGCTCGCGAGAGGCAATCATGCGGAAGGTGAAGACACTTGGGCTCCTCGGCACCGGCGTCATCGGCGGCGGATGGGCGGCACGGGCGCTGCATTTTGGAATCGACGTCATCGCGGCGGACGTCAAGCCGGAAATGGAAGAGTGGATACGCGGTGCGGTGGCCAACGCCGAGCCTGCCCTGGCGCGGCTGACCTTCGCGCCTTTGCCGCCCAAGGGCAGACTCTCGTTCACCACGGATCTCAAGCTCATGGCGCAGAGCTCCGATTTCATTCAGGAGAACATTCCGGAACAGTTGCCCTTGAAGCAGCGCATGCTTGCCGAGGTCAGCCGCTACGCCGCGGCGGATGTCATCGTGGCGTCGAGCACTTCGGGCCTCACGCCGACCGATCTGCAGCGCGACATGATCTCGCCCGAACGCTTCTGCGTGGCGCATCCGTTCAATCCGGTGTACTTGCTGCCCTTGGTGGAGCTGGTCGGCGGGCAGAAAACCGCGCAGAGCACCATCGATGCGGCGGCCAGGTTCTTTGCCTATATCGGCATGCATCCGCTGCACGTGCGGCGCGAAGTGCCGGGGCACCTGACCGATCGCCTGCAGGAAGCGCTGTGGCGCGAAATTCTTCACCTGGTGAATGACGGGGTGGCCACCACGGGTGAACTCGACGAGTCCATCATTTATGGACCCGGCCTGCGCTGGGCGGCAATGGGCACGAATCTGATCTACCACCTTGCGGGCGGCGAGAGCGGCATGCGGCATATGCTGGCGCAATTCGGCCCTTGCCTCAAGTGGCCTTGGACCAAACTCGAAGCGCCCGAGCTCACCGAAACCTTGATCGATCGCATGGTCGAGGGCACCCAGCACCAAGCCGCGGGCCGTTCGATTCGGGAACTCGAGCGCCTGCGCGATGATTATCTCGTCGCCATCCAGCAGGTTCTCCGGCAATACAATATCGGCGCCGGCGCCACGTTGCGCTCGCTCGAGGAACGGCTGTATCACGACGCGGCAGCCACGCACGCGGCGCGGTCGAGCGAGCCGGGTAGGCCGCTGCGATTGCTGGACACCGTCGTGAGGCCGGAATGGGTGGACTATAACCGTCACATGTCCGATTTCCGTTACGGCCAGTTATTCGGCGACGCAACGGATGCGCTCTTCCGCCAAATCGGAGTGGACGAGGCCTATCGCGATACCGGCCGCATGTACTACTCCGTCGAGAGCCACGTCAAGCACCTCGGAGAGGCGAAGGCCGGCGAGCCGCTGTTTGTCACGACGCAGCTGATTGGGGTTGACGACAAGCGATTGCACGTCTTTCATCGAATGCATCGCGGGCGCGACGGCGTGGAGATCGCGACGGCCGAACAGATGTACCTGCACGTGGACACGGCCGCCGCCAAGGCGGCGCCCGCCGATGCCGCGATCCGCGCCAAGCTCGAGTCGATACGCGACAGACATTCCGGGTTGCCGATTCCGCCGGAAGCGGGCCGCTCGATCGGCCGCGTGCAGCGCTAGTCCCCGCCATGCCCAAAATCGTCGATCACGCTCAGCGCCGCGACGAAATCGCCCATGTTGCGTGCCAAGTGGTCGCCAACTACGGCTTCGAACAGGCCACCGTGGCGCGCATCGCGCGCGCGGCCGGCTACACGACGGGCATGGTGGCTCACTACTACGAGTCCAAGCAGGCCATCATCCTCGCCGCCTTGCGCCTGATATTGTTTCGAATCGAGGAGAGGCTGACGCGAGAACGCGATGCCGGCGAAGCGGATCTGCTGGAAGTGCTGTCGGAGGCGCTGGCCATCGATGCGCAACGATTCACCGAGTGCGCCTTTTGGATGGCTTTTTGGGGTCAAGTGTCCGCGGACAAGAAACTCAAGCGGCTCAACGTCTGGGTACACCGTGAGTACATGCGCCTGTACGCCCGCTGCTTTACGGAGCATTGGCAGGAATGGTCGGCATGGCCGCGGCCGGTGCGCGATCACGTGCTGCGTTCGGTCGTCACGTTCATCAACGGGCTCACCGCAAGCGCGGTCACCAGCCCGAGCGACTGGCCGGCCGCCGTGCAGGTCGAACAATTGCGCTTGCAGTTGGACTTGCTTCGTCAATGGGGAAGACGGGATGCGCGCGGCGGCTCCCGGCTGAAATGAGGAGATAGCGATGGATTTTTCGCTCAACGATGAACAGCAGATGATCGTCAAGACGACGCGTCAATTCGTGGTCAATGAGCTGTACCCCCATGAGAAGGAGGTCGAAGAGACCGGTGCGCTGCGCGAGGATCTGCACCGAGAACTCAAGGCGAAAGCCATCGAGGCCGGCTTGTACGCCGCCAACATGCCGGTGGACGTGGGCGGGGCTGGGCTGGATACCGTCACCTGGGTCATGTACGAAAAGGAGTTGGGACGCACCAGCTATGCTCTGCATTTCTCCTGCGTCGGCCGGCCGTCGAATATCCTGCTTGCCTGTGAGGGCGAGCAACGAGAACGATACTTGCTGCCGACCGTGCGCGGCGATCGAGTGGAATGCCTGGCCATGACCGAGCCGGGGGCGGGCTCGGATCTGCGCGGCATGAAAACGGCCGCCGTCGAGACGGGCGGAGATTTCGTCATCAACGGCACGAAGCATTTCATCAGTCACGCCGATCATTCTGACTACGTCATCTTGTTCGCGGCCACCGGCGAAGAGACCACCGCGCACGGCGTGCGCAGGAAAATGACGGCATTTTTGATCGACATGGGGCATCCAGGCTTCGAGGTGCGGTCCGGCTACAAGAATGTGTCGCACCGGGGATATACCAACAGCATTCTCGAGTTCAACAACTGCCGCGTGCCGAAGAGCGCGATATTGGGCGAGCTGCACCGAGGCTTCGATGTGGCCAACACGTGGTTGGGAGCCACTCGTTTGCAGGTGGCCGCCACGTGTCTGGGCCGGGCGGAACGCGCTTTGGAATTGGCGACGCAGTGGGCGGTGGATCGAGTGCAATTCGGTCAGCAAATCGGCAAGTTTCAAGGAGTGAGCTTCAAGTTGGCCGACATGGCGGTGGAATTTCGGGCCGCGGAGCTACTGACTCTGGAAGCTGCATGGAAACGCGATCAAAAGATCGATACCGATATGGACGTGGCCATGGCCAAAGTCAAAGCCACGGAAATGCTGGCGATGGTGGCCGACGAAGCGCTGCAAATACACGGCGGCATGGGACTCATGAGCGACCTGCCGCTGGAACGCATCTGGCGCGATGCCCGTATAGAGCGCATCTGGGACGGCACCAGCGAAGTTCAGCGCCACATCATCTCCCGAGGCCTCCTGAGGCCCCTGGGCGGCTGATCGCGCGACGTGCACCGGGTTGGGGCGCGTCGATTTGACATCATGCGCCGTGTTGCGGGCATATGCCCGCAATGTATTGCTCCCGAGTCCTACAGACACTTTGCCCCCCCACTTGAGAATATGCCTATGGACCCTACGTAGTCCTTGTTGAGGGAAGTGCGTTGAAGGATAGGGGCCCGAGAACAAGTGGATACACATGATCGACACTGAAGTTGCACGGTTACGGCGGTTGCGCAATACGGCGCTCAGAGCGAGAGCGCTTGCAGCGGCTCTGGATTCTGACCCGGCGCGGCTCGGCTCGGTGTTTTCGCGAGGCGCGGTGAACTGCTGGCAAATCGCCCGTGTCATCACCGGCTTGCTCCGAGGGCATCCCTACTTGAGTTACCAGCGCGGACCCAGCGAATTGCGCGGCGTCTATGACCGGATCAACGCAAGCTTGATGAGCGGTATCACCCGATATCGAGGCCGAACCCACCATGCCTTATCCGACGAATTGCGGGGCGTTGCGCGTGAATTGGATGACGCCCGGGCATTGACCTGGTCTTCGGATCTCAGCGATGCGCTCGGCCGGTCCCAGAGGCAGATCCGCGGGCTGATCGAGGAACTCGACGCCGATGCCGGTGTGCGCACCGCATCCGGATCGCGCCATGAAACGGCGCCGCGGGTCGAAACGCGGATCGCCGCTGTCCGAGATGACGCCGGCAGTGTCGCCGGCAATTGGCCTTATTTGGCCATCTGAGCCCCGGCGGGGTCACCGGTGCGCTGCGGCGTCCTACAGCCCCGACGAGAATTTTCCTACACGAGTCGGCGCAATGCGCCGACCGCGACGCATCTATGGCGGCGAGATACTCCTTCGCAGCGACTTATGTCATGGAGGAGTCAGTGATGCGCATCGAAACCGCACGCCCCAGCAGGTCTGAAACGCCGCCGCTTGGGCCCCACGATCCGCCCGAGCCGGCCCCGCAGGCCGCCGCTTGGCGCCAGGCACTCAAAGTGATCGGATGTGCGCCGTCGGTCCGGCAGGTCCGCATCGCCAAAACTACCGCACGCCGAGTCAAGTGGGGTAGTGACCATGGGTAAAAGGCAAGAGATTGCCATCGGCATCGCGCTGCAAACGCAGGTGCTCAAAGCCTGCCCCATTCACAATCAACTGTATTGCGACGACGAGCAATGCACCGACGATGAAAATATGGCGCGCGCATTCGCTGTCGCCATCGAGCTGGTCCGCCAGTACGGGCCGTATGGCGAGGAATTTCACCACGACCCCCACGAATTGACGGATCTACTGAGCTATACGATCGGCGCGGCGCCGGCCTCCTGTCCTGACTGCGTATCGCAGCGTTATTCGGCGAAAGAGGAAGCGGGCGCCTCGGCAGCGGGGGCTTCGGCCGAGGCCTGACCCGTTCGTCGAGAGAGAGCCATCGCCTTCAAATGGCGCGAGCCGTCGTTTTCAAATAGGATCCGGGGCTGGATACCCATTGCCCCCGATTGGCCGTGTGCTTTGTACTGCAAAGCCCATCGGTGCCAATCATGAAAAGCGATACCTGCATGAGCGACCGAGTGCCCGATCAGCCGATAGACGGCACCGATGTGTGCGCCATTGTGGTTACCTATGGGCCGGACACCGCATTTCCGGCGCGACTCCGCAACGTCGCTCCGCAGGTCGGGATGACCGTGATAGTGGATAACGGCTCATCTGAGGCTGAGCGAGGCATGCTGCAGGAAGCGGCTTCGGATCCCAACATCGACTTGATATTGAATGGCGGTAATCTTGGGTTGGCACGCGCGCTCAATATCGGCGTCCAACGGGCAGCCGCGCTCGGGTATTCTTGGGTTTTGCTGCTCGATCAAGATACCCGCGTCGAGCTCGACATGGTCCGCACGCTATCGGCCATCCACGCGTCCTTCCCCGATCGCGAGCATTTGGCGGTGCTTGGTTCCAACTTCAGCGATGCCACCGAACGAACGAACGAGGCGGCAGGCCATGATTCGCCCGGCGAGCATTGGGGCGAGCATTGGGAAGAGGTTGAACGGGTGATTACCTCGGGTTCCTTGCTCCCGGTGGCGAGCTACTTGGCCGTTGGTCCGTTCAGGGACGAATTCTTCATCGACTACGTCGATGAGGAATATTGCCTCCGAGCCAAGGCAAAGGGTTATCGAATCATCAAGTCCCGAAAGCACCTCATGTCGCATGCCATCGGCTCGCCGACGGCGCATAGGATGTTCGGGACGAGCAAGTGGACGACCAATCATGGGCCGGATCGCCGGTACTACATCGCAAGGAATAACACCGTATTGCTCCGTGAATACGGGAATTACCGCGGGGGCATGTGGGCGTGGAAGAGCCTTCGCCGATGCCTGCGGCAATGCAAACGCATTGCACTGTATGAACAAATGAAGACCCGCAAAATTGCCGCCGTCATTCACGGGTTGTGGGATGGAATACGCGGCAACATGGGACCGCGTAATCCGCAGCCGCACACATCGACAACCGCTCCAACCACCGCGGTTTCAGCCGCTTCCGGCCGCAATACACCCGGCGAGAATCCGAGGAAGCGTCAAACGAAGCCGGCCGCGTGACGCCAGGTGCCGGCCGCCGGCCGCTCGACGGCGGGGCGTCATCGGCCGGTCCACCGAGGCTTGCGCTTTTCGCTGAATGCCCGGGCGCCTTCCTTGAGGTCGTCCGATCGGACGACTTTCTGCACGGCGTCCAGCGAGTCGTGCAATTCAAAGGCTTCATGCTCGGGCACCATTTCAGTGTGGCGCAGCAACTGCTTGATCGCGGGAAACAGCAGGGGCGGCCCTTCCATCAGTTGCCGGGCGATTTCCCGGGCTTTGGTCATGCCCTCGCCCTTGGGCACGACATGGTTGGCCAGACCCCAGTGCTTGGCCTCGGCGGCGTCCATCCAGCGTCCCGTGAGCAGGAATTCCACCGCGATGTGATAGGGGATTCGCCGCCGCAGCTTCACGGTGCCGGCATCGGCGAGCACGCCGACATTGATCTCAGGCAGGGCGAACTTCGCGTGTTCCTCCATGACGATGATGTCGGTGCCGAGCACGATCTCGAAACCTCCGCCGCACGCGATGCCGTTGACCGCCGCGATGATGGGTTTGTTGAGGTTTCTGGGGTAATTCAGGCCGGCAAAGCCGCCGACCCCCCAATCGGAATCGGATTCTTCCCCGGCCGCGGCCGCTTTGAGGTCCCAGCCGGGCGAGAAAAATCGGTCGCCGGCGCCGGTAATGATGGCGATTCGGAGGTCAGGGTCGTCGCGGAACGAAGTGACGATCTGGTTCAAGCGGCGGCTCGCCTCGAGATCGATGGCATTCGCCTTCGGCCGATCGAGGGTCACTTCGAGAATGGGGCCGTCTTTGACGGTGCGAACTCCATCGGTCATGTCTTACTCCTTCGAGGGGCCACGCAAGCGAATCATCGTATCCACCGCGACCGCGCCCAAGCCCGCGGGCCGGACGATCACGGGATTCACGTCCAATTCGACCAGCACCGACAAATTCGCGGACGCATAGCGCGCCACGCCGAGGATGGTGCCGATCAGCGCGTCAACATCGGCGGCCGGCTTGCCGCGATAGCCGCCGAACAATTTAGCGATGCAGAGGCGCTGCAGGGCGGATTCTATGGAGCTCCTCGTCCACGGAGGCAGCAGGCTGACGCTGTCGGACAGGATCTCGGTGAACACGCCGCCCGCGCCGAGAACCAGCACCTGGCCAAACTGCGGGTCGACGATGATGCCGATCAGAATTTCGGCGACGCCGTCGGTGAACATTTCTTCCACCAACAGAGTCTCCGATAGCGCCGCCAGCCGCTCTGTCGCTCTTATTACTTCGGCTTGGGAGCGGACGTTGAGCACTACACCGCCCACCTCGGTCTTGTGCTCCAGATGAGCGCCTGAGGCTTTGATGGCCACCGGAAATCCCAGCGCGTGCGCCGCCTGGACAGCGGCATGCGCCGGGACGAGCCTTCCCTGGGGAACGCGCACGCCGAATTCGGCCAGTGCGGCCTTGCCCTCATGTTCGCCAAGCGAGCGGACGTGGGAGAAGGCGGATACGGGTGAAGGCGGCAGATGCAATTGCACGTTCGGATTGCTCTTCCACGCGGGGCCGATACTCCCGGACAGCGAGATGGCTTCCAGCGCTTCGCGCTGACCCTGCAATGGGACGACGCCGCCGTCGAGACAACGCTGCCGAATTCTCGGACTCATGGTCTCCGGCAGCGATGCGATCAGCGCGGCGCGCGTCGGCGCACCGCGCGCGGCCTCGATGAACACATCGATGACGGCGTCATAGGCTGCCGAATCGGCCTTACCCTCCGGCGGACTATCCAGCATGAAGCCCGCCGCATCGTACCCGGAGTGCAGAACCTCGCTGAAAACCCGCTTCAGTGCCGGCGGATCGAACCATAGGTAGGTGTGAATATCGAAGGGATTGGCGACGGTGACGCGGTCGGTCAGCACTTCGCGCAAGGACGCGGCGCGTTCCTGCGGTAAGGGCGCGAAATCCAAGCCCAAATCGCGGGATACGTCGGCGGTCATCGCCATGTCGCCGCCCGACGCTCCCATGACCAGCACCTTGCGGCCCGGAAGCGGTCCTCCCGTGTGAAACAGCTTGAGCGTTTCGCACAGGGTACCCAAGGTGTCGCAACGGGCGATTCCCGCCTGGCGGCAGAACGCTTCGAACACCTCGTCGGCGCCCGCCAGCGCGCCGGTGTGGCTGTGCGCGGTGCGTGCCGCCGCTGCGGTACGCCCGGATTTGATGACGGCGATGGGCTTGCCCGCGGCACGCGCCAGAGCCGCGGCGCGCGCAAACGCTTCCGGATCCTTGATGCCCTCGAGATACAGGCCGAACGCCGTCACCCGCGCATCCTCGCAAAGGATCTCGATCAGATCTTCCACCGCCAAGCGCGTCTGATTGCCGACCGTGAACAGGCAGCCGATGGGTAAGGAGCGATGATTGAACATGAGCGTGAGCGCAATCGTGCCGCTCTGGCAAATGAGCGCCACGCCGCGTTCGACGGGCGGCCCCACGATTTGATCCGGCATCATCGCCACTTTGTCGAAGAAATTCACGAAGCCGTAGCAGTTCGGTCCGAAGAAGGGGAGCGCCCCGGCATTGCCGACGAGCTCCCGAGTGAGCAGATTGCCGGATTCAGTGCCGGTCTCAGAGAAGCCCGCGGTGAAGCACACGAATCCTCCGGCGCCGCGCGCCGCCAGCGCGCCGGCGACGCCCGGGGCTTCGTGATTCGGCACCGCGAGGAACGCCGCGTCGGGAACGCCCGGGAGATCGGCGACCGACGGATAGTAAGTGGCGGCGGCGGTCGAGCGCCTGGTCGGGTGAACCCGCCAGAGGGTGCCGGAATAGCCGATCGCGATGTTGCCGGCCGCAACGGCGTCGGTCCACGCGCCGGCGCCGATGAGGGCGATGCTGCGCGGCGCGATGAGTCGATGAATGTCCGCCGGCGGCCGCACGCTTCAGCGACGCTTCAATTCAATCTTGCGGGAACTCGGACCAAAGGCTTCGAGCGCGTCGGGGGATATCTTGAGGGCCTCGAGCTTCGCCGTGACCTCGTCGGGAAATGAGGCAACCGAGGGTTTGTCCCCTTGACGCACGTGCAGCAGCATCAGTTCCGCGGTCGCGACGGGCTCGCTGACGCGCGAACAAATGAATCGACAGCCGACCTGGATCCGTTTGCGGTCGAAATCCAACACCGACGAGATCACCCCGAGATCGTCCGAGCTCTTGACCTCGTGCAGGTAGTGTAAATGCACCTCGAGCGTGTACAGGGTGCAATGCGTGCGCTCCCGATATGCCGCATCCAGACCGAGGATGTCCATCACACCGTCGACGGCGTAGCTCGCCACCAGGCCATAGTAGGCGTCGCGCAAGTGCCCGTTGTAATCGATCCAGTCCGGTTCGATCGTGGCGCGATAAACGGGAAGTTCCGTCACTGGGGCGGCGCTCGTCATCGGAGTGTCAACGGAGTTCGAGCTTCTCGCGCGCCTGCGCAGGTGTCAGCACCCGCGCTCCCATGGCCTCGATGATGGTGCGCGCCTTCTCCACGAGCTGAGCGTTGCTGGCATACACGCCCCTGCTCAAATAGAGATTGTCCTCGAGTCCGACGCGCACATTGCCGCCGAGCAGCACCGACTGCGCCACCCACGGCATCTGCATGCGGCTGATCGCGAACGTGCCCCAATTGCATTTCTCGGGCAGCGAATTGACCATGGCCAGGAGGTGTCCCACGTCGGCCGGGACTCCGTAGGGAATGCCCATGCACAATTGAATGAGGGATGGGGAGGTGAGGAGTCCTTCCTTTATCATTTGCTTGACGAACCAGAGATTGCCGGTGTCGAAGACCTCGAGTTCCGGCTTGACCCCGAGATCCTTGCAAATGCCCGCGCCCTGGCGCAGGTAATTCGGTGTCGACACATAGGCACGATTGCCGTCGCCGAAATTCAGGCTGCCGCAGTCCAGGGTGGCGATGTCGGGCCGGTAGAGGCCTTCATGACACAGATCGATGACGTGGCGCATTCGGTCTTCCTGGCTGACGAAATCGCTGCCGGGGCCGGGAGTGTCCTTCAGGCCGTGATCGCCGACGACGATGTAGCCGCCCATGCCGCAGGTGAGGTTCACGATCACATCGACCTTGCTTTCCCGGATGCGCTTGACGACTTCCCGGTAGTGCTTGGTTTCCATGCTGAACGCGCCGGTCTCCGGTTCACGCACATGAATGTGCACGATGGCCGCGCCGGCCTGGGCGGCCGCAATGGCGGTGGCGGCGATCTCAGCCGGGGTGATGGCGCAGTGCGGGCTCTTGGTGACCTTGGTGTCGTCGCCGGTGACGGCGCAAGAAATGATGACGTCGTGATTCATGGAATTCCCCCCGAGATTGAGCTGCGATGCTCCGTTATATTATCTTGATGATAATATTTAAGCCAGCTGACGGCAACGGAAACGTGGCGATTCCGTAAGATCCAAGCGGATATTCCGTAAGATCCAAGCGGATGGCGGCCCGCAATTTCTCAACTTGCCCCCTCCGTGGCAGCGGCGCCCGTATGGCGGCCGCCGGCAAGCGCCCGGATGATCTCCACCTCGCCGCAGACGCCGAGAATCTTGCCCCCCTCGGCGAGCAGCACGGGGTGCCCCGTGGTCTGGCGCAGGTGAATGATGGACTGCAGCGACAGCGAGGCAGGCGCCACGGCGACTCCGGGCTCTAGGTGACCGAGGTCGGCTTCGTCCCGGACATGACAAAACCCGTGCGCGACGCCGTCGAGGTGCAGACCCAGAGCCTCGTCCGAGGAATTGAGGGACAGCCGATAGCGCCGGCCGATGTCCAGCCACACGTTGCCGCCGTCGCCGGCCATCGATGCGCGGTGCTGCATGATCATGCCGCCGGTCAGGACCGTGAGCGGATTCATGTGGCGCACGAACTCGGCCACATAGTCGTCCGCCGGCGCCAATACGATGTCTTCGGCGGTACCGGTCTGAATGATCCGGCCGTTCTGCAGGATGGAAATGTGATCTCCGAGCCGCAGGGCCTCGTCCATATCGTGGCTGACGAAGAGGATGGTCTTCTTGACGCGCGCCTGCAGCGCCAGCAGTTCGTCCTGCAGCTTGCCGCGAATCAGCGGATCCAACGCCGAAAACGGCTCGTCCATCAGCAGAATATTCGCATCCGTCGCGAACGCCCGCGCCAATCCGACGCGTTGCTGCATGCCGCCGGACAGTTCGCTGACGTAGCGCTCGGCCCACTGCGACAAGCCGACCAGCTCCAATTTCTCGTCGACGATGGTTTTCCGCCGCGCGGCGGCTTCACCGCGCAGCTCCAGGCCGAAGCCGACGTTTTCGCGCACGGTGCGCCATGGCAGCAAGCCGAATTGCTGGAACACCATGGCGACGCATTCGCGCCTCAGCCGGCGCATCTGCGTGGTGTCGCAGGTCGCGACGTCGATGGAGGACTCGCCGTCGCGAATCAGCACATGGCCGCGCGTGACGGGGTTCAAGCCATTCGCGGCGCGCAGCAGCGTGGATTTGCCCGAGCCCGAGAGGCCCATCAGCACGGAAATCTCGCCGGGAGCGACGCTCAGGTTGGCTCCAGCCACGCCGACGATGACCCCGAATTTGTTGTGAATGTCGGCGCGGGCGGCGCCGCCGTCGAGAGCGGCGAGCGCCTCGCGCAGACTCTTGCGTCCATCCCGCCCGGCTTGGGAGAACAGGATATCGACGTCCTTGAATTCCACGGCCGAGTTCATCGCGATACTCCGCGTTCTTTGGGTCTGCTGATGCGGTCCAGTATGATGGCGAGCAGTACGATGGTGAAGCCGGCTTCGAATCCCATCCCCACCTGCACCGAGTTCAGCGCGCGCACCACCGGGACTCCGAGCCCGCCGGCACCGACCAGGGCGGCAATCACCACCATCGACAGACTCAGCATGATGCACTGAGTGATTCCGGCGACGATGGTGGACGCGGCGCTCGGCAGCTCCACTTTCCACAGGAGCTGCATGGGCGTGGCGCCGAAAGCCTCGCCCGCCTCGATGAGCGGCTTCGGCACCGAAGAAATGCCCAAATGCGTCAGGCGGATCGGGGCGGGCAGGGCAAATATCACCGTCGAAATCAGCCCCGGCACCACGCCGAGACCGAACAGCACGAGAGTTGGAATCAGGTACACGAAGGTCGGCAGAGTCTGCATCAGATCGAGCGCCGGCCGCAGCGCCGCGAACAGGCGCGGCCGGTGGGCGGCCGCTATGCCTAACGGCACACCGATGGCCGTGGACGCCAAGGTCGCGACCATGACCAGCGACAGCGTCTCGAGCGTTGCGAGCCAATAGCCCTGGTTGAGGATGAACAGCAGCGCCAGGGCGACGAAGAGGGCGAGGGACAGCGAACGGCGCAGTGCCCACGCCAGCGCGGCGACCGCCACGATCAGAATGGGAGCGGGCACGGCGCGCAACAGCGCGGTGACGCCGTTGACCATGCCGCGAATCACGATGGATATTCCATCAAAGAGATAAGTGCCGTGCGTTTTGACGTAATCGATCGCCACTGCCATCCCATCGCCCACGGGAATCTTGTGACTGACGACCCATTGCTCGAATCCGCCGGGACGCGGCGGCACCACGGTGTGCGCCAGCGCGGAGGCCGCCGGCCGACCCTCGAAGGTCAGGACTCCCTCGAGCCAGGCCTTGGTGGCCGTGGGATTGGCTTTCAGCCATTCCGTCGCCGCGATTTCGGGCGCCTCATGCCGATCCAAGATCGCCGCCATCATTTCACTCTCGCCGCGCAGCGTGAACTTGAGATTGGCGAGCAGCCGGCCCATGTTGGGGCACTCGGCGCTGTAGCCCTTGCGGGTTACGGTATATATGGTGGCGCCGCCGAAATTGGGACCAAATACTTCGTCGCCGCCCGCGAGATATTTCAAGTCGAAGCGCATGTTCATGGGATGCGGCTCCCACGCCAAAAACACGATGGGCTTCTTGTCGCGGTACGCGCGCTCCACCTGCGCCAGCATGCCCTGCTCGCTGGACTCGATCAATTTGAAGCCGCCCAGCCCAAATTGACTCTGCTTGAGCATTTCCAGCACATGGCGGTTGCCGTCATTGCCGGGTTCGATGCCATAGATCGACTCGTTGAGCGCCGGCGCGAAGCGCTGGATATCCTTGAAGTCCCGCAGGCCCGCGGCGTAGGTGTAGGCCGGAACGGCCAGCGTATATTTGGCGCCGGTCAGATTCGGTCCGATCACCACCACAGATCCGTCCTCCACGTAACGGGCTCGGTCGGCCTCCTGCGCCGGCATCCAGTTTCCCAGGAACACGTCGATGTCGTTGTTCTGCACGGAAGCAAAGGTCACGGGAACGGACAGCACGGTGACGGTCGGCGAGTAGCCGATGGAGCGCAATAGCTGAGTGACGAGGGCGGTGGTCGCGGTCACATCGGTCCAGCCGACGTCGGAGAAGCGCACGGTTTGGCAGGTGACGGGATCGCGTTTGCCGGCGACCGGCGCTGCGGCATTGCTGGCCGGCGCCGCGGCATCGCTGAGTGGCGCCGCGGGATCGCCGAGTTGCGGCGCGGCATCGCCGGCGGGCGCGGCCTGAGCGCTCGAACCGACCAGCGGCAGGGTGAAAGCGCTCATGAGCGCGTAGCTCGACAGGGCGGCGGCGAGACTCCAGCAAGCTTTGGCAGAGTACCCGGAGAGGGGCTCCGGGGGCTTGACCGGGCGTCCTCGCGAGCGGCATGATTGAATCAGAGACTCAAGCCTTGAATAGGCGTTTAACGAGGTCTGGTTAGCGCTCACCCGTGCTTCCCTAGTAGACTGAAAATTAACGCATAAATTCTATTGTTACGTATCTTAGACACAACTTCGGCCGGGCGTCCACTCATGCTTCGGGAGTTCTGGGAGCTGCGAAATTGAACAATCAATCAATGACCTCCGTCGAAGGCACCGAGGCACCGATCGAGGACACACGGCGTCGCCAATTGGTCGAGGTCACCATCGATAGCCTAGCGGAACTTGGGTACGTGGGCACGACGCTCGCGCAAATTGCCGCCCGCGCCGGCGTGTCGCCGGGCTTGGTCGCTCACTACTTCGGCGACAAGGATGGTTTGCTGGATGCGGCATTTCGAGCGCTGGCGCGGCGCGTGGGCAATCAAGTCCGTGCGCGCCTGCGCCAGGTGAGCACCCCGCGCGGGCGCATTCAGGCCGTCATCGACGCGAACCTTGCGCCGGAGGAATTCGAGCAACGCACGGGCACTGCCTGGCTCGCCTTCTGGGGCCAGGTATTGCGGGTCGAGTCGCTGAAGCGAGTGCAATCCGTGTATCAACGGCGCACTTTGTCGAACCTGCGCAGCTCCCTCAGGAAACTGGTGCCGCAGGACGAAGCGCAGCGCCTGGCATCCATGATCGCGGCCATGATCGACGGCGTGTGGCTCCGGGCCGCTCTGTCGGGCTGGCGCGAGGCCGACAGTGAAAGCGCGCGCGCCCTGCTGACTGAATTCGTCGACGCACGTCTAAGCCCCGCGGCGCCTGCCGCAGACGGCGCGGGCGCGGCAGCGCGGGCGCGAAGTTCTCCCGCCGCCGGCGAGCGGTTTGCGTCCATCAATCCCGCGACCGGAGAAGTGCTGGGCTACGTCACGGCCGCCGGCGCCGCACAAGTCAATGCCGCCGTGCGCGCCGCTCAGAAGGCGCAGGCGGGTTGGGGGGGCATGACGGGCACCGAACGTGCGCGCGTGTTGCGCCGTGCCGCGGACCTCTTGAGATCGCGCAATCAGGAACTCGCCGAGCTCGAGACTCGGGACACCGGCAAGCCCATTCAAGAGACGCGGGTGGTGGATGTAGCCTCGGGCGCCGATTGCTTCGAATACTTTGCCGGTCTCGCGCAGAGTCTCAGCGGCGAGCATATCGATCTCGGGACTCAGGCCTTCGGCTACACGCGGCGTGAACCGCTCGGCGTGGTGGCCGGCATCGGTGCCTGGAACTATCCGCTGCAGATCGCCTGCTGGAAGGCTGCTCCCGCGCTCGCTTGCGGCAACGCCATGATATTCAAACCCGCCGAACTGACGCCGTTCACCGCCGTCAAGCTGCAGGAGATTCTGCTGGAGGCTGGGGTGCCGCCCGGCGTGTTCCAAGTGGTGCAGGGTTTCGCCGATACGGGCCGCCTGTTGACGCGGCACCCCGACATTCGCAAGGTCTCGCTCACCGGCGAAGTCGGCACCGGCAAAGCAGTCATGAGCGATGCCGCGCAAACCTTGAAGAACGTCACGCTCGAATTGGGCGGCAAATCGCCGCTGATCGTCTTTGAGGACGCCAAGCTCGACAACGCGGTCGCCGGCGCTCTGCTGGCGAATTTCTACTCATCCGGACAGGTGTGCTCCAACGGCACGCGGGTGTTCGTGCATCGCTCGATCAGGGCGGCGTTTCTGGAACGCCTCGTCAAGCGCGTGGGCGCGATGCGAATCGGCGACCCCATGAACCCGGAGACGCAGGTGGGCGCGCTGGTGTCCGAGCAGCACATGCACAAGGTGCTCTACTACATAGACCGCGGGCGCGCCGAGGGTGCGCGCGTCTTGACGGGCGGCATGCGCGTGACGACGGGCGAGCTCGGGAAGGGATACTTCGTGGCACCCACCGTGTTCGACAATTGCCGCGACGATATGACCATCGTGCGCGAAGAGATTTTCGGTCCCGTGATGTCGGTCCTGGAGTTCGAGGATGAGCAGGAAGTCATCGAGCGCGCCAACGCCACCGAGTTCGGACTGGCGGCGGGCGTGTTCACCAACGATTTGACCCGCGCTCATCGGGTCATCGCGCGATTGCAGGCCGGGACCTGCTGGATCAATCAGTACAACGTCACGCCGATCGAGCTGCCCTTCGGCGGCGTGAAGCTCTCCGGCCTCGGCCGCGAGAACGGGCGCGCCGCCATCGAGCACTACACACAGCTCAAGAGCGTCTATGTCGCGATGGGCGACGTGGACGCGAATTACTAGGAGAGCAAGAGTTGGGCGACGAGAATTTTGATTACGTCATCGTGGGGGCTGGGTCCGCCGGTTGCGTGCTGGCGGACCGATTGACCGCGGACGGGCGGAACCGCGTGCTGCTGCTGGAATACGGAGGCTCCGATCGATCGATCTTCATTCAAATGCCGTCCGCGCTGTCCATACCGATGAATATGGAGAAGTACAATTGGTTCTACCACACGGAACCGGAGCCGCATTTGGACGGGCGGCGCATGCACACGCCGCGCGGCAAAGTGCTGGGCGGATCCTCGTCGATCAATGGGCTGGTGTACATCCGCGGCAACGCGCAAGACTTCGAAGGTTGGAGCGCGCAGGGCGCGAAGGGTTGGGCGTATCGCGATGTATTGCCGTATTTCCGGCGCGCCGAGACCCGGCAAGAGGGGGGCGACGAGTATCGAGGCAGCAGCGGCAAGCTGCACACTCGTTACGGCACCGTGAGCAACCCACTGCATGCCGCATGGCTGGCCGCTGCCCGCGAGGCAGGGTATCCGCACACCGCCGATGTGAACGGGTTTCAGCAGGAAGGCTTCGGCCGCATGGACATGACCGTCGCCGAGGGCAGGCGCTGCAGCGCCGCCAATGCGTACTTGAGACCCGCCATGCAGCGCCCCAACCTCAAGGTGCTGACGCATGCTTTGGCGACGCGCATCGTATTCGAGGGTAGGCGTGCCACCGGCCTAGAGTACGTTCAAGGCGGTACCACTCGCCGCGTGCGCGTCGGGCGCGAGCTCATTCTGTCGGGCGGCCCGATCAATTCACCCCAATTGCTGAAGCTTTCGGGCGTCGGTCCGGCGGCGGAACTGCGCACGCACGGCATCCCCGTGATTCACGATTTGCCCGGCGTCGGCGAGAACCTGCAGGACCATCTGGAATTTTATTTCCAGGTGGCCTGCAAGGAACCGATCACATTGTACTCGTCCATCAATCTCTGGAATCGCGCCCTGATCGGCGCGCGTTGGCTGCTGCGCAAGGACGGGTTGGGCGCCAGCAATCATTTCGAGACCTGCGGCTTCATCCGCAGCCGGCCCGGCGTGCCGTATCCCGACATCCAATATCACTTTCTGCCCATGGCCGTGGCTTACGACGGCTCGACGCTGGCGCAGGAGCACGGCTTTCAAGCGCACGTGGGCCCGATGCGCAGCAAGAGCCGCGGCTGGGTGCGGCTGGCGTCGACCAACCCCCTCGACAAGCCGCGCATCCTGTTCAACTACTTGAGCGAACCCGACGACTGGACCGAGATGCGCGCCTGCGTGCGGCTGACACGCGAGATCTTCGCTCAGCCCGCGTTCGATCGATATCGGGGCCGGGAGATTCAGCCGGGCGCCGAGGTGCAGAGCGACGAGGAGATCGACGCCTTCATCCGCGCCAAGGTCGAGAGCGCCTATCACCCGTCGTGTTCGTGCAGGATGGGCAGTCCGCAAGACCCCCTGGCGGTGGTTGATCCGGACACCCGCGTCCATGGGCTCGAGGGCTTGCGCGTGGTGGACTCGTCCATCATGCCGTCGGTCACCACGGGCAACCTCAACGCGCCCACCATCATGCTGGCCGAGAAGGCTGCGGACCATATATTGGGGCGCGGCATGGCCCCGCCCGAGGATGCGCCGTTCTACGTGACGCCGAATTGGCGGAGCGCCCAGCGGTAAGATTCTCTTTATAGCGCCTACGCGTAGAGATGAGTCACCGGCAGCCCGAGCCGAAGGCAGGACTGCGCGGCGGGACTTTCCGCCAGCACGATCCTGTCCGATATCCCGCCGGCCAGTTTTACGATCCACCCTTCGTGCGATCGCAGGCCGTAATATTCGGTGAGGCCGAGACATTCGCGTATCCACTCCGGGATGATCTCCACGGCTGCCCGCACGAGCATTCGCTGCATCCAGAGGAGGGGGCGTGGAAAGGCCGGCGTTTCACGCATGATTTCGAGGAATTGGAATATGACGGCGGATGGCTCCAATCGGCCCCGCATGGAATCGAACAGAGCCCGGCGCTGCGCATCGGACCGCGGCGTGCCGAACGCGCCATAGAGCTGCGAGACCGGCGCTCCCTCACCATACACGGCGTCGAATTCTCCTTCGCTGAGCGGATCGACAAAGCGGCTGTACGCTTCCGCAAATCCGAATGCGGCGGTTGCTTGCACCCAGGCCAGCAGCTGCGCGTCGCCCGCAGAATAAGGTACTCCGGCAGGGGTCCTTCCGGCGATTTTGGCGTGCATTCGCACGATGCGCGCAATCATGGGTTCGGCAACGCTGCGCGCGCCATACACGGTCACCATGGCGGCGAGCCCAGTTCGCTGCAAGCGGCCCATCGGATCCTTGCGAAACGAGGAGTGTTCCCACACTCCGGTACGCACGGCGGGCTCCGCCAATTCAAGAATGACGGCGGCTATCCCGCCGATGAGGAGCGCGACGGGGTTCTTGAAGATATGCCACGACAGAGAATCCGGCGGGTACAGCGCGGCTTCTCCCGGCGGGCGGGTGAAATCGATTGCCCGGCCGTTCCGCGGATTCAAGAGAGCGCACGCGGCGGCGTCGAGCCTGCGCTGCACGCTCCACGGCAGCCGAATGATTGAACTACTGGGATGCATTGCGCATCGACCCTTGGAGTCGTCGACCCTCCAGCCATTGCCAGGATATCAGGGCCGGCAGACCGCATAGCACCTCGCGCATACGCTTGGCCATGGAGACGGCCAGCGCCAATTCGCTGCTGATGCCGAGGGCGTGCCCGAACAGGACCAGGCCGGCTTCTTGTACGCCGATTCCGGCCGGCACGACGAACGCCAAATGCCGCACTGCCTGGGTCATGCTCTCGAGCACCACGGCGGTGCCCCAGCCGACGGGGTGTTCAAAGAGGCGCAAGGCGAACCAGATTTCGAAGGCCCCGAAGACCAGCGCCGCGAACTGTAAGATGCTCGCGACGAGCAATCTCCCCCCGCGCCGCAGACAGGCGCGGAGCTCATGATCGAGCGCCGCCGCTTGTTCGGACATCGTGCTCGCGCCCACCAAGGGACCCAAGAATTTTTGAAGGCGCCCAAAAGCCGAACCGTAGCGCAGCAGCAACACGGTCATCACCGGTACCGGCAGGGTCAGCAGGAACGCGAGCAGCAGACGATGGTATTCCTGGCCTGTGGCGCTGAGCTCCACCAGCAGCACCAGACCCACGGCGGTAAATGCATACACCACGACCATGGTCATTACCATCTCGACGATCACGGTGGCACCGATGGGTGCTGCGGCCAGCCCGCGCCACCGCAACAAGCGAATCCCGACCACCCCGCCTCCGACACTGGCCACCGGCAGCAGCCGGTCGACCGCATCGCGCACGGTAGTGGCCCAAAATACATAGCCCAGCCCGGCGCGATGCGTCGGATCGTAGGGACGAAGCAGGATGAGCCAGCCGGCGGCATAGAGGAAAAAGAACAGCGAGCGGTACGGTACCAGCCAGAGCAGCCGCCAGCCGCCCGAATTCAAGGTGTGCAGCATCGCGGAAAAATCCGCGCGAACCACGAGGGTGACCAACAAGGCCAGCCCCAGCAGACCACCGATGTACGCCGCGTTCTTCATCGGGTTTCCCGCACGATGAATCCGGGACGGGATGGCTCGGTATTCAGGACAGCGGGCGCATCACGCCGTCGGAGCCCACGTCAAACTCCTTACCGCGCCACGTGACATGGGAGGTAAAGAAGCTGCGGCACCAGACCCAGCAGATCAACACATCGCGTACAGGCAGCAGCCAAAGATCCGATACCAGCGCCCGATCATCGCGTAACCGATGCACGAAATGCAACACCAACCGCGCCAGCAGCGAGATCCCGAAAAGCACGCATGCCGCCGCCGAAAATGACGATTCTGATAGGGCGGCGATGAGGCCAAGAACTGCCAGGGGAAAACTAAAAGTGATGAAAATCAGCCGAAAGCTGCGCGGGCGCAGCACGTGTATGGTGCGCATCCATCGTAGCTCGTGCCGAGTAAGCGAACGGAAAGTCGGCTCGTGGTGCTCTCCGTCCACCACGTAGGGCGACAACACGATCCGCAGCCCCAGCCCGCGAACGAGTTCGCCCAATCGATGGTCGTCGGCAAGATGGTTCGCCAACACCCGCAGGCCGCCGAGCGCGTCCAGGGTATCGCGCCGCAGGCACACGGTTTGGCCCGAAACATAGCCCTCGTAACCGAAGAGCCACGCCAGGAGCACCGAGGGCACATACCATTCGTTGATGTACATGGCCCCGAGGCGGGACCAGATCCCCCCGGTCGGCGCGCCGCGGTAAATGCAGGTGACCAGGCCCACGTCTTGATCCAGCAGCGGTGCCGTCACGGTGGCGAGATAGTCGCTACCCACGAAGGCGTCACTGTCCGCCATTGCCAGGATGTCATGACGGGCGTAGGGGAGCATGTTGACCAAGTTGCTGATCTTCAAATTAGTGCCGTGAAGCTGCGGATTGATCACGAGCTCGATCGGCACCGAGGGGAATTCCGCCGCCAGCCGCTTCACCAGCGCACAGGCGGGATCACCCGCATCGCGCACGCCGAACACGATCTGAAATTCCGGGTAATCCTGCCGGCAGAACGAACGCAGATGCTCGAGCAATCCCGGTTCCGCGCCACACAATGGCTTGAGCACCGTGATCGGCGGCATCGAGCGTGCTTTGCTCGGCCTGCGCTGCATTCGCCAGGCGAGTACGGCAACGACGGTCACCAGGGAGTAGCCGGCGGCCAGGCCCAAACACACGAAACCGACGACGGTTACCACCGCTTGAATGGACGGCATGAAATCGACGCTCCCTCAGGCCTCGTGAGCCCGCAGGAAGCGGAAGAACTCGACCCCTTCACGCAAACGCCGGGTCATCATGTCCCAGCTCGTCAGCATTTCCTTGACGATTTCCCAGATCTTGCTGGGCCGGAAATAGAAGCGCTTGTAGAACACTTCCATGCTGTGAAATATCTCTTCCTTCGACAAATGCGGATAGCTGATGGCGGCGAGCTGCACGCCCTTGTCGTTGACCAGATTGACGGCGTCGTTTTCCTGCAGCCAGCCGTTGTCGACTGCCTGCTTGTACAGCGTCGTGCCGGGGTAGGGTGCCGCCAGCGATACCTGGATCGTGTGCGGATTGATCTCCTTGGCGAATTCGATCGTGCTCTCGATGGTTTCCTTGGTCTCGCCGGGCAATCCGAGAATGAAAGTGCCGTGGATCATGATGCCGAGCTTGCGGCAGTCTTCGGTGAAGCGCCGTGCGATGTCGGTGCGCAACCCCTTCTTGATGTTGAGCAGGATCTGATCGTCGCCTGATTCGTAGCCGACCAGCAGCAGCCGCAGACCGTGGTCCTTCATCACCTTCAAGGTCTTGTAGGGCACGTTTGCCTTTGCGTTGCAGCTCCAAGTCATGCCGAGTTCGCCCATACCGCGCGCAATGGCCTCCACGCGCGGCAAATTCGACGTGTCGGTGAAGGTGTCGTCGTCGAACATGATCTCCTTCACTTCCGGCATGTTCTCCTTGATCCAGCGCACCTCCGCGAGGACGTTCTCTGCCGAGCGCACCCGGTAGCGGTGGCCGCCGACCGTCTGCGGCCACAGGCAGAAGGTGCACTTCGAGCGGCAGCCCCGGCCGGTATAGAAGCTGACGTAGGGATGCTTCAGGTAACCGATGAAGTAGTTTTCGATCTTGAGATCGCGCCGGTAGACGGGCGCGACGAACGGCAAGTCGTCCATGTTCTCGACGATCGCGCGCGGCAAGTTGTGCACGATGCGCCCGTCGTCGCTGCGATAGGAGAGCCCTTTGACGTCTTTCAGAGGCACGCCCTCGGCGACTTCCTTGCAGGTGTAGTCGAATTCCTCGCGGCACACGAAATCCACGGCAAGCGTGGCTTTCAAGGAGCCCTCCGGATCAACCATGGTCTTGGCACCGACCAGACCGATCTTGATGTTGGGATTGTCCTCTTTCAGCAGCTCGGCGAATTTCGCATCGGTGGGGAACGACGGCGTGCTGGTGTGCATGATGACGAGGTCGTAGTCGCGCGCGATCTTCCGGCTCTGTTCGACGGTCAGCTCATCGGCCGGGGCATCGAGCAAACGCGAGTTCGGTACCAGAGCGGCCGATTGCGCCAGCCAGGTCGGGAACCAAAATGACTTGATCTCGCGCTTGGCTTGGTAGCGCGATCCCGCGCCGCCGTCGAATCCGTCGAACGAAGGCGCCTGCAGAAATAATGTCTTGTACTCGCTCATGTCCTGTCCTGTTGCGCTGATCTTTGGCCTCAGCTGGTGGTTCGGCCTCGCCGAGGTACCGGTCTCGTCTCGGGATCGGGATATTATAGACCAAGAGCAGCCGAGTCCCGAATATCGACGGGATCTCGGCTGCCGAAGCGGGATTTGAGTGCCCGCGACGGGTTGGAATCCGGCTTTCGGGCTATCGATCCTCCAGCCGATACACCGACAGGGTATTGGTCACGTCGTCGATGACGGCATAGTTGAACGGCCCTTCGCGCACGGTGTCGAGCCCAAAGGCGCCGCCCGGCCGCCATTTCTTGGACAGATCCGGTCGTGCCGGGAGCGGAACCGGGCATGCTAGAATTTGCGGCTTACATGAACGAAAGAAGTGCGAAATGACTGACC
>Ga0209488_10000269_pt1 | contig 42213 bp, 26 predicted proteins | sample Rivendell_Oct201_8_FD_188349 | JGI IMG/M metagenome (GOLD analysis project Ga0209488, IMG submission 188349) | Vadose zone soil microbial communities from the Eel River Critical Zone Observatory, Northern California, USA -... | ecosystem: Environmental > Terrestrial > Soil > Vadose zone >...
ACCCGCGCCGCCGCGGGCACGGTCAGCGATGCCAACGCCGCTATCGATGCGGCCCGCGCCGCGCTGCCGGCGTGGGCGGCGCTCGGTCCGACCGCGCGCCGCACCCTGCTGCTCAAGGCGGGCGACACGCTCGTCGCGCGTAGCGGTGATTTCGTCGCCGCGATGGCCAAGGAAACCGGTTCGGCCCGGGCGTGGGCCGGATTCAATGTACAGCTGGCGGCCGGCATGCTGCTGGAAGCGGCCGCGCTCACGACCCAGGTCGCGGGCGAGGTGATTCCCTCCGATCAACCCGGCTGCGTGGCGATGGCGGTGCGCCGGCCGGCCGGCGTGGTGGTCGGGATCGCGCCGTGGAATGCCCCGGTGATCCTGGGCGTCCGCGCCATTGCGACGCCGCTGGCCTGCGGCAACACCGTCGTGCTCAAGGCCTCGGAGACCTGTCCGGCGACGCATCGGCTCATCGGCGAAGTCATGCGCGAGGCGGGGCTCCCGCCCGGCGTCCTCAACGTCCTCACCCATGCCCCCAAGGACGCGGCCGCGATCGTCGCCGCGCTCATTGCCCACCCGGCAGTCCGGCGCATCAATTTCACCGGATCCACGCGGGTCGGACGGCTGGTCGCGAGACTGGCGGCCGAACACCTGAAGCCCGTCCTCCTGGAACTCGGGGGCAAGGCGCCTCTGATCGTACTCGACGATGCCGATCTCGACGCCGCCGTTGCCGCCGCGGCCTTTGGCGCTTACATGAATTCCGGGCAGATCTGCATGTCGACCGAACGGATCATCGTTGAAGAGAGTATTGCCGATGCCTTCATGGCCAGGTTCAAGCAGAAGGTCTCGGCCCTGGTGGCGGGCGATCCGTCCCTCGGGCAGGCTCCGCTCGGCTCCGTCATCGATCCGAAGGCCGCGGCACGGATTCGCGAGCTCATGGACGATGCCGTCTCCCGGGGCGCACGACTCCATCAGGCCGCCCCCGCCAACGGTACGCTGCTGTCGGCGACCGTCCTGGATGGCGTGACGCCGGCAATGAAAATCTACGCCGAGGAATCTTTTGGGCCCGTGACGACAATCGTGCATGCGGCTGACGAGGCCGACGCGATACGCCTGGCCAACGACACCGAATACGGCCTGAGCTCCGCCGTGTTCAGCCGCGATATCGCACGGGCCCTGCGTGTCGCAGAGCAGCTCGAGACCGGAATGTGCCACATCAACGGCGCCACGGTGCATGACGAGGCGCAGATGCCGTTCGGGGGTATGAAAGCGTCGGGGTACGGACGCTTTGGCGGCCGCGCCGGGATCGCAGAATTCACCGAGCTGCGCTGGATTACGATTGCGACCCAGGCCCAGCACTATCCGATCTAGGCATCGGTGCGCGAGAGATGAACTGAGGGAGTCACGACCATGACCGTGAGAGTCGTTCGGGATCAGACAGGGAAGATGCGCCATGAGATCCGCGTAGGCCGGATCACTATTGCGGCGGACGAGAGCGTCGAGGCGGGTGGTGAGGGTTCAGGGCTGAGCCCGCACGATCTTTACGACGCCGCCCTGGGAGCCTGCAAAGCCCTCACCGTGCTGTGGTATGCGAAGCGCAAGGGCATCGCCGTGGAGGGAATCGAGGTGTCCGTGGAGCGCGATGCGAGCCAGGAGCGCGAGGGCCTCTATCGGCTGAGTACGACGCTCGCATTGACCGGGGGTCTCGATGCCGCGCAACGCGAGGAACTCCTGCAGGTGGCACAGAAGTGCCCCGTGCACAAGCTCATGACCAAGGTCACCACTGAAATTTCAACCGCGTTGCTGCCCTGAACCCCGCAAGGTCGCCACTTCAATCCGGAGCTGGAACGTCATGACGGTCGCCCACATTCTGAAACCCCGCTGGCACGATCTGGGCGGCGGCATGATGGTGCGGCGTCTGCTGCCCGCGGCCGCCCCGCAGGGCGTCGGGCCGTTTGTGTTCTTCGATCACTTCGGGCCAATCGACATTCGCCCCGGCAGCAGCATCGATGTGCGCCCGCATCCACACATCGGTCTGGCCACGGTCACTTATCTGTTCGAAGGTGCCATGGTGCATCGGGACAGCCTGGGCATGTCACAGCGGATCGAACCGGGCGCGATCAACTGGATGACAGCCGGGCGCGGCATCGTGCATTCCGAGCGCCAGCCCAACGATCTGCGTGGACAGGACTACCGGCTCCACGGAGTGCAGCTGTGGGCAGCCCTCCCGGTCGAACGCGAGGAGGCCGATCCCGCATTCATCCACACTCCCGCAACGCAGCTGCCGACGTTGGAAAGCGGCGGCGCCCGCGTGCGAGTGTTGATCGGTGAGTCTTACGGACTGAGTTCCCCGGTAGCCACGCTCGTGGAAACGCTCTACCTGGACGTGAACGCTCCGCCCCAGGGGAGACTTGAGCTGGAGCCGACCGAGATGGAACGTGCCGTCTATAGCGTGAGCCAGCGGCTCGTCATCGACGGGCTCGCCGTTGAGGGCGGGAACCTGGCATTGCTCAAGCCCGGAGTTCACACGAGCGTGACGGCGCCGGAGGGCGCGCGCTTTATTGTGATCGGCGGCGCACCGCTCGATGGTCACCGCCACATCTGGTGGAACTTCGTATCTTCACGCCGGGAACGCCTGCTGCAAGCCAAGGAAGACTGGGCCGCTCAGCGGATGGGCACCATACCCGGTGAGCAGGAATGGATGCCGCTTCCGCAGTAATTTGAGCAAGCGGATCTGGCCCCCCGCGTCCAGGCGCCGCCTGGCTCGAAGCTGAACAGCAGCCGGCGCCATTTAACACAACGTCCCGTGCGCGCCCGCACTGCAACTCAAATCCGGGGCGTCTGCCTGGCTCCAGAAGCGTTGCGATGCGGCGAGATCAAGTCGCGCATTCAAGACAACTGTCGCATTCAGTCGTGTTGGTTCTAAATGAGCTCAGCGAATTTCCGCTGCATGTTCCGTGGGGGAACATAGCATGAGAATTTTTACGAACAGGATTCTGTTGGTCCTCTTCTTTGGTTTGGCGCTCGCAGCCTGCAGTAGCTCAGGAGACATTGCCGGGACGAACGGCACCCCTGGGCCCGTCACGAGTGGGGCACTCAAGCTGATTGCCGCGGCCTTCCAGACAACGGTCCAGGCGGGCACGGTGAACGTGAGCGTGCTGCGAACCGGTGGTACCACGGGCGCTGTAGGCGTGACGTATACCACCTCAGATGGCACCGCTTCGGCCGGAACAGACTATACGGCGGCGAGCGGTACGCTGAGCTGGGCCGACGGCGATGGAGCGGCGAAGTCCATCGCGATCCACCTCAGCAGCGCCACCGCAAGCACGGCCGACAAGACCTTTGATGTGCAACTGGCGCAGCCCACCGGCGGGGCAACGCTGACGACGCCCGATACGGCGGTGGTGACGATTGCGCATGCGACGAGCACCCCGGGGCCCGTCACGAGTGGGGCACTCAAGCTGATTGCCGCAACCTTCCAGACGACAGTGCAGGCGGGCACGGTGAACGTGAGCGTGCTGCGAACCGGTGGCACCACGGGCGCTGTAGGCGTGACGTACAGCACCTCAGATGGCACGGGTGCGGCCGGAACGGACTATACGGCCGTGAGCGGTACGCTGAGCTGGGCCGACGGCGATGGAGCGGCGAAGTCCATCGCAATACACCTCAGCAGCGCGGGCGCAAGCACAGCCGACAAGACCTTCGATGTCCAACTGGCGCAGCCCACCGGCGGAGCGACGCTGACGACGCCCACCACGGCGGTGGTCACGATTGCGCACGCGACGAGCGCGGCGGGCCTGTCCATCAGCGTCCAGGGCAATCACTTCGTGGACGGTGGGGGCCAGACCGTGCAGTTGCGTGGCGTGAATATCGGCGGCCTGGAAAGTACGGCCATTCAGGGGTGGACGACGGACCCCTGGGGTGATGCGGGGTTCGGCGGCGAGCCGAACTGGCAAAGCCTGCACGCCTGGCAGGTGAACGTTGTGCGACTGCCCCTGAACGAAGCCTCGTGGCTGGGCCTGACCACCTACGACCAGAACGGCACGGCGCGCCAGGCGGATCCCGGATCGAACTACCAGGCGACGGTGATCAAATCGGTGGCCGACGCCACGGCCGCCGGACTGTACGTCATCCTTGATCTGCACTGGAGTGGGCCGAAGGTCCCGGTGCCAGGTCAGGCCGGAGCGGTACCGCAAACTCCCTTTGAAGGGGGCGGAGGCCAGAATCCGATGGCTGATAAAGACCACTCGTTGCAATTCTGGACTTCGATCGCGCAACACTTTGGGCAGAATCACGCGGTGATGTTCGAATTGTTCAATGAGCCTTATTTCTGGTGGATCACCGCGGCGGAGCAGGAGTGGGCCGTTTGGCGCAACGGCGGAGTCATTGCCCAGTATGTCACCGGCGGTAATCCCTACCAGGTGGTCTACAACTGGCAGAGCGCGGGGATGCAGCAGATGCTCGATGCGGTGCGAGCCACCGGTTCAGACAACGTCGTGATTGCCGGAGGCGTGGGCTGGTCCAGTGACATGAGTGGCTGGATGGCCAATAAGCCCTCCGATCCGCTGCAGCAGCTCGCGGCGGCCTGGCACGCCTACCCCAATCCCAACGCCAAGAATGAGCCTTCTGCGGGCCTGGCCCAATACAGCTACGTGCAAAACATCCTCGCGGCGCAGGTTCCGGTCATCATTTCAGAGACGGGCGATCACAACTCGGCAGGAACGGTCGGATCTCCACTGGTGTCAGCGGTTCTGCCCTGGGCGGATCTGAATGGCGTTTCCTATCTGGGTTGGAGTTGGAACCTGTGGGCGAACTCCGACAACGTGCTGATCAAGGATGCGCTCGGTACCCCGACCGATGGATACGGCGTGTACTTCCGTCAGCACTTGCTGTGTCGCGGAGCGGGCACGATGATCTGCCTCTGAGTGCTCCCGGGAAAGCTCACTGATCGACGTTCCTCTCACGCCCGACTGCAGGGACGGTCCTGAGAAGGATCCTGGTATAGCGCACACGCCAATGAGGGAAGTGACACACGAATCGATTTAGATCATATTGCTTTTCAAGACCGGCTCTGGGAAACGGTTCGCTTGAATTAATTGCGCCGGGCAGAGTATGAGCGCGCGGGGAATGCGGCATTTAGGGAGCGGCGCTGGATCACCATAGCGACGCAGGAACAGCCATTTCCAATCGGTGCGGGCGCCAGACCGTACCGTGGTAACGCATGAAGAATATCGTATAACATATTGATACTAAATAGAATAATATAGACCGTGGCAGGGCGACCCAACTTCCTGATCCTGATGGCCGACCAGCTGGCCGCCTCCGCCCTTCCCGCGTACGGCGGCCTGGCGAAGACCCCGCACCTGGACGCGCTGGCGCGAGGGGCGGTGGTGTTCGATTCCTGCTATTGCAACAGCCCGCTGTGCGCGCCTTCGCGCTTCTCCTTTCTTTCTGGACAGCTGCCCTCGAGGATCGGCGCTTACGACAATGCCGCCGAATTTCCCGCCGCGGTGCCCACCTTCGCGCATTACCTGCGCCAGGCCGGGTACCAGACGGCCCTTAGCGGCAAGATGCACTTCTGCGGGCCCGATCAGCTGCATGGTTTTGAGGAGCGGCTGACGACCGACATTTACCCGTCCGATTTTGGCTGGACGCCCGACTGGGAACGCTTCGAGGAACGTCCGGCCTGGTATCACACCATGGACTCGGTGATGCAGGCGGGCCCCTGCGTGCGCACCAACCAGATCGACTTCGACGATGAAGTCACGTACGCGTCGCGGCAGAAACTCTTTGACATCGCTCGTAGCAGGGATCATCGCCCCTTCTGCCTGGTGGTCTCGATGACGCATCCGCACGACCCTTACGCGGTGCCGCAACGCTACTGGGACCGCTATCGCGACGGTGAGATTCCGGCCCCGCGGCTCGGCCGGGCGGAGGTGCCCGACGATCCGCATTCGCGCCGCCTGTGCCACGTCATCGGACTGGACCTCCAGACACCCACTGATGCGCAGGTGCACGCGGCCCGCCGCGCCTACTTCGGTGCCGTGTCCTACGTCGATGAGCAGATGGGCGTGGTGCTCGATGCGTTGCGCGACTCCGCCCTCGATCGCGATACCATCGTGCTGGTCCTTGCCGATCACGGCGACATGCTGGGTGAGCGCGGCCTGTGGTACAAGATGAACTTCTTCGAGCCTGCCTGCCGCATCCCGCTCGTCATTGCCGCGCCCGGGCGCTTCGCTCCGCGCCGGTCCGCGGCGCTCGTTTCGCTGCTCGACGTGCTGCCGACGCTGCGCGAGCTGGGCGGAGGTGAAGGAGCGGCGGGCGAGGCGGCCCCGATCGACGGGCGCAGCCTGGTGCCTGAATTGAACGGCCGCGACGCGCCGGGAGAGGTCATCGGCGAGTATCTGGCCGAGGCGGCGATCGCTCCGCTGGTGATGATTCGCCGCGGACGCTACAAGTTCATCCATTCACCGGCCGATCCGGACCAGCTCTACGATCTTGAGTCCGACCCGGACGAGCGGCGCAACCTGGCGAACGACCCGGCGCATGAGTCGGCACTGGCGAGTTTCCGGGCAGAAACCGCGAGGCGCTGGTCGCTGCCCGAATTGCACCAGCAGGTCCTGGCGAGTCAGCGGCGCCGCCATCTGGTCTACGCGGCCCTGCGCCAGGGGCACTACACGCCCTGGGATTTTCAGCCGCGGCGCGACGCGGCCCGCCTCTATGTGCGCAACGACCAGGAGCTGAACGACACCGAGGCGATGGCTCGTTTTCCGCCGCCCGGTCCAGGTTCCTGACGATGCCCTGGAGGCGGCTGCTGGCCAGCGCCTGCATGGCGAGCCTGGCTCTCGGCACTGCGCCGGCGCCCGCCGCCAGCGACGCACCCGTGTGCCGGCAAGTGCGGCTCGCCGATGTGGGCTGGACCGACGTCACCGCGACGACCGCCGTGTTCAGCCGCCTGCTGGCGGATCTGGGCTACCGGCCGGACACGACGCTGCTGGCGGTGCCGGTGACCTTCGCCGAGATGAAGGCCGGCAACATCGACGTGTTTCTCGGCAACTGGATGCCGGCGCAGGCCAGTGGGCTCAAGCCCTACGTGGACGATCACTCCATCGAAGTCGTGCGCAGCAATCTGCGCGGCGCCAAGTACACGCTGGCCGTGCCGGCCTACGCCTATGCCGAAGGACTCAGGGATTTTGGCGATATCCAGCGCTTTGGGCCGCGGCTGCACCATACGATCTTTGGGATCGAAGCCGGCAACGACGGGAATCGTCACGTGCTCGACATGATTCGCCGCGACGAGTACGGCCTGGGATCATTCCGGCTGGTCGAATCGAGCGAGCAGGGCATGCTCGCCCAGGTCGCGCGGGCCTACGAGGCGCGTGACCCGGTCGTGTTCCTGGCCTGGGAACCGCACCCCATGAACATGCGCTTTGAGCTGCGCTACCTGACGGGGGGCGATGCCAGCTTTGGCCCGAACTTCGGCAGTGCGACGGTGTATAGCCTCACGCGCGCCGGCTATCTGGGGCGCTGCCCGAATATTGCGCAGCTGCTGCGAAACCTCGAATTCACGACGCGGGGCGAGAGCGAAGTCATGCAGGCGATCACGGAGCGCCGGCTCTCGCCGGAGCGCGCCGCGAGCGAGTGGCTCGCGGCCCATGCGGCCATCCGCGAGCAGTGGTTGAGCGGGGTGGAACGCCTGAGCCCCCTCGTTACCCGCGGTCCCGGAGCGGGCGGCGCACTGCAGCGCGCTGAGCAGTGGATCACGGGACACAAACTGCCGGTCGGTGAAACCATCCGGCGCCTGACCGAGCGGCTGACTTCCGGACAGCACGGCGCGCTGGCCTGGATATCCGGCGCGGGCGGCGCCCTGGTGGCGGGCGTCAACTCTGCGCTGTACGCCATACCGATACCGGTCTTCATCGCAGGGATCGTGGTGCTCGCCTGGCTGCTGCAGCGATCGTGGCGGCTCGCCCTGTTCGTGGCGGCCGCGTTGCTGTTCATCGTGAGTCTGGGCTACTGGCAGCTGACGCTGGAGACCCTGTCGCTGGTTGCTGTCTCCGCCTGCGTTGCGGTGGGCCTCGGAGTGCCGCTCGGTATTGCCGCCGCGCATCGCCCGGGACTGTACCGGGCGATGCGCCCCGTGCTTGATCTGATGCAGACCCTGCCGACCTTCGTTTACCTGATCCCGACCCTGATGCTCTTTGGGCTCGGCGCGGTGCCGGCCGTGATCGCGACGGTGCTGTTTGCCCTGCCCGCGTCGATACATCTGACGCAGCTCGGTATCAGCGCGGTGCCCCAACCGATGCTGGAGGCGGGGCAGGCCTTTGGCGCGACGCCCTGGCAGCTGTTGTGGAAGGTCGAGATCCCCAGTGCAGCGCCGCAGATCCTCGCCGCGGTCACCCAGACCATCATGCTGAGCCTGTCCATGGTGGTCATTTGCGCGCTGGTCGGGGCCGGTGGGCTCGGAGTGCCCGTGGTGCGCGCGCTGAACACGGTGCAGGTCGGCGTCGGATTCGAGGCCGGGCTCGCCATCGTGCTGCTCGCGATCATTCTTGATCGAATGACACGGCGGCGCGCGTCGCACTGAGGGTTGGGGCGCTGGCGTGGCGCGGTCGAAGAGGGGCCTCAGTGCCGGGGCCTGGCAAGCGCCTGGCGGATTGCCGCCGCGGCAAGCGGGCGCATCGCGGCGTAGCCCGCGGCATTCGGGTGCACACCATCCTCCGATAGCTCGCGCTTGAGTCCACCCTGGGCGTCGCTCAGCACGGCGGTGTAGTCGACGTAGACGAGGTGTTCGCGCGCGGCGTAGCGGCGCAGCCAGTCGTTCATGGCCACGACGGAGGGCAGCGGAGTCACTTCCGGCCGCCACGGAATTTTAAGCGCGGGCGGTACGGAGGCGAGGATGACGCGTGCGCCGCGCGCTCGAATCTGCTCGACCATCGAGCGGATGTTGCCCTGGATATCCGCGAGTGAGGTGGGCCCGCTGTTGCCCGCAATGTCGTTGGTGCCCGCCAGGATGTGAACCGCCGCGGGATGCAGGTCCAGCACGTCGGCGCGCAGCCGCACCAGCATCTGCGCCGTGGTCTGCCCACTGATGCCACGGTCCAGCGCATCGGGGCCAAAAAAATCCGGCTCAAAAGTGGCCCATGCCTCCGTGATCGAATCTCCAAGAAACACCACACGGGACGGCGAGGCGGGCGGCAGCGCGGCATTCTCGCGCTGGTAACGGCACTTCTGGCCCCAGTCCAGTGCGAGCCAGTCGTGCATCCAGTTCAGGTAGGGGTCGGCTGACGCCTGATGCGCTGCGGTGGGCACAACGGGCACGCCGGCACAGGGACTGGCGATCACGCCAACGGTCGGGATCGGGGGCGGGGCAGCCGGGGCGTCCGCGAATCCCGCCGTCGCGGCGCCGAGTGAGGCGATCAGGCTGAAGGCTTTCATCGGGACCTCACACGCAGGTTCCGGGAGTGACACACGCGGGAATTTATATCATATTGCTTCGCAGGAGCTGCTCCGGAAAACGATGGCGTCCATATTAGAAGCGGGCAGGGCCTGGGTGCGCGGACACGTGCGCCTGCTCGGCACAGTGGCCGCGCTGTTGATCCTGTATGCGCTGGCGGGCTTCCTGCTGGTTCCACGTCTCGCGCGCAGCGGCATCGACGGCTACGTGCGGGACACGCTGCACCGACAGGTCTCGATAGCAGCCCTGCGCTTCAATCCCTTCACCCTCACCGCGGAATTGCGCGGCGTGGCGCTCAGCGAAGCGGACGGTGCGCCCATCGCGGGCTTCGAGCGGCTCGTGATCAACGCTGAGCTGAGTTCCATTTTTCATTGGGCCTGGACGTTCAAGGAAATCCGCATTGACAATCCGAGCGTCAGTGCCGTGATCAACGCCGACGGTTCGCTGAATCTCGATCGGCTCAAGCCGCCCACTCCAGCCGGCAGGCCCCCTCCGGCACCGTCGGTCAGCATACCTGCGATCCGTATCGGCCTGTTCGCGGTACGCGCGGGGCGCGTGCGCTTCGAGGATCGCAGCCGTGGCAAGCCGTTCACCGCCACGCTGCAGCCGATCGAATTCACGCTCGAGGATTTTCGTACCACGCCGCAATACCAGAACAGCTACCAATTCAAGGGCGCCACGCTCTCCGGCGAGCGGCTGACCTGGGCCGGCGAGTTTACGGTGCAGCCGCTGGGATCACGCGGCAGTTTTGCGGTCCGTGGACTGAAGGCCGCGACGATCGCGGCCTATCTGCAGGACTCGCTCCCCTTTGACCTGCCCTCTGGCGTGCTGGACATACAGGGTGAATATCGCATCGCCCTGGGCGCCAATCTGGGGCTTTCGATTCAGCTGCCGGCGCTGCAGCTCCACGACGTCGGCATCGCGCCGAAGGAGGGCGATGAGGCACTGCCATGGATACGGGTGCCCGTCCTCTCGGTTTCCGACGCAAGGATCATGCTGGGTGAGCGCCAGGTATCGGTCGGCAAACTGGAGGCCGTCGGCGCACAACTCACCGTCTGGCGTGACGCTGACGGGCAGCTGAACCTGCAGCGGCTGTTTCCGGAGCGAACACCGCTGCACGCCCCCGAGGCGGGAGTCGCCTCGGCCCGGGGAGACGTCACAGCCGCGGCCTCCGGGGAACCTCCGGCCCGCTGGACGGTGAGTGTGACCCAGGCCCAGCTGCGCGATGCGAGCGTTCACGCCGAGGATCGCAGCACCCGACCCACGGTGGCGACGACGCTCGCTCCGATCTCCCTGACCGTCAACGGCTACTCCTCGGCACCGGGCAGCCAGGCGAGTGTCGAAGCCACGATCGGCATCGCCCAGGCGAGTTTTGGGGCCCGCGGCAACCTGACCGCAGACCCGCTGAGCGCCGACCTCGGCTTCGATCTCAAGGACTTCGACCTGACGATGCTGCAACCCTACATCGCGCAGCAGGCCGATCTGTCGCTCGGCCGCGGACGTCTTGCCGCGAAGTGCAGGCTGGTGCTCGCCAGCGTGCCGGCGCGGCACCAGCCAAAGCTCCAGCTGAGTGGCGATTTCGAGGTTGCCGACCTTCAGACCCGCGACGGATCGACACGGAGCGATTTCATCAGCTGGGATTCACTCCGGGTTTCCGGTCTTCATTACCAGCAAACCCCTGACCGCCTCAGCATTGAGCGTATCGTGGCACGCAAGCCCTATGGGCGCCTTGTCGTCGCGGCCGATGGCAAGCTGAATGTCGCAACGGTGCTGGGTACGAAACCCACGGCGGCCGGCTCGAGCAGCGCCGCGTCCGGCGCGCACGGGGTGGCGCCGCCCGCCACCGCCGCGCCGCCGCCCGTAGGCATCGGCACCGTGCTGATTGAAGACGGCACCGCGGATTTTGCCGATCACTCAATCCAGCCCAACTTCGCCACGCAGATGCTGGGCCTGAACGGCCGGGTGGTGGGACTGTCCTCCGATCCCAAATCGCGGGCTGAGGTCACCTTGACAGGGAACGTGGATCGCTATGCCCCGGTGTCGATCACCGGCCAGGTGAATCTCCTGTCGGCCACGGCCTATACCGACCTGGCGATGACCTTCCGCAACATGGAGCTGACCACCTTCAATCCGTACTCGGGCAAGTTTGCCGGTTACAGCATCACGCAGGGCAAGCTCACCACGGAGCTGCGCTACCACGTCGAGAACCGGACGCTCATCGCTCAGCATCACATCGTGCTTGACCAACTCGAGTTCGGCGCCGCCACCGAAAGCAAACAGGCGGTACCCCTGCCGATCAAGCTGGCCGCGGCGCTCCTGAAGGATCGCAATGGCGTGATCGATATCAATTTGCCGGTCACGGGCAGCCTGGATGACCCGAATTTCCGCGTCGGCCCGATTGTCTGGAAACTCTTTACGGGTCTGCTGCGGAAGATCGTGACCGCGCCATTTGCACTGCTCGGGTCGCTGTTCGGCGGTGGCCCCGAACTCGCCCATGTCGATTTTGCACCCGCGTCGGCTGAGCTGGCGCCGGAGCAGCTGCAGAAACTCACGCAACTGGCGAAGGCGCTGGCGGAACGGCCCCAGCTGAAGCTTGACATCCCGCTGCATACAGGCAGCGCGGCCGATGATGCGGCGCTTGCCGGGAACGCGCTGGAGGAGGCACTCAAAGCGCGGTTGCCGGCGGCGGCCAGCGGGGCCAGGAACAGCGCCAAGTCCAGCTCAACGGCCACCGCGTCGCCTCGAACCCAGGCCCTGGCCGGGCTCTATGCGGCGACCTTCGGCACGCCACCCGTGTATCCTCCGCCCGGGCCCGCCGACAGCGATCCGGATGCGGCGCACGCCGCCTGGCTCCAGCAGCAGCTGCTGCCAAAGTTCGCCGCGACCCAGGAGCAGCGCGAGGCGCTCGAACGCAGCCGCGCCGAGGCGGTGCAGGCGGCGATTCTGGCGAATCCGGGAGTAGCGCCCGAGCGCAGCTTCCTCACGGAGCGCGCTTCCGGCGCAGGCCTGCCGGGGACGGTGCGGATGGAGTTGAAACTGCAGTGACGGGAGTCCAATGACCATACCCATCGAAGTCGGCAGCGTGGCCGATCACGCCCTCAGCCGCGCCCTGCGCCCGCGCCACGTGTTCATGATCACGATCGGCGGCATCATCGGTGCCGGCCTGTTCGTCGGCAGCAGCGCGGCCATCAGCGCCGCAGGGCCGGCAGTCATCATCAGCTACATGCTCACCGGCCTGCTGATCTTTCTGATCATGCGCATGCTGGGCGAGATGGCCGTGGGGATGCCCAGAGTGCGTTCATTCACGGAATTCGCGCGGGCCGGCCTCGGCAACTGGGCCGGCTTCACGGTGGGCTGGTTGTACTGGTACTTCTGGGTCATCGTCGTCCCGGTGGAGGCCATCGCCGGCGCAACGATCCTGCAGCACTGGTTCCACCTGGAAAACTGGAAGATCGGCGGTGCGCTGATGGTGCTGATGACGGCGGTCAACCTGCTGTCGGCACGTTCCTTCGGCGAGTTCGAATTCTGGTTTTCCTCCATCAAGGTCTCCGCCATCATCGCCTTTATCCTCCTGGCCGCCTCTTACGCCTTCGGCCTGACTTCCGGCATCGGCCCGACGGTGTCCAACCTGTACATCCACAATGGCTTCGCGCCGCTGGGGTACCGGGCGGTCCTGGCGGCGGTGACCACCGTCATTTTCTCCATGATGGGCGCCGAGATCGTGACCATCGCCGCGGCCGAATCGGCTGAGCCCGCGCGCGCGGTGGCACGCATGACCTCGACGGTCATCAGCCGCATCATGCTGTTCTACGTCGGCTCGATCCTGATGATCGTCTGCGTCTTGCCCTGGAACCTGGTCAAGTCGGGCCAGTCGCCCTTCACCGATGCACTCGCCGTCATGCACGTGCCCTGGGCGTGGACCATCATGAGCCTCATCATCCTGACGGCGGTGCTCTCCTGCCTCAACTCCTCGTTCTATATCGCATCGCGGGTCCTGTTCGTGCTGGCGGAGCGCGGCGATGCGCCGCGCTGGCTGGTCAAGACCAACCCGCGACTGGTGCCGGCCCGATCAGTGCTGCTCGCGAGCGCAGCCGGGTTTGCCGGCGTGCTGGCCGCGGTCGTCTCACCGGGCGGTGTGTTCGCCTTTCTCGTGAACGCCTCGGGCGCGCTGATTCTGTTTATCTACCTGGCGATCGCGGTATCGCAAGTGCGGCTGCGGCGCCTGGCGCTGCGCCAGGGTGCGCCACCGCCGGCACTGCCGATGTGGTGGTTTCCCTGGCTGAGTTACTTCGCCATCGCCGCGATGAGCGCGGTGCTCGTCGCCATGGCCTTCACGCCCGCCATGGCCAGTCAACTGTGGATCAGCGTGCTGTCGGTCGCCGTGGCGCTGCTTGCCTACCTCTGGGTCCGCCAACGCCGCCTCTCCAGCTCACCTCCGTACGCCAAGTGAGGCGGGGGCACGCCTAAACGCCGTCCGCGCCCAGGCGGTAGGCGGCCAGCACTTCATAGTGCGGCCGCGCCTGGTCGGCAATCCGCAACAGCGGATCGGGCAGGGCGATGGGCGTTGGCGCCGACGGTGCCGCAAAACCCGTCGAGCGTTCGACCGATTCGTACCACGCCGGCGCCCAGACGCCGTCGGTGTCCCGCCGCCCACTGGGCCAGCTCAACATCGACTCGGAATACGGGATCTTCAGCGCGCTGCAGAGCTGCGTAAGCAGGCGCGGCGGGTTGGCCAGCACATCGGCTCCCTCGACCACGGGTGGGGGGCTGCCCAGCCGATTCGCTTCGCGCTCAAACAGTTCCCGCTGTTGCACGAAGCCGAGATCGGTCAAGGTCACCTCATTGCGCTTGAGCAGGTATGAGCTCAATACCGCTCGCGGGTCGCGGATCAGAAAACAGTTGCGCAGGCGTCCGATCCAGTCGCGACCGAAGCTGTCCAGCATGTGGTGGGTCATGTGCTTCTGGTAGTAGATCGCCTTGCCACCTGGCACGGGCCCAAGCAGGTTTGTGACCACCTCGCGCCAGCTGTTGGGCTGGGACGCCAGAACCTCGGCACGCATCGGATGCATCGAGCCGGAACCCGCCAGGTAGGCGGCATACAGGGGCTCGTCGATTACCGCGGTGTCCGGCCGTGTGCCGAACGAGCGCATCAGAGCCGTGGAGATATTCCGTGGCCCCGACCACATCGCAATGCGGATTGGATCGGGGGTCTTCATGTCCTCTCAGTGGCGGGCGCATCCTTCAGGGCCTGGTAGCAATCATGCATCCGCCGGGTCAGCGGCCCTGGCAGTCTCGCTGGCAGGACGTGGCCGTCGATCGCGCGCACCGGCGTAATGCCGCCGAAGGTGCCGGTAACGAAGGCTTCATCGGCGAGCCGGGCCTCGGCCGGGCTAAAGTCCCCCACCTTGATGGGCAGCCCCGCTTGCTCGCACAGCCGGATGACATTGCCGCGCGTGATGCCGTTAAAACAGAATTCGCCCGTTGATGTCATGAGCACGCCATGGCGTACGAAGAAGAAGTTGGTGGCATTGCAACTGGACACAAATCCACTTGGATCGAGCATCAGCGCTTCGTCCGCGCCGGCCTCGATGGCCTGCAGCAGTGCCGTGATCAGATTCAATCGGCTGTGTGAGTTGAGCCGCATGTCAAACATCGTCGCCGGCGTGCAGCGTATGGAAGAGGTGAAAAGACTCAGGCCTTCGGCCAGCAGCTTTGGGCTTGGCAGTTTGTGTTCGGCGACAATGGCGATGGTGGGTCTGCCGAGGGCGTTGCGCGGATCCTGGTTCGGGGCAGATTTTTCGCCCCGGGTCACCATCATGCGGATATGCACACCATCGCGCATGTCATTGGCGACGAGCGTGCGCTTTAACTCGCCGATAAGGGTCTGACGGTCCAGGCCGATGTCGAGGCGGATCTGACTCGCACCCCAATACAGGCGATCGAGATGCTCATCAAGAAACAGCACCTTTCCCTGGTGCAATCGGATGCCTTCCCAGATGCCGTCGCCGACGACGAAGCCGCCGTCGAACAGTGACACTTTGGCTTCGCCGCGCGGCAGCAGTTGGCCGTTGAGGTAGACCAGGGCGTGGGCGTTGCGCGAGTCGGGGATGTAGTCCTGGCTGCGTGCCATGCAGTTCTCGCCCTCGGAAGCGGCGGCTATCGTAGCCCATTGGAACGGTGGACGTATGGCACCAGGCCGAGCGGCGCCGCAGACGCCGCGCTGGAACCGCGCGACACAGACCGCCTCAGGCCATTGCGTCCCAGAACTTCTCCATCCTGCCACGCATGGCCTCATCCGGCAGGCGGCCGCGTGCCGCGCGCTGGTTGTCTTCGAGATGAGTCAACTGGGTGGACCCGGGGATTGCGCAGGTCACGGCCGGATGCGAAATCACGTACTTGAGCAGAAACTGACCCCAGCTGCCCGCATCGATGTCGGCTGCCCATTCGGGTAATGCGCGCGTCTGCAGGCGCGCAAACAGCGCACCAAACCCGAAGGGTATATTGGCAAGCACGCCAATCTTGCGCTCCAGCGCGAGGGGCAATAGGGTCGTCGCCGCGTCGCGATTGGCGAGTGAATAATCGACCTGAATAAAATCGAGCGGGTACTTGCGCATGTAGTCCGCCATCTTGGCATGCTGGGCCACGCGCGAAGTGGTGATGCCGATATAGCGGATTCGGTCCGAACGCTTCCATTGCTGCAGGGTCGGCATGAGTTCATCGACCCCGTCCAGGTTGTGGACCTGCAGCAGGTCGACCCGCTGTGTTCTCAGGCGATCCAGCGAACGCTGGAAGCTCGCCGCGCCGCCGGCGAACAAGCCGCCCGCCGTGAGTTTAGTGGCGAGAAACAGGTCCGCTCGAACTCCAAGCTCCGCGAGGGTGTCGCCAATGAGCGCTTCGCTGTCACCATAGGCCGCAGCCGTGTCGATCACGGTGCCGCCCAGCTCACGCATCCGCTTGATTTCAGATTGAATGGCGTCACGAGCACTGGTGCGGAACTTATCCGTGCCCAGGCCTACGGCCGGCAAAGGCTCGCCGGTACCGGGAATGGGTTTAGTCAGCGGCGGCGAAGGCGAGCCAGTGTCCCCCAAGGCGCCACGGTTCAGTGCCATGATCGTGCCCGCCGCCAGGCCCGCCTGAAGGACTTGTCGTCTTGATCCACGAAACTGATGGTAGCTCCTCATGGATTGCGCTCTCCTTATGGGATTTGGAACGACGGCAATGCCGAGACTCCGGCGATTGATTATATTGGGTGCGCGGGCCCGGCTCGAATTCTCAGGCAGGCAGGCCTTGTCCGCCGCGCCAAAGGGCGAGTCGTAGAGGCGGGCCTGTCGAGTGACTACCGTGGCCGTGGAGTCCGACTGGCAGATGATCGCGAACAGGGACGGAGCCGCGGCGCGCGTCGCACTGGGCCGCAGCGGCATCGAGGTGGCGCCGCTGGGCTGGGGTATGTGGCGCTTTGCCGGGGCGGATGTGGCAACGGCGCTGCGTCGCATCGAGGCCGCGCTGGAGATTGGCTGCACGCTGTTCGACACCGCCGACATCTATGGCTACGGCACGGCGGAGGGGTTCGGTGGGGCAGAGCGGCTGCTGGGCCTCGTATTGCGCTCGACGCCCGGTCTGCGGCAGCGCATGGTGCTGGCGACCAAGGCGGGCATTTTCCCGCCGCTGCCGTACAACTCCAGCGCGGCCTACCTGGTGCAGGCCTGTGAGAAATCCCTGCAGCGTTTGGGGGTCGAATGCATCGACCTGTTCCAGATTCACCGGCCGGACCTGCTTGCCCATCCGGCGGAGGTGGCGGCGGCGCTGGCGCAGTTGCGGCAGTCCGGCAAGATACGGGCAGCGGGGGTGTCCAACTATTCGGCCGCGCAGCTTGACGCGCTCTGCCAGCACCTGCCGTTTCCGCTGGCGTCGATACAACCGGAATTCTCGCCTCTCGCCATTGAACCCTTGACGGATGGCGTACTCGACGCCGCCATGCGCCTCGGTGTTGCCGTACTCGCCTGGTCACCGCTAGGGCAGGGAAGGCTCGGCGCAGCCAGCTCCGATCAGGCCGGCGACGTGCGCGCGGCCGCGGTCATCGGGGCGCTGGAACGCGTTGCGCTGCGCGCTGGTGTGCCACGCTCGGCGGTGGCCTACGCGTGGGTCATGGCTCACCCGTCCCGTCCCATCCCCTTGATCGGCAGCCAGAATCCTTCCCGGATCCGCGAGGCCGCCGCGGCCTATGAAGTGCAGTTGCAGCGCGAAGAGTGGTACCAGATTCTGGAAGCCGCGCGGGGCGAACCGCTGCCATGAGGAGCGCCATGCGCTGGTGTGCGTGATCCGCTCACATCAGATGTCGCTGTGGGGAGCGCCGGTTTGGCGCTTGCGTCAACAGATTGGAAGCGCTTAACTACGTGACATGCCGTTTGTATCGGCCCTAACCCAGAAGAGCAGCTACGATGTCATCGTAGTCGGATCCGGCGCCGCTGGCGGGCAGTCTGCCTATGCGCTGTGCATGGACGGCGCCAAGGTCCTGATGCTCGAGGCCGGGCGCAAGTACGACCCTACCGTTGAAACACCCATGTTTCAGACGCCGGATGCTGCGCCGCTTGCGGGTGCGGGGACTCCGGAGAAGCCCTTCGGCTTCTACGACGCGACGGTAGATGGGGGTTGGGAGGTTCCGGGCGAGCCCTACGCCCGCGCCAGCGAGACGGACGCGGGTCGCTTCGAGTGGTGGCGGGCGCGCATGCTGGGGGGGCGCACGAATCACTGGGGGCGCATTTCTCTTCGCAACGGACCCTACGATTTCAAGCCGCGGAGCCGGGATGGGCTCGGCCTGGACTGGCCCATTGGTTATTCCGACCTCGCGCCGTATTACGACAAGGTCGAATTGCTGATCGGCGTCTACGGGACCAATGAGGGTCTGGAAAACACGCCGAATTCCTCTGCCGGCTGCCTCCTGCCGCCACCGAAACCCCTGGTCAGTGACCTGCTGGTCGCGCAACGGGCCAAGCGCTTAGGGATTCCGGTGATACCGGGCCATCGTGCGGTGCTTACCCAGCCCCTCGATTTCGCAGGATCGCCGGCTCGATTGCATCCCGGCAATGCCACGGCGCAAAAGATCCTCGCCGAGGACATGCGCAAGCGCTCGGCCTGCATCTGGGCGACACCGTGCGGACGGGGTTGCTCCATCCGCGCAAATTATCAGTCGACCACCGTGCACCTGCCACCGGCGCTCGCGAGCGGCAATCTTGATATCAGAACCGACGCAATGGTCTACGAGGTGAGCGTAGGGCGCGACGGACGTGCCAGCGGCGTGAGTTTCGTGGACCGGACCACCGGAAAGCATCAGCACGTCACCGCAAGGGCGGTGATACTGGCCGCGAGCGCCTGCGAATCGGTGCGGATTCTGCTCAACTCCAGGAGTGCGTCGTTTCCAAATGGACTCGCGAACTCCAGCGGCAAGCTGGGGCGCTACCTGATGGACACGGTCGGCAGCAGCCTGGGCGGGCAGATTCCGCTGCTTGAGAGCCTGCCTCCGCTCAATGAGGATGCCGCGGATGGGCATCAACTGTATGTTCCCTGGTGGCTCTATCAGGAACAGCATGCCGGCAAGCTTGGCTTTGCGCGCGGCTACCACATCGAATTCGGCGGTGGCAGGCGAATGCCCGGACTCGGAACCGGTGCCGGAATGGAGTGGCTGACCGGCGGCAGTTATGGGCTGAAGTTCAAGCAGGACGTCCGCCGTTATTACGGATCATTTGTCAACTTCGACGGACGCGGGGAAATGATCCCCAACGAGCAGTCATTCTGCGAGATTGATCCGGATGTCAAGGACAAGTGGGGCATCCCGGTCTTGCGATTTCATTGGGGCTGGTCGGAACACGAGCGGCGGCAGGCGGCGCATATGCAGAAGACCTTTGCCGACATCATAACGGCCATGGGCGGTCGCACGAATGGGGCGCCGCAGGCCGACGGCGCCAAGGCGATCGCACCGGGCGGTTCGATCATTCACGAAGTGGGCGGAGCGGTCATGGGCGCCAACTCGAAAACCTCGGTCACCAACCAGTGGTGCCAGACCTGGGATGTCGGGAATCTGTTCGTGACCGATGGCGCTGTGTTTGCGTCGAACGCGGATAAGAATCCCACGCTGACCATTATGGCCCTGGCGTGGCGCGCGGCAGACCATATTCTCGAGCGCATGCGGCGCAGGGAACTGTGATGGACCGGCGTACCACAATCCAGTGGATGCTGGCGGCCAGCGCGGTCTGGTCGTTCCCCGAGGCGCGCGGCGCGCAAGCCGGCCCCGCTAACCCGGCGCGAGGTTACGGGACGGACCCGAAGCTGCTGAAGGCCTACCGCCGTGGCGACTTTTGGCCGCTGACGCTGTCGGCGCAACAGCGGCGCCTGGCGGGTGTTCTGGCGGACATCATTATTCCGGCCGACGCGCACTCCCCGAGCGCCTCGGCTGTAGGAGTCGTTGAGTTCATCGACGAGTGGATCAGTGCGCCCTATCCGTTGCATCTGAAGGATCGAACAATCGTACTGAACGGTTTCAACTGGCTGGACGCCGAAGGCGCGCGACGCTTTGGCAAGGGCTTTTCGGATCTCGACGATTCCGGGCGACACGGGATTTGTGACGCCATCTGCAACGAATCGCAGGCCGCAGCTGAACACCGCGGCGCGGCGCGCTTCTTCGCGGTCTATCGCGACTTGACCGCGGGCGGGTTCTACTCTACCCCCGTCGGTCGCAAGGACCTCAATTTCATAGGCAATGTGCCGCTCGTGCGCTTTGACGGGCCACCGCCGGCGTTGCTGAAGCGACTGGGCCTATCCTGAATTCGCTCCCGATGTGAGGTGCGTCATGAAGAAGACTTCCTGGTACAAAGCGATGGCGGCGTCCGTTTTCGGCCTGGTGATGATTGCACCTCAGGTACCGGCCGCGGCGGTGACGCCGGGATGGCATGCGCTGCTGGAAGATCACAGTGCCTCGGCGTGGCGCGGCTGGAAGGAACAGGGCCTGCCCGCAGGCTGGCACATTGCTGGCGGGGTGCTGTCCAAGGACGGTCCGGTAGACGATCTGATCACGAACCAGAGCTTTGGAAATTTCGAACTCGAGCTGGAATGGAAGATGGGCAGGGGCGGCAATAGCGGCCTTTTTTACCGCGGTACCCGCGAATATGACCACATCTACTGGAGCGCCGCCGAATACCAACTGCTCGATGACGCAAATGCTCCGGACGGCAAGAATCGCCTCACCGCAGCCGCAGCGGCCTACGCGCTATACGGCGCGCCGGCCGGGATCGTGCGGCCGTTCGACCATTGGAACCGCACGCGGCTGGTCGTGAAGGGTGCGCACGTGGAGCATTGGCTCAATGGGCGCAAGGTCGTTGAATATGAGCTCTGGAGCGCGGATTGGAAGGCGAAAGTGGCGTCGAGCAAATTTGCGGCGTATGCGAACTATGGGTTGTCGACGACGGGCCTGATCGGTCTCCAGGGCGATCATCCTGGGGCGCTGTCGATTCGCCGTATCCGCGTGAGAGAGCTGCCGTGACACGCGCGGGAGCTTAGCCGGACCGCCATGGTGCCGGTGGCAGAAGAGATCTGCGCTTGAGCAGCGCGCTGCGATTCCGCCTTGGGGCGATGATGCTGCTGCAGTTTTTCATCTGGGGCGGCTGGTTTGTCACGATGGGCAGCTACCTGGCGGCCAATCTGGGCGCCACGGGGTCCCAGACTGCGCTGGCCTACTCGACCCAATCCTGGGGCGCCATCATTGCGCCGTTCGTGATCGGGTTGATCGCAGACAAGTACTTCAATGCCGAGCGCCTGCTGGGGATTATTCACCTCATTGGCGCGGCGCTGCTGTACCTGCTGTCGATGGCGCAGAGCTTCGCGGATTTCTACCCCTATCTGCTCGCCTACATGATTCTCTATATGCCGACGCTGGCGCTGGTCAACGCGATCTGCTTCCGGCAGATGGATGACCCGTCCAGGCACTTTTCGAAGATACGGCTATGGGGGACGGTGGGCTGGATCATCGCGGGATTGATCATCAGCTACCTGTTCTCCTGGGATGCCCCTGCGGCGCTCGCTCGGGGAATGCTCAGGTACACCTTCACGATGTGTGCCGCGGCCTCCCTGGTGCTTGGCCTTTTCAGCTTCACGCTGCCGAAAACGCCACCACGAGTGCGGCCCGGAGAGCGCGTTACACTGCGGGACATGCTGGGGCTGGATGCTCTGGCATTGCTGACGGATCGGAACTTCCTGGTGTTCTTCATCGCCTCGATCCTGATCTGCGTGCCGCTGGCTTTCTATTACCAGTACGCCAATCTGTTCCTGACGGAGATTCATCTGGCCAACGCGACCGGGAAGCAGACCCTTGGCCAGATGTCCGAGGTGCTGTTCATGCTGCTGATTCCCCTGTTCCTGTTGCGCGTCGGCATGAAGGGCACCTTGCTGGTGGGCATGCTGGCCTGGGCGCTGCGCTATGTCCTGTTCGCGTATGGCAATCCAGGCAATCTGGTGTGGATGTTGCTCCTCGGCATCGCCCTGCACGGCGTGTGCTATGACTTTTTCTTTGTGTCCGGACAGATCTACACCGACTCCAAGGCCGGTGAACGCTGCAAGAGCGCCGCGCAGGGCATGATCACCTTGGCGACCTACGGTGTGGGAATGCTGGTCGGCTTCTGGGCCGCAGGCCAGATCGCCAGCCATTACGGCGGCCCTGGCGCGCGCGACTGGACCGCGATTTGGCTGTTCCCGGCCCTGTTCGCGATCGTCGTGTTCCTGCTGTTCACGGCAATGTTCCGGAATGAAAAGGCAGCCTATCGCGGTACGGCGCCGAACCTGTCGTAAAGCCTGATCTTTTAGGAGCGTAAATGGGCATCCGGCAGTTCACTCCGAAGGCAATGCGACTCAGCCTGCTTACGGCGGCGTTGCAGGAGTTGACTCCGCGGGCACGCCGCGATGCCGATCCCGATCTGGCCATCGAAGAGTGGCTGGACTTCGCCCGGCAGGTCGGCAGTCCCAACATCCAGCTCTCGGCGGCTCTGCATCCGAGCCGGAGCGACGTGCCGGCGGCGGCGTTGCTCGATCCGGTTGCCAATACGCTCGATCTGCGCGAGCCGTTTACGCCGCAACGGGCCACCCGGGTGCTTGCGGCCATGCGTGACAGCGGGGTAGGGCTCTCCGATCTCGCCTACTTCGACAACATGCTGGTTGCTGACGATTCGATCCGGCGCAGCAAACATGAGTTCATGCTGCGCGTATTCGATGCCGCCGTATTGCTCGGCGTGGATGCGGTGTGCGGCTTTGTCGGGCGCAATGTGCAGCTGGAGATGGACGCCAATCTCGTGATGTTCTGGGAGGCGTTTATCCCGCTCCTGCAGGAAGCGAAGGCGCGGGGCCTGACGTACCGCGTCGAACAATGCCCCATGCCTGGCTGGAACGTCACCGATCGGTGGCACAACAATATTGCCTACGCGCCCGGTCCGTGGATCGCCTTGCACCGAATCTGCGAGCGGCATGGCGTAGGCGACCAATTTCGCATTCACTATGATCCGTCGCATGCCATCCTGATGGGCCAGGATTCGCGCTCGCTGTTCCAGTACCTGAAGGACAGCGGTTACAACTTCCTGATTGGCGGTTTTCACGTCAAGGGGCAGGTGATCGATGCGCGCGGCGTCTCCGCGTGGGGGTATGGCGGGCAGACGCTGGAGCGGGGTGATTGGCGGGGCGGCGAACCCGCCAAGGCACCGGGCGATCAGTTGCAGGCCTGGAAAAAGCAGACGGTCCTGGCCGAACACGAACTGCCGGGCACGGCGCGTCACGATCCGCTCGCCTACCTGCAGAACCGCACCGTCGATTGGCTCGATCATCAACTGGCGGCGCGGGAGTTGCTGAGCATCGATCCGGCCAGGACCTGCCTGGTCGTCGAGCACGAATATCCGAAGGCCAGAATTCAGGACAAGGCCAGGTTGGCGCCCATATTGGCCGGGTCGCTCGCATTTACGCGCGCCATCGATGAGGCGGCGGCCGCGATGTACGCGCTACAGCATGAAGTGCTGGCGGGGCAGGGCATCCCAGTCCAGGGTGTAGGTCGCGAGGCTTATCGCTCCTGAAGGCCCAGGAAGGAGCGGGGCCGGGCTCGCACGGCCTTCGTCGCGACGCTCCGCCGTGATGGCCGCGAGCCGGCGTAGGGTATTGCCAAGCGCGTCAGGGAGACTTGCCCTCTGGCGCAGCCAGCGCAGGTCCGTTGAACTCCGCTTCAATCGCGAAGTCGATCAAGTCGCTGACGCCCACGGTGCTGCCCGGAGCGGGTATCCCAAAGACCATGCCAAAATCAGAGCGCTTGAAGGAACCGTGCGCAGAGAATCCCACGCGGGCATGCGGGTCCATTCCGGGCATGCCGGAATAGCCTCCGTTGTAGGTCGCGCTCAGAACCACCGGTCGAGCGACACCGAGCAGGGTCAGGGTCCCCGAGATTTCCATGGACTTCGTCCCTGTCATGCGGACCTGCTCGGACTTGAAGACAATCTGCGGAAACTTCGCGGTGTCGAGCATTTTCGAGCCCTGCAGAATGTCGATACATCCCTGTGGCCAATTGTCCATCGCGATCGATGCGGCCTCGATAGTCGCGACCACCTGCGAGGCGGAAGGATTCTTAGGATCGAATGTGAGCTCCGAGTCAAAACGCGTGAACCGGGTGGTGTAGGTCGAAAATCCAAGATGGCTCACGCGCATCAGCACGCTCGAGTGAGCCTTGTCGACCTCATACAGACCGGCGGGAGGCTCCGCCAGGCCGGGCGTGGGGGCAGGTGCAGTGGTCCCAGCGGCGCGAGCCAATACAGCGCAGAGACCAAAGACCACCACGATGCCGGCGGCACCGATGCCTCGTGAATTAGGTCGCAATTCCATCGTCATAGCAGGTTTCTCCCGTTCCTTGATTGATCCCAGGTCGTCGTAGGAGCTGGCTCCAGGCACAAATTCGCCGACACCAGCGCGGTCTCCAAAGCAATACTTGATTGGCCTATTAGGCACGATCTACGCATACGTGCCGGGCAAGTCAAGGCCAAATCCGTCGACCTGGACCACCATGCGTGTGGTGCAGGCACTCCAGACTTCGGCGAAGGGTGCATTGACGAAGGATTCAACGGCGACTTCCATGGCGTTGCGCCCGGCACATGTCTCTTGGAAACATCAGGCGCAAAGTGGTTCCCCAGGTTGGGCTCCAAATCGAGCGCAAGGCGCCGATCCGTAGGGCGAACTCCATTGGGCGTGTCCAGGTACCCCCAAGTATACCCTCGCGGCTAGTGCCCTTTGGTGGCGGGCGCTGAGACGCGGGGTTACTGGGTGGGACTTTTACCTCGTTCAGGTGTATTCCTGAATTCACTTTAAGGAATTTACTGGCTTGAAGGTTGCCAGAGATACCCGTATTTAAGGTTGCCAGAGTCACCACTATTTTCTCGCACACTAGCCTAACCGGGTTTTCGCAGCCCAATACCGGGGTCTGATTCTGGATCCCGGGGCACTCCTTGGGCACATTGGAAGCTCGGGCGGGCTGTGGGGTTGCGATGGGGTGGAGGCCGCGATCAGGCGGTCTTTACCAAGAAGGAAATCACAAATGCGCACCCATTCCGATAAGCCGGTTTCCAGTTTGCACCTCGTCGTTGCTTTGCTGTTTGCATTAGCGACCGCTGCCGCCGATGCGCAGTCGCCGAGCAATCCGAAGCACTACTTCTGGGCGCCCAGTCAGCCCAACACGCCGGGCCCGTCGTCGCTGGCCAATGACCTCATTTACCACGGCGGCAATGCAGGTCCGGGCGCGATAGGGGTGGAAACCGTGCCGGCTATCTACCTGATCTTCTGGGGACCCGATTGGACGAATGGCTTCACCACGACCGACGCCAACGGGAGTGCGTATACGAGCCAGCAACTGCGAAACTATGTGACTTCGTTCCTGAGTAATCTCGGCGGTACGTCCTGGGCCGCCATTCAGAACGAGTACTGCGACAACGTGCCGGTGGGGACCACCAGCTGCGCCGCGGTGGGTGGGGGCAACTACATTACAAATCCACGCAAGCAACTCAAGGGTGTATGGGCCGATCCGACGCCCGTGCCGAGCGACATCGTGACCTTGGGCCTGGCGGAGAACCTGGCGAATGATCCGCTCGCTGCGGAGGCCGTGCGCGCCTCAGCGCACTTCGGATATAGCCCGCACGCGACATACATTATCTTGACGCCGCCCACAACGATCGGCACCGGGCAGCCGGTTTACTGCGGGTATCACACACAGACCACCAGCGTCGATGGTTTTGGCAATCCATATCGTCTGCAATACGCATTCATACCGTTCCTCAACGCGAACTGGCCCGCGCTTGGCACCGGCGGTTGCGGAATGAATTCGGTCAACGTGATCAGCGACAGCTTCGGCCACGGCGTCTTCGACGGCTACAGCATTGTGGTCGGCCACGAGTACGCTGAGGCAGTTACCGATCCCGATAACTTCGCGAGCGTTCAGGACGGGTGGAACGACATCCAGGGCAGCGAGAACGGCGACAAGTGCGCCTGGACAGCTCTGGCCAACGTCTCCATGAACAATCACACGAAGTTCGCCGTGCAGCCGTTGTGGAGCAACAGGGCATTCGAAATCGCCGGTCAAGGCTGCGTGCGTTCTGCGCCGACCAACCCGCATGCCATGCCGGCGGTTGGAATCATGCCGCCGACCGTGGATATCTGCATGACTACAGGAATCTGCCCGCCCGGCGTTGCCGCCGGGCAGCCGATGCCGGTCAATATGGCCTATTTCGGCGGTACCGTGCAGACAAGCCCAAAGGTTTACCTAGTACTCTGGGGCTGGGGCGAGCCTGGCGCGTTCGATCACGCGTCACCCGATAACCCTGCCGGCGATCCCGACGGCGTGGGCGCACTGATGGGGCGTTTTATCGCGGCCATCGGCGGAACGTCCTGGGGCAAGGTTTCCGCCCAGTACTATCAGGACAATTACAATGGAACCTTTTCCACTGTCGGTAATCCTGCGCACGAGCTCGCGGGCGTCTGGCACGACAACACCAGTCCCATACACGACAATCTAAGCCCGCTCGAGCTTGCCCAGGAGGCTGCCCGCGGTGCGCAGTACTTCGGTATCCAGGAATTCGCCAATGCGCAGGTCGTGGTCGCGACGCCGCAGAAGTTCAATGATGCCGGCTTCAATCAGAACTCCTACTGCGCCTGGCACGACTTCACGACGCCATTGTCTTATCCGGGGGTGACTGCGGGACTGGCGTTCGTCAACATGCCCTACGTGCTCAACGCCGGCGGCGGGTGCGGCAAGGATTTCGTCAATCCCGCGCCGAGCGGCGATCTTGACGGTGTCACAATCGTGCTCGGTCATGAGATCGCCGAAACGCTCACTGATCCCGGTGCAGAGTCGCGAGCAGGGCAGGTCCAGTACGGTGCCTGGTTCGACTACCAGGGTTGGGAGAACGGTGACAAGTGCGCGTGGGTGGGAGATGGGCTGCAGGTCCCGGGTGCGCCGTTCAACATGATCGGGAACGACGGCGCTGCCTACCCAGTACAGACGCTATGGAGCAACACGAGCCTCAACGGAATTGGCTACTGTTCGGGAGGTCTGTGAAGCACACCACGTAGGAAATGGCCTGCGGCCGCTTTCGTTATGGCGGGCGATGTCTCAGCAGCCGCGAAGCAGCTCTCGCCCACATTTACTGATGACGAATCGCTCCGGGTAGTTGCTGCCGGCCCCAAAGGAATTGGCGTGATTGTCGTCGGCAGACCAAAAAGAACCGGCCCCGCACAGACTCGCCTGGACGGGTCCGTGCAGGTGACAGAGGGGCTTCAGTTTGAACAGGTCAGGGCCATTGGCTCAATCGCGGCAAAGCGGTGGAATATGAGCTGCAGAGGGCTGCGTGGAAAGGCAAGGTCGCCTCCAGCTGCAGGGCGATCACCCTGGAGCGCTGGCCCTATCTGTCAGGCACGACGTCGAACGCGACGGTAAGGCGGGCCTGGTCGCTGGCAAAGGGCACGGTTCCGTGCCAGAAATACGACGGAAATAACACCAGCATGCCGACCTCGGGTCGCACAGCGTACTGAGCGTGCAGCGGCGGGGTCGTTGCAATACCCGGCTCGCCAAAGCTGAGACTGCCCTCCTTGTTCCCGGCATCGCTCATGCTGTCGGGCAACTGGATATAAAAGGCCGAAGATATCCAGCCTCGCGGATGAACATGGTTCGCGTGATAGCCGGAACGGCGCAGCCGCACGGACCAGCTGCCATTGAAGCGCCACTTGCCGTCATTGCGACGACGCAGCGGATCGGGGCCGCGGCCTGCACGGTCGAGATAGCGGCCGATCGGCGCGGCAAAGCTGCGGAACAGTGCCTGGATAACCGGGTCGGCACTACGCAGAAGATCCTGCGAAGTCTCCGTGCCATGGCGCAGGGATTGAAACAGCAGCGGATGGCCGTGCGGATCGTGCAGCCGGTCGAGACTGAACTTCAGGTCGATGAGGAAGCTGGCCAGGTCAGGCCACGGCTCAGGCGCCTCGAGCAGCTCGGCCACCACCAGGTGCCGGTAGTCGCACAGCTGCGCGTAACGTTCATCCTGCAGCAGGCGCCACGCGGTGGTCTGTAGCGCAATCAGGTATTGATCGTCCGGTGCATGGGCGAGCAGCGCCTCGCAGTGGGGGATTGTCCCACGGGCATCGCCGACACCGAGCTGCGCGGCCACCAGCAGGGTCCTGGCGGGGACGCTGGACGGCATCGTGTTCACCGCGCGTTCCGCCAGCGCCAGGGCAGCGGCGGAGTCGAACTCCAGCGCCGCAAGGCCTGCGCGCACCAGCAGGTTGGTGGGTGCCCGCGGACGCGCGGCCTGCTGGGCCAGGCAGGCATATGCGGCGCGCGCATCACCTGCAGCCTGGAGGATGGCCGCCTTGGCCGCCCACAGGGCATCCTCGGCGGCAAAACGCTGCAGTGCCTGGTCCAGTACCGCGGTCGCCTGGGTGACATCACCCGTCCGCAGCCAGATCAATTCCGCGAGATTGCTGTGTGCCTCGACCAGACGTGGCTCCATCGCCACGCAGTCGCGCAACGCCGCTTCGGCACGCTCAGGCGCGCCCAGTGCGCGCTGGCTGCGGGCGTAGGTGTTGTACAGCGCTGCCGTCCTGTGCCCTTGCCTCAGAGTCTGTAGGGCGACACGCGCCGCCTCCTCAGGCTGATCCGCACCATCAAGTGCCATGGCGAGCGCCTGAGCCGCAGCGGGGTCGCCTGGGGAGGCCGCGGCCATGCGCCGGTATAGCGCTACGGCGTCGTCCCGGCGGCCCAGTGCGGCGAGCACGGCGATATGCAGGGCGACCAGGTCGCTATTCGCCTCGCCTGCGGCGCACAGGGGCTCCAACAGCGCGAGGGCAAGCGCGGGGCGGAGTGTGTCGTTGTAGTGTCGCGCGAGCACGAGCGCCGCGCGCGCGTTGGCCGGCGAAGCGGTGGCGGCGCGCTGCAGGAACGGTTCAGCCTCGGGAACGCGGCCGCTGCTGAGCAGGATCTCCCCCAGCATCGCCATCGCGGCCGACCAGCCCGGCTCCAGCGCGAGCGCCTGGCGCAGCAGTCCTTCGGCGGCCGCAGCGTCGCCCAGCGCCTGCTTGGTGCCAGCGAGCAGGCGCAGCGCTTCCACATAGCCTGGGTTCGCCGCAACGATCGTTTCGAGTTGCCCGTGGGCGGCCTGTAAGCCGCCCGCCTGGAGCAGTGCGCTGACGCGCCGCATGGCTTCGACGAGTAGCGGGGAAGTCACGGCCATAGCGCACGCAAGGCTAGCATGACGTCCAAAGGAAAACCCCCTCGCGTCCGTGGGCGCGAGGGGGTTGTATCAGCTCAACTCAATATCAGAACTCGAACCTGGGCACTCAGAATGCATACTTGGCTTGCAGACTGAATTCACGGCCCAAGATCGACCGTCCGAACCCAACACCGTTCTGCACGGCATTGCCGCCGATGCGGGCATTACCCTCGGTGAGACCGATCTGGTTGGTGATGTTGGAACCGAGCAGCCGGAACTGCCACCGCTCGCCCACTTTGGCTACGACGCCTGCATTGAGGTCGTAGTAGCTGCCCAGCGGATTGAGGCCCGTGCTGTCCTGGTAGTGCTGACCAATGTGCTCATAGGTCAGGAACTCGGTCACCGTACCCCAGCCAAAGTCCTGCGTGTCACTCGGGGTGATGCGGTACTGGAACTTCGGCAGGCGGGCGAGCTGTACGCCATTGATGACGCCGCAGACCAAATTGCCGTTGATGTCGCTGTAGACGTAGCAGCCGTTGTAGTCCTTGTAGTGGGCATTCTCGTAATTGGCATTCAGGGTGATCTTGAATTCCCTGGCGGCCGACGAATCACCGCCCGCCAGGGGATTCACGCTACCGATGAACCGCAGACCAATTGAAGTCGAGCCATAGGTCGTGACGGGCCCCAGCGGTACATGATTGATGTCCTGGGGCTGGTATGACAGGCCCTTGAAATCCTTTTTGTAGATTGACGCGTCAATATACGTGTAGCGGTTCTGGACCTTGAAGCCCACTTCAAGGTTCTCCACGCGATTGAGCGGCAGGAGATTGGGGCAGTTGAAGCTGGTGTTGTACCGCTGACAGCGAACGCTGTCGAAATTGGGGAAGAACACGCCATTGTTGACCCGCGCATAGGCGCTCATATGGTCACTGAACTCGTAATTCGCGCCCAGGGAGAAGGCCGGCAGGGTCGTGCTTACACCCTCCTTCGTGTAGGTACCGTCGGGCATTTCGACTGCGTTATCCCACAGGTCGAACTGTGACCCCATCTGGATCGGTGCCAGATTGGTGGTCTGCTGCGACAGGCTGAGGTGTTCGACACGAGCCGCGGCATCCAGCAACCACTGGTTGATCTTCCATGAGTCGGACACATAGAAGGCCGCATTGGTAGCCGTGCCCTGCTGGAGGATCTGGTAACCGCCATTGGCACTGACGATGCCCTGTGAGCTGGTTATATTGTAGATGTTCCCGCCCGAGGTCGCCTGCAGGATGATCGGGCTGGCATTGGGCTTGTTGGTGATCAGCACATTGCTGCCCAACGACCAGTTGTCGTTGTCGGTGTAACGGGCCAGATACACGCCCGCGGTCAGTGTATTGCCGTTGCCGAAGTCCTTCGCGAGCCGGAATTCATCGGTGGCATTCCAGAGCCGCTTCTGGACCCGCCAGACCTGCTGGGTCACCACGCTCTGGGTGAGAGCCGGCGCGGTGCCGTTGGTGTAGGTGGCCACGACATCGGCCGGGGTAAGCGGGGCCGGCAGGCTCAACCCAGCGATGAACGCAGTCAGCGTCTTCGGGTTGCCATTGTTGACCAGCGCGTTGGTATCCATGTCGCCGCCGTCAAACAGGAAGCTGTTCGTGATCGACCAGCCGCCCGAGAGCTTCAGGTCGAGACTTGAACCCACGTAGTTCAGGAGCGAGCCACGACCATTGCTGATATTGACGTTTTCAAACCCGCCGGTGGCCGGATTCGGTATCTGGAAATTCTGCAGCTCGTAGCTGTTGTAGGTGGAGTTGCGCTGATCGAAACCAGGATAGGGGTCGGCCGATCCGTTGTTGACCACATACGGAAAGTCGGCGACCCACTGGTTCTTGTCGTTCAGGGTCCGCGCCCAGAACATGATCGAGCCATTGCTCAGGTCATGCTTCAGCGTCCCGGTCATCTGATAGCCGAGATCAGCCGCGTACTGAGGATCGCGCACGCCGGCGGACTCGCGGTAAAAGCCACCGAGGCTGCCGTACCATCCTTCAGTCAGCTTGGCGCCGTAGTAGGCGTCCACGCGTCCCAGGCCCTCGTTGCCGTACGTATAGGAAACCGATCCTGCGGGGTTGTCCGAGCCCGTCCTCAGGATGAAGTTCGCCGTTGCACCTGGCTGCCCTGGGCCGAAGATTGCGCCCGTACCGCCCTGGACGATTTCGACGCGCTCCACGGTGTCGTCAAAGCGCAGCAGGGAGCTGGAATCCAGGAAGGACAGGGAGGGAGAGCCGTACAGGGGCGAGCCCTGGATCATGGTCGAGAAATACGGGGAATCGCCACCGCCGTTGGGGAAACCGGCCACATCCACGTTGACGCCGGTCTGTCCGCCGGACGCTTCCGGCCAGATGCCGGGCGAGAGCTTGAAGATCTCGGCCGCACTGGCGGGATTGGCGTTCTGAATCTCATCGAGGGATGCCGACACAATGTTGTAGCTGGCGTCCAGCTTCCTCACGCCATGCGCCGAAGCCGTCACGACGATTTCCTCGAGCGCGTTGTCCGAAGACTTCGCGGCCCCTGCCGTCGCGGTTTGCGCGTAGGCGGCACCGCCGCTCGCGCCATAAAGGATTCCCGCCACGGCGGCAGCAATGGCCGGTGCGCAGGCCACGCGGCCCTTGGCTGGTGACAGTGTTGCCGAAAAGCCACATATCGACTGTGACTGGGCAGGTGCTTTGTCTTTCATGGATTTTTCCCCATTCTCCTGGATCAAAGAGCTACGTTTTGTTGATTCTTAACGCTTAATCACTATCAAGCAGATCAGTGATCAACCACAACCAACCGGCCCAGTCGGAACGCTGGCTTGCGCAGCGAGTGGCGTCCATAAAACAGGGGGCAAGCCTATAAGCATTTGGGGATTATGGCAAGTCTCGGTCCGGCTTCGTTTGCGAGGCGCCGTATAAGCATCGCCTTTTCGAATTTACGGGGTCGCGTCCGGATCCGGTATGGCCAGAAACACCGTACTCCACAGCTGCGCGGCGTTGGATTCGTCGACATCGGCCGCGCTGGCGCCGAAGGGCGCGACGTGGAAATGTCCAGCCTCATAGGTCCAGGACCAGAGCTCGGAATTTCGCATTGAGTGGCCCAGGCGAATGGCTCCCCAAAGCTGCTCCTGGGCCGTACGCAGCAGTGCCTTCACCGCGGGCGGGAGTTCAGGGCGTCGCAGCTGCCGTTGCAGTCCCGCCGCCAGCACCGCTTGCTGCCAGGACCAGATGACCGTGCCGTGATAGGCATTCCTGGTAAACCGGGCCTGGATCGAAGGGGCTGCATAAACCGGGTTTGCGACGACGCTACCTACGTCGGTCAGGAGTCCGGCCGGGAAGGGCCGCATCATCGCCGTGATGGCTCGACGCAGCGCAAGTGGCGTCGGTCGGCCAAACAACAGCTCGAAGCCCTCGTCAGTGTGGAGCACGGGAATGGGGCCGGCATCGGCTGCGAGCGCGAGGGCATGGAAGCGCACCGGATCCTCGCCGATCGCCCGCAGCGCTGCATCGGGCGCCACATTCACTGCGGCGGCGTAACGGGTGACGTCCTGGCGGGCCTTCGCGTTCGGGACGCTGAGCTCAAACAGCGGCCCGGCCCGGGTGCGCCAGACACTCGCCATAGAGGCGGCACGCAGGAAGATCCTGCGATCGGCGGCATCGAGATACGGAGCGAGCAGGCCGCTGGCATAAAATCGATGGGCCGCAGCAAGCGCAGCGGGCACGAACACGGCATTCACATCGTACGGGAAGCGCCCGCCCGCCAGGCCGTCACCGCTGTCCCGCCACTGCCCGGCGTTCAAGCCGGGTTTCAGCGCAATGAGATTCTGCGAGCGTGGATCCTCTGCGAACTTACGGGCCGCTTGCAGGACGAATCTGAGGTTGCTGGCCAGATCCGCACCCAGCGCGCGCGCCGCCGCGCCGGGTCGTCCGTCCATCCGCGCCAAGAGCTCAGCGGCCCGCCTGCGACCGCGCGGGTCATCGAGCAACCATTCGGCCGCCACGGGAGCCAGCATGAAGGAGCCATCGATCATGTTGTAGTTGAATGTCGGCGCATCGGACTTCTCCGCCGTGGCATGCAGATGATCGAGAATGGCGAACTCACCAATATCCTCCTCATGCGCCACCTCGCCTTCAGGTGACAGTCGGGTCAGCACCGCGCCCAACCCAGCCGCCACCGCCTCGGGTGTGAGCACGGGCATCAGCAAGCGCACCGACATCAGCGTGTCGCGCCCAAAGTACGTATTGAAACGCCAGGAGCCAGCGAGAAATTTCTCCTTGAAACTCAGAAACGTAAGTGCATTGCGGGCCGCGTCATCCGCCGCGGCCTGCTCGGTGAACAGCTCCGCACTCGATAGCGGGGTCAATGGCTCTTCGCCCGTCAGGGCCGTGATTTTCAACCCGATCCTGCCATCGCTCCCCGCCGTGATATGACCGGCTCGCAGCGTGCCCTCGGTAACCTGCAGGCTGAGGCGATACCCGGCGGTGCCGTCGAGGCGATCACGCGCCCAGGAGATGGTCGAGTCGTGAATCTCCGGGTCAGCGCTGACCTCAGGCGGCAAGGTGCCAAGGGCCTGATAGTCCCGCAGTACACGGACGCTGGATAATGCGGCCTGCTTGACCAGGAGCTCCGCCGCACCGCTCACGCTGGCTTCCGCGGTGATACCGTACAGCCTTCGCCCGCGCTCATCCTGGAGGGCGAGCGGCTGTGGCCTCCCCAACATCGTCCAGGTCACCGGCGTAGCGGCGTGCGAGAACCACAGGCCGACGCCGCTGTTGCCGGCAGGAAAGGCGACCAGGATGCGCGGATCGGTACCCGAACGCAGCAGCAGGTGCGCGGCGACCGGACCGTCGCGCAGAAAACTGTTGAAATTGAGACCTTCGGCGACATCGAAGTGAAGTGGCTCGCGTGCCGCGGGTTCGCCGCCACCGGCCAGCGGCGCCATGGCCAGAGTACCGATGACTGCGAGCCTGCGCGCGCGGCGCAGGACCGAGTGGAAGTTCATGCTTTTCTTTCCATCCAACCGCTGCCGTCTGCATCATGGGTCGCCGACCAATCGCTGTCGAGACCTGCGGATATGGTATGCCGTTGCAGTGCCGCAATCATTCAACGTGATTCATCGAGGAAAACCAGTTCCGAGGATTGTGGCCAGGGCAGGGCGACCTCCACGCCTTCCTCCATCAGCACTTGCCCGGTGAGCCTGCGCTCGGCGGCCTGGCCCCGGTCCTGGAACCGGACTCGGTAGCGGCCCGCAGGATTCAGACCGAACAGGCGGAATCGGTGCGTCGCCTGGTCGGGCACCGTGCCGCGGAATGCGTACAGCACACCGCGGTGGAGCCTGGCCGAATAGTATTCGATCCCGTCCCAATGCACGCCGTCGGGGCGCTCGGCAACGTGATACAGATCGGCAGCGCGGATCAGCGGCCGCAGCTCTGTCTTGTAGAGCGCAAACTGCGTGCGTGCCTCCGCGCGCTGCTGCGGGGTCCACAGGCTCGAATCGAGCATCAACGAGAACCAGCCGAGCATGCCGCTGCGCAGCTGGTAGCGGAAGTTCTCGATGCGCGGGGTGGGCCAGTTTGCCACGTAGCTTTCCAGCATCGCGGGCGGCAGCACATAGCTGGCATCGTAGAAGGCGCGCCGGTTTGAGAGCGGATCGTAGGTATCGGTGATCGAAAAATAGTCACCATGGGCGGCACTGCCGAAATCCACCATGCGGCCACCATCGTTGCATATTTCCAGGAGCAATCGCGGGTGACGCTTTCGTAGCCGTTCATAGATGTCGTAGTAGGCCCGGGAAGCGTGATAGCTGACGTCAGTCGAGTTGGAGCCATCGGCCCAGAGGTATCCCGAGTCCTCGTAGATCCGCAGGCTTGCGCTCTCCGGTGGGGCGGCAATGTGATCGGCGTGCGCACTGCCTTGGGCCACGAGATAGCCGTCATGCTCGAGCATGTCGAGGTGATAGTCAGTGACGATGCGCTCGAGTTCGCGGGCCGCCCATGTCTTGGCTGCCGGCACGCCCAGGTCAATCGTAATGCCCTTGAAGGGCTCGCTGTGCTTCCAGCCCGCGGGCGGGTCGGCCACCAGCCAGTCACGGGTGATGGGATCGTTAACATTGAGCGCGCCGGGCCGCTGCGAAGCGCCGGCCTGTGCCCAGTCGACCCACAATCCAAACTTGAGCCCGCGTTGGTGAGCAAAATCTGCGAGCGTGGCGATTCCATGCGGAAACTTCCCGGGGTCTGCATGCCAATCGCCCACACCGCGAAACCAGCCGGCATCCAGATGAAACATCTCGAGCCCGAGCTGCACCGATTCGCCGATCATGCGCTGCGCGAGAGTCTCGTCCACCGCCATGCCACTGCCCCAGCTGTTGTTGACCAGCGGTGGATAGGACAGATCACGGATCGTTTGCGGATTGTTGAGCACGGCCCGCACCCAGCGCCGCAAGCTATTGCCGGCACCGTCCGGACCACCGCTGAACGCGCCGATGAATATTGTGGGGGCGGCAAAAGTAGCACCGGGCTGCAGTAGTGTCCGATAAGGGCCGGGGACGGGGTTGAGACCCGCCTCGCCGCGCAGCGATGCGCCGTCGCGCTGCAGCGTGATCCGCGTGCGCCCGCTGAATTCGATGCCGATATACCAGCCTCGCTGTTCACCACCCGGCTCGGCGACCAGCAAATAGGGAATCATCTCCCGCGCCTGGTTGGGAATGGGGCGGGCGTAGCTGCTGGATGTGCCCAGCCAGGCATCACCGTCGCGCAATGCTTCCAGATGCGTGCCTTCGGGGGAGGGCGTGTCGGCACCCTTTTCCACCCAAAAGCGCGTGAGCGCGCTTCCGGGATCAACCTGCCAGTCAAAGCGCGTGCTGGGCAGGAGCGGCAACCAAACCGGCGCCGCATCGAGGTTCTGGATTGATATCGAATGTTCGAGTGGGCCCTGGCCGCCGCGCGCCCGCCATTCCCAAACCAGCCGCAGCCGGGGCGAATCGGCCACGTAAACGAATTGAATCCGCTTCGCTTCAACGCGGGTGGCGCTGCGATCCAGACGCCACGTCAGGGGTTGGACCGAGCCGCGGAGCTCGACTTGCGCGGGCAGGATCTCATCGACCCGATTGGTCCAGGTCGTGGCGCCACGCAGGCTGAGCGAGCTGAGGCGCGGACCGTGCTCGCCGGCCACGACGGCAATGGCGGTCTCGGCGCTCGCCAGTCCAGCCCGCTCGCTGCGCAGTTCGCCCGCATGCGCTGTACCCGTCGCGCCGCAACTGAGGACCATCAGCGGCCAGCAACACAGCAAGCGGTACTCGAACCGTCGGGTCGGGGTGCTCGGCATTTGCAGTTTGGCGGCTGAAATCAGCGCTGCATCAATCTTGGCATATCCTTGGCTGCGCCGGCCACAGGCAGGCGCAGCCACTTGAGATCAGCACAGCCACGCCCGGCGTCCAGGGTGCTTTGACTCCAAACCCAGAACGCAAGAGGATAGGGTGCCCTTGGCAGCGTGAGGATGGCTGGGGATGCGCACCACGACCATGACGGATCTCACCGCAAAATCGCGCATGACGGGTATTGCGGGGGGTCGCGCCGGCCCGCCCGCCAACTCTCGCGTGCCGCATGGCCTCGCGGCGATGCTGCTGGTCGCGCTGACCTTGCCAGCGTGGGCCGAGGAGGATGCGGGCTTCCTGTTGACCGGGACGGAAAGCAATTTCGCCAGCTACTTCCCCACCTATCTCGCCAATGGCTACGCATCGACGCTGAGCGCACCGCGCGGAACGGAAGGAACCCCGACCTACCTGGTGGCCTTCATGGACTACACGCGTGACGACGTGTCGCGGCCCGCGGCCATTCCGGGATGGACGGAAATTGACTACAGCACGGGACCCGGGCCAACCGGGCAGGCCTGGCTCAACCGGACTCCCCTCAGGTCGTCCCGGTTCCTGAACTATCGACAGACTTTGAATATGCGCGAGGCGACACTCACCACGCGCTACGACTATCTTGACGGCACGAGGCGCACGGCCATCGAGGTCAGGACCTTCGTCGATGAGGCGAGCCCGCACCTGGCGGCGAGCCAGCTGTCGATCACGCCCGATTTTGATGGCACCGTGGAGCTCTCCTTTGCGCTCAATCTCTGGGCACCGCACCGGCCCCGCCTGCCGCTCGCAGAGTTCAGCGGGCCGCAGATGGAGGAGGCCGTGGCCGCGCACGAGCAGAGCCTCCAGCCCATACCGCCCGCCACACCCGATCGTGCGGCCATCTGGTACCACGGCGACAGTGACGTCTCTGTGGCTGAGGGCGATGCCGGCACGATGGCGCTGTGGCTGGAGGGCAAGGCCGCGCAAGGGTTGAGCATGGCGGAGGCGGCGACCATCGGCCTGGGTACCGGCGTCGTGCCCGAAGCCTTGACGATCTACAAGAGCCCGTACCGGTTGGCCCAGAACTTCAGCGTCAAGGTGCGCAAGAACCAGACTTACACATTCAGCAAGTTCGTGGCCTTCTCGCGTTCCGGCTGGGGAGGGGACGCGCGTGCAGACCTTGAACTGGCCACTGCAGCGCGCAGCGAAGGCTTTGACCATCTGCTCGCGGAGCACCGTGATGCCTGGGAACGGCTATGGCGGTCCGATATTCTCATCGAAGGGGACGCGCGGGCGCAGCTTGCCGTGCATTCCGAACTGTACTACCTGCTCGCCAGTTCGACGCCCGATACGTCCTGGGCCCTGGGCGCCTGCGGCCTCACCCCGGGCTATGCCGGCCATGTTTTCTGGGATAGCGACGCATGGATCTTTCCGGCCCTGCTGCTGTTGCACCCCGAACGCGCGAAGTCACTGGTGATGTTTCGCGCTCGCACGCTCGGAGCCGCCCAGGCACGCGCGCATGAACGTGGCTATGCCGGGGCCATGTACCCGTGGGAATCGGATCCCGAGAATGGCAGCGAACAGACGCCCCATTTTGCCTACGTGCTGGGCGAGCGCGAGATTCACGTCAACTCTGATATTGCCATTGCGCAGTGGCAATACTACCTGGCAACGCTGGATCGCGACTGGCTCAAAGCCTATGGCTGGCCGGTCATCCGGGAGGTGGCACGATTCTGGGCGAGTCGCGTCAAGTATGTCCCGGAGCGTCACCGCTACGAGATTCTGCACGTCACATCGGTGAACGAGCCGTACAATGACATTCCCAATGATACGTTCACGAATGTGTTCGCGGCCCGGGTTCTCTCGATAGCCGCGAGTGCCGCACTGCTCGTGGGCGAGCAGGGTGACCCTCGCTGGGCGGACATTGCCCGCCGGATGTATGTGCCGACGACCGGGGCACCGCAACATCACTTGCCGTTCGACCCAACCGTACTGGTAGACGCGGATAACGTCGGCGGCAGCGTGGTGCTGCTGAACCTGCCCTCGCTCGACCTGCCGATGAGCGAGCAACTGCGGCGCAGCGATTTCGAGTACGCACTGCCACGCCGAGGCCGGCCCGAGGACGTTTCCAACAGCATGGGGCTGGCGCCGAATTCAATCACGGCCGCTGCGGTGGGCGATACCGCAGACGCTGCCGGGTGGTTCCAGGGCAATTTCAGCAGCGGCACGCTCAAGCCTCCGTTCAGCGTGCGCACCGAGACGGCGTCCAATAACACGGGTTACTTTCTTACCGGTTCGGGCGGCTATATCCAGAATCTGCTGTACGGTTTCACCGGTCTGCGGATCCGCGAGCCGGGCCTGGTCGAGGCGTACCCGCCGGTGCTGCCGGCGGAGTGGAAGAGCCTCACCCTGGAGAATATCGCCTTCCGCGGCCAGCACTATAACGTGATCGTGTCGCGCGACGAGGCGGGGCGTGCGCGATTGGCGCGCCTCCAGCGCTAGCCGCGATCTGGCGTGGGCGTCCAGCAGCGAGAGGTCGTCGCACGAGCAGCACGCTGAGAGCCCGTCTTGGGACGCTAATCTCGCCTCGGTTTCTAAAATTGCGGCCTGCTTCGATTTGCGCTGCAACTATGTGGCATGAGCCGGGTCATCGAGAAAGTCAGGTGCAAAATCTAGAGGCGGGAATGCCACTGTGAGAGTCATGGCCAGGACAATTGGCGTCATCGCCCTTGGGTTGATTGTATTTTTCGGAATTGTCGGCACTGCATTCCTGGTAGAGATGAATCATCACTTCCATCCGCCAGCGCCGATCTCAACGTCCACTCTCCCCGAAAATGCTCTGGACGCGCAGCGCCAGGATCTCCGCTATTTTCGCCAGCTCATCGCCCTGGATCGCTCTTTCTCGGCGGCCGACCGCGCGGAAGCCAATCGAAGGTTAGTGGCGCTTGAAGCGTTGGACACTGGAATGGACAAGGCACATTTTCGTACGTCTCTGATGCTCATTGACGCGCTGGCCGACAACGGACATTCCAGGGTTGAAAATGACGGACGCGCCTCGTCACCAGAGCTTCCAATACGGGTTGCCGCCTTTTCTGATGGGCTGTACATCATGCGCGCGACGGATGCCAGCGCGGACCTGCTGGGCAGTCGAGTGACCGCGGTAGATGGGCAGCCCGTCGACACTGTCATGGCCAAACTTCAACTGTTGCATGGCGGAGCACCCCAATGGCGCCGCTTATTGGCTTCCCAGGACCTGATTTCGCAGGACTTGTTGTACGGCGTTGACGTAGCGCCGGACCTGCAACATTCAAATTGGACGGTGGAGACTCTTGCCGGGAAGACGATTACGCGGCGGTTGGAAGCCTTAACGCTGCCCCGTAGCGAACCGTCCGTGGCCGTCACACGGTGGTTGTCGAGTGAGCGCATAGCCGGGATGGAGGAACACTGGCAGACCTTCGAACCTGAGCACGCTCTGCCCCTCTCGCTGACCTCTTTTGACATCGCTTTTCGCAGTCTGCCCGTGCCGGAAACCTGCACCTACTTCGTTCAGCTGAAGTCCAACGCCGATCAAGGCGGTCTGAGCATCAAAGCATTCCTGGCAAGCACAGATCGTCAGCTGCGACAGGCTCGACCTTGCAATGTCATTCTGGATTTGCGCTACAACAGTGGCGGCGACTACCTCAATACGTACCGATTCGCACGCAATCTGCCTACGCTGATTCCTCCGGAGGGCAAAGTCATCCTGCTGACTGGCCCTGCGACCTTTTCAGCGGGTATAACGACAGCTGCTTTTGTCAAACACGCTGATCCAGGGCGTGTTTTGATATTGGGCGAGCCAGTGGGTGATCGATTGCAGTTTTTTTCGGAAGGCGGTCGGGCGTGCCTGCCCAATTATCCCTTGTGCGTCGCCTATGAGACGGGCAAGCACGACTACCAGCACGCCTGCACCGATTGGGACCTTTGCTTCTGGCTAAACTATTTTGTCCAGTTCCGGGTCAAGTCACTTGACCCAGACGAAATCGTTCCCATGAGTTTCACGGACTGGCGGGCGGGTGTTGATCCCGTGCTAGAGCGGGCCCTGGCTTTAACCACAGCAAGTTCTCCAGGGAAACAACAACGTGATTGAGCCGCTTAAATATTCTGCGGTGGTACTCGCCGTCGCCTTTGCCGTAGCCGCAGGTGCCGCAGATCAGATGCCGTCGTCGAAGGATTCAATCCCCATCGTGGATGTACAGATGGGAACACCGACCTACTTCGAAGCCGGCGGTGATTCATGGGACCCCACGTGGGCGCAGGATGATGCCCTGTATTCGGCGGTCAACGACGGTGCCGGTTTCGGTACGCTCAAGAGGAATATTGGTTTTAACCGGATATCGGGAAACGATCCCCTGGCGCTGACGGGGCAGCTGCAAAACGTCATGGATGAATACGGCGAAATGAATGCGCCGATCGCGACCGATGGCAGGAACTGGAAAAGCGGAGGCAGCATTTCAATTGATGGGACGCTCTACATGTCAATTGGAATGGATCGGTATGTCGATGCGGGTTACGGAGGAAGGCAGACGCGGGTCAACGCGAGCATCATCAAATCCAGTGACCACGGTCTGAAATGGTCAAGACCGATGCAGGAGAACCGCGACCGTCCGATGTTTCCGGGCATGAGGTTTGCCACGCCATTCTTCATCCACTTTGGAAAGGAGTATGCCGCGGCGACGGTAGACCAGGCTGATCGCTATGTTTACGCGACATCAAATAACGGGTTTTGGGACAATGGCGACAATTACATTCTGGGGCGTGTTTCGAGATCGAAAATCGGCGCCTTGAATGCTGCCGACTGGAGTTTCTACAAAGGTGGAGACGGTTTGCGGGATTCGAGCTGGACCCCGGAGATGAACAAGGCAGCCCTCATCATCAAGGCTCCGGGACAGTGTGGTGAAGCGGGGGTGACCTACCTGCCCGCATTGAACCGGTATGTCCTCGTCAGCTGGTACTATCCCAGCGGCAATGGTCACGCGGGCAAGATCGATACCACCGCGTTTGCGTTTTACGAATCACCCAAACCCTGGGGGCCGTGGAGCCTCGTCAAGGTCATCCTCAACCAACCACAGGGATGGTATATCCCAAGGGTGCTGGCCAAGTTCCAATCGCGGACCAGCTCGGACGTACTGGCTTTTATCGCGGTAGCCGGAGACTGGAGAAACCCGATCTTCTATCGGTACAGCATGGTGCCCGTCAAATTCATGACGGCCGCTGCCGAACCCACCAACCCACCTCGACTTCCGGCACCGTAGCGGTACGACGGCCGGGCTGGGGTCAAACTGGATCATCCGACCACGGTCGCTGATACCAGAGATCGTGGCGCCGACCCTGGCCGTCCCGCGCAACTCACCGTCGGTTCTGCGTAGCGCCTATTGCTCGCGCTTCGAGTTCGCTTTCGTTGCCGGTCGAAGAGCGAGTGGCCACCTGGATTCGCATCGTGACTCAAACCGGCGCGCCGTGTCCTGCGCAAATTCCTATGCTAGAGCAGAAGGGGGAATATCATTCTAAGATATTGATTCAAATGGCTCCCCGGGTTGGACTCGAACCAACGACAAGCGGATTAACAGTCCGCTGCTCTACCAACTGAGCTACCGGGGAACCGGAATCAATATCAGCAC
>Ga0209488_10000270_pt1 | contig 42180 bp, 45 predicted proteins | sample Rivendell_Oct201_8_FD_188349 | JGI IMG/M metagenome (GOLD analysis project Ga0209488, IMG submission 188349) | Vadose zone soil microbial communities from the Eel River Critical Zone Observatory, Northern California, USA -... | ecosystem: Environmental > Terrestrial > Soil > Vadose zone >...
ACACCGCCAAGCCGTATAAGCGGATGATCACGCCGTTTAAAAAAGTCGCCGCGATCAACGAGAAGATTGAGACGCCCGACAAGGCGAATGCGCAGTTTCTGGCTGCTGAACGGTTCCAGATGTCGCAGGACGATCTCGACTATCCAGCGATCGTACTTGCGAGTTACATGTTTGGTGAGCCCATCACCTCGCACATTGCCGATCGCATTCGCAATCGTGAAGGCTTGAGCTATGGTGCCAACGCGCGTATTACGGCGCCCGCCGAGGGCGACGCGGCGACGCTGACGGGAACGGTGACTTTCAATCCGGCGGTTGGACCGAAAGTGGAGTTCAGCTTCATGGACGAATTGAAAAAGGTCTACCGCGAGGGCTTCGGCGCAGACGAACTGGCGGAGGCGAAGAAAGCCTATCTGGAGGCGCGTATCATCGGCCGCTCCACCGACGCGGCTCTGCTGAACCTGATCGCATCCCACGAACAACTGAACCGGCCGTTTGTATGGGATCTGAACCTGGAAGAAAAGATCCGCACGCTCACGCTGGATCAAGTCAACGCGGCATTCCGCAGGCACATCGATCCCAATGGCGTCTCGATCTTGAAGGCCGGAGATTTTAAAGCCGCCGCCGTCTTTCAGTAGGAATTCGCTGAAATTCTAGAACTGGCGGTCGAAGGCGATACGCAGAGCGTCGGGGGGCGGAAGGAATTCGGTCAGTGCGTTCCCATCGCTGGAAACTTCAAAGCGGAGGGTCTGAGTTCCCGAACCATCGAGGTAAGTGATTGTCAGATTCAGAACATTGTTCGATATTGGAACCATATTTACCGTGGCCGGGTATGCCACAGCCAATATGGGGCTGACGTCTTTGCCGTTTGTCGGCACGCCAAACTTGAGAGCGAACTCGGTGTGCTGCCTCATGTTTGGGTTGGTTCCAATCAGGTCACCCTTGAGGATCACGCCGTCCGATGCGGGTTCGAGTTTCAGGGTGATACTCTCCACGGAATCCAGCATCGATTGAATCCTCGGATCGTGGCCGAAGTCCGACTTCACTTTGTTTAACTTCCAGGTTCCCGCCCATTTTGTCTCCACGGCCTGAGCTGCGGGCGGCCGGGTCCGGAGGCTCGGAGCTACCGGAACCGTGGCGGCAGCCAATAAGCCGGACGTAATTACGGATCCGGCGATTGCGAGAGCCACACGCTTGCGCGATGCGCGCAACAAGCGAGGACCTTCGAAAATCCTTTTAATACGTTTCGAAAGAAAACTCCCCGGCATCGCCGATCCGACGAGACTGAGCCGTTTTCCCGAGCGGATCATGGCGCGCTGCATCTCCAGCAGGTATTCGGAATAGTCGCGAGGATCATGTCCGCAGGCCAGCACCGCGTCGTCACATGCCTGCTCCGCGAGGAATGACAAATGGCGCTCCAGCCACCACGACAACGGATGAAACCAGAACACGGCCCGGTTAAAAAGAGCGAGCCAGCGAACCAGAGGATCGCGCCGTCGGGCGTGTTCGCACTCATGGGCCAGGACCATGTCGAGTTGCTGCGAAGACCATTCCATCCAGCTTCCGGGCAGGATCGTCAGCGGACGAAAGACGCCGATCGTTATCGGCGTCACGCAGGACGAACTGGTGAGATATCCCTTGTGCAATTGGGCTCGGTCGGCCAGCCTTCGAGCCGATACCGTACCGATCAGAAGACGCATCAACATTGCGCAGACGCCGATCAGGTAAGCGCCCGCTGCCAGCCACTTCCAGTTCCAGCGTGGATTCGGAGCGGACTGCACAGGTTTTGCTCTCACTTGTGACGGTGAAACGCCTTCAACCGGTTCGACAGGTCCGCCAGTCAAACGGACAATCGAGTTGAATTGCGGTTGTAGAAAAGCCGGGACCGGCGTGCGGGCTCGGGGTCCCCACAGAATCCAAAGTGGAAGGACGAGCATGATCAGCATGACGCTCGCCCAGACATTGTGACGTGCCGCCGCGTTCCGCGTTCGCGTCACCCACAAGATCATGCCGGTGCATGCAACGATCAGTGCGACCTTGATGGAGAACTCGACAAATACGTAATTCATTTGCCGCCTTTCCGACGGCTCCTGACGAACTCTTCGAGCCGTTTCATTTCACTGTTGCTCAATACGTTGGAGTCCACCATGCCGCTGACCAGTTCCTCGACGGATCCCTGGCAGAATCGGTCAATGATCTGCCTGACGGCGCGCGCCGCGATGCCGCGCGAGGGCTCGATGGCATGGTACACATAGGCGCGGCCCTCCTCTTCGTGACGAAGGTAACCTTTGTGCTCCAGGCGTCTCAGCAGTGTACGGATTGTGGCCTCTTTCAAATCCCGCTTGCGCGACACGATCTGATGAACGGCTTCAACCGAACTCGGCCCGGAGTCCCAGACCGCATGCATCACCGCGCTTTCCAGATCCGTGAGGGGAGCTTTCACTCGAAGGGTGCGGGTACGAACTGTCATGGCACATAATGTACCAGTAAACGATTTCCGGCACTAGTGTTTTTCTGTGGCAAGGGGCGTTTCCGAATTCCTTACTTTGCTTGCGGCGCTTTCAGGCGAACCGTGATCGTGGAGCTGACCACGACTCCGGTAAACCGATCGGCGACTCCTTTCCTGGCGACGAGGAACGGTTCGCTCAGATCCAGCGGGCCGGCATTTACGGACTCTAAAGTGTAGCCTTGCGGGAGGCCCGAAACGCTGACGCGGTATTCCCCCTCCGGAAGTGCGATGGAAAATTCTTTGCCGGCAATCATTGCCGTGTAGGTCGCGGCCGGGATGGAGCGAATCGTCGCAAAGCGGATTTCAAACGCCGGAAGTTTTCCGTCCCCCACTTCGACCGTCCCACTGATGGATTGAATCGAACTCGATGATAAGGCGATTGGAAGCAGGTATACGTCGCCCAGATCCAGGTTGGTGACATCGTTTCCGGTAACAACGAACGCCAGGCTTCGGTTACTGGTGCCAGTCCCCAGCGTATAGGTCCCCGGAAGCACACCTTCAATCCTGAAGGAGCCATCCGGCATGGGAACCACGGTGGCAACAATATTAAAGACATTTTCGGGATGAACCTGATCGAGCACGGGCGTGACGGACTTCAACATCAACGTGTTTTGATTCGGGGCGCGACCACTCACGTTGACGCCGGAAGGCGTATCCGCGGGACGCATTTTCGTCAGCACGACGCGGATCGGAGTGTTGCTCGACGATTCCGTTTGGGTCAGCGTGCGTTTGGTCAGGTCGATGTTTCCAAAAGCCATGGACTTCACGTAGTAGCCCAGCGGCAGGGGCGCAAGAGTAACGCTGTACTCTCCTGGTTCGACGGACGGAAACATGAAGTTTCCCTGCGTGAGAGTGAACGGTGTCGTGGTTCGATGCGCGCTGGCCGAAGATAGGATGGGCACAATTCGCTGCAGCATCGCCGACGGCAATGGACTGCCGTCATCAAATCCAACGCGTCCCCACAGCTCTAGCGGCCCGCCGCGCCGTTCGATCTTGAAATCCAGTCCACTGATGACTTGTCCGGCAACGACGGTCACGATGCGCCCCTGGTTCCGGTTTGCGACGCCGGGGTAGTAGCTTGGATAGGTCAACGATCCGGCCGCGATGAAGTAACGTCCCGGCGGTATGCCTTCCAGTCGATATCGCCCCTCGCCATCGGTCTGGGTGAGGCTGCTCAGCGTGGTGAGTGCGGCATCATCCCCCACCGGTGTCGCAAACACACGAAGCTCCGTGGCAGGCGCTCCTGTGGCCTCGCGAAGCTGGCCGCTGATCGTGCCGAACTCCGCCTGCCCGGGCTGTTGCACCAGTAGCACCGATAACAAACACAATAGAATGGTCATGAGGTTCGATTTCTGCTCGGCATCTTACACTTCACGATTGCCAAACGATCCGCAAATTCATTCTGACGGACTCAGTGACAGCCTGATATCCGGCTCAGGGAAACAAGGTATGGCACATTGCGTGCAATGACGGTCCGTATTCAGCGAACTTTGTTTCTGTCAGAAACCCGCTTTACAGGCAAGGTCAGAAAAGAAGTCGTTGATTTGAAGCGATTTGAGATGGATCGGGAGGAACATCCCAAATCGTCCGGTATGCGGTTACGGCAGCCAATGAAGGGAAAAAGTGGCCGTAAGTTACCCGCCAATCTGAAAAGCGTTGAGACTCTCTCAAACCAAAATCAAGATGATAAGGAGCAATGCCATGACACTAGAACCTGCTGCTGCATTTGCTATTTTTCCAGACCGCGTGAGCATTGAGAATGTGGTGACAAGCTTGAGGAGGGAAGGGTTCCGTAATTCGGATGTTTCCGTTCTGTTTCGAGACAACAGAGGAACATGGGAACAGACGCATAGGAAAGACTTCAAAACGTCCATAACGGCGTGGGCCATTTCAACAACCACAATGGAATCCTCGCATGGAGCACTGCGCTGGCTGCCCGGAATCGGTGTCATTGAGATTCCGGGGCAGGGAAGTTTTGTCGCGGTGGGTCCAGTCCGCTCTGCAATCAAAGGCACCGAATTCGGCGGCATTCACGGCGCACTGGTCGTGTCTTTGATGGCAATGGGTGTACCAGAATGGCAGGCGAAGCGCTATGAACGCCGACTGTCGAATTACTGGTTTCTTCTGACAGTGCAGAGTACCGATTCCCAAATGATGATAAAAGCGCGGCGGATTCTTGAAGACGCCCTGGCGTATGAGGTCGCATCCACGTGCGAGGTGCATCTGGAAGACTTCGTTTCCAATCACGCGATGCCCCTTGGACCCGCAACCACCGGTACCAGGACGGACCATAGCCGACCTTTTATATAACGACACTCTGACTCCCGTTTCACTTCACTTCCCCCGGATCCGGTCTTGCATGGTGCTCTGAAGTCCGTGATGGACTTTAGTCACCATGCAGGTTTGGATTCCGCTGATTCTCAGTCTGGCGTTTGCGCTGGGACGGAAGCACTCGACATCGCTCTTCATCGCGGGATTGTTTGCCTTCGCGCTCCAGTCTATTCCGCATCTCAAGACGGGCCTTTTGCAGCAGCGCCGAAGGCCACGCAGGTGATTTCCCAACCAGCAGTCATGATTCTTCCGATAAGAATTCGAAAGCTGCGCGTGCGATCGGCGGAACGTGACTCGGCAGGTGCATTCAAAAACCCTCCGTGTGTTCAGCGCGAGCCGATTCCGGAGCGCTACGGCGGGTTGTGCGGCGAAAGTTTAATTGCCTTTCTATCCACTCGAAGAAAATTAAGCCCAGCATGTGAACCAAATACCGGTTTAACCCGTATTAAGCGTCATGAGTCGAGACGAACTCCCGGCCGCGACGGGTTTCGCCAGATTTCTCTGGTGGTGCGGCGGAGCTGTGGAAGGAGCGTTGCGGTTATACCCCACCGAGTGGGCGAAGTACGAAGGCATCGGCGGCGCGGTACTCACCACCGGGGTGTTTGCGTTTTTCTCGGGATTCTATGCCGTCTACACCACGCTGGCGAGCGGGCCATACAGCATCGTGACGTCGATCGGCGTTGGCGTGCTTTGGGGGCTGGCGATCTTCAACCTGGATCGCTACATTGTTTCCTCGCTGCGCAAACCGACGGCAGCGGAACTCCGATGGTGGCCGCGTCTTTATCGGACCTTGCTTCCAGTGCTGCCTCGCGTCGGACTGGCCATTGTCATCGGCATCAGTCTCTCCAAACCGCTTGAGCTCCGGCTGTTTCAATTCGCCATCGCCAGCCAGGCGGAGCTCAATCGCGACCGGCTGATGATCGAGAAAAAGGCGACGCTGGTGCAGGGCAGCCGGCTCGACGAAATCAAGACGGAGTCGGACCAGCTTGCCGCCGGACTCACCGCCGCGGATGAGCGCGCCCGATTTCTCGAGGACGAGTTCCGAAAGGAAACCGACGGTACCGGCGGAAGTCTGCGCTATGGCTACAGCGAGGTGGCGCGCGTCAAGGAAGCCGCGGCAATTCAGGCGCGGCAGGCGGCGGCTCAATTGCGCGCGGACACCACGGAGCGAGCGAAAAGCCTTCAATCGGAAGCGGACAATACGGCTTCGGCCATCGACCGCCAGCTGGAGGATTTTCGCAAAAATTTCACTGGCGATTTTCTCACCAAGATGGCCGCGCTGTCGGATCTCGCGGCGAACTCGACGTCGATCTGGTGGATCAGCGCCTTCGTGACGTTTCTGCTGATCGGCATCGAAATCACGCCGGTGCTGGTGAAGGTCCTTTCACCGATCGGCCCCTACGACATCAAACTGGATGCGCTCAACAGCGTCGAGACCCACGAGATGATTCTCAAAAGGGATACGACCATTCAGATCGCCACCCATCACTACGAACTCGTGGAACAAGCCGAACGGCAAGCCGACGATCAGTTCTTCACCATCCGAACGTCTCTTGCCGAGGACGGACTTGATCGGAAAGCCAGCCAGTGGAAGTCCGAAAGGGAAGCCGGCGGTGCGCTCACGATGGATCGGCTGGTGGGCGAGATCAAAAAGGAAATCCTCACCCTGCGCAGTCCTTAGGGGCATTCGCCTGTCCGCCAAATTCCGAAGCCCCGAACCCAAACTCACCTTGAATGGTGTCGGACGCGGTATGCACAATCCCTTTGACAGCGTATAGCCTGCAGCCTATTTCCGGGGAATTCGGGCACTCGCGGGACAGTCTAATTGCGTTTGGTCTCCCGCTGCATCGTCGGTATCATCTCCCGCAAGAATCATTTGGCTGCTACTACTCTTTCGCGCGTCGGAGTTCGGCATACCCAGCCTAATTCCCAAAACGAAACGAAGACTGCAACCGAATACTAGCCAAACGAGAATAGATGCCAAAACATTGTTGTAGGCGAATGGTGGACGCAGTAGAGCACAGGTGTTCGGAGCACTCAAACCGATTTGATTGTCCGGACGCGCTATTGGAATACTCCCCGAAATTCGACGAATACGGGTTCATTGTCCACGACGGAGGGGCCTCCATTATCTCAATTGAGTTTTGCCCTTGGTGTGGTGCATCGCTTCCGAAATCAAAGCGTAACGAGTGGTTCGAAACATTAGCAGGTCGTGGCTTCCATGATCCGCTCAATCAGGAGATTCCGTCTGAGTTTCATTCCGATACCTGGTGGCAAGGCCCGGGTGCGGATGGCTTTTAAATGGACGTTCCCCGAATCGTGAGCTGGCTAACACGGGCCTGCAGCCGTCAATCCGCGCGTGAGGGTATTTCAATTTCGCAGTAGTATGTTCGCGCGGCTTGCGGCTGAGGCCCAAGCCGTTGGGCAGACTACAGCATTGGGAGCAGCGTTGAACAATCGACGAGCGAAGTGGTGGGTTCCTTTGGTGAGGCCGCCTCTCGTCGTTTTGGGCGCTATTTTTGCCCCTATGTATGATCTGACGTTTGGCTGGCTGGATAGACGACTGGCTAGGAAACACGAAGACCATCTAACACGTGATATCCATCTCGCCCTGAAGTTTCTCTTCACAGATTATGGCGCGCGGATTGTCCCTAATCATGGCGTACCGTTTCCACCGAGCTTCGATTATGCCTTTGTCACCGTCGAAGTCAGCGATCTCCTTATGCGCTTCTCTAGGGGCCGCGGCGAACTAGGCGTGCTCGTTACACCCGCATCCACCCCGAACGACTGGCGAATGCTTACGTTAGTGCTTGATCCACTCATGAGCGAACCAGTGCATATACGAGAAGGAAATTTTCGTGATATCTGGGAGCTGTCGCGAATCTTAGAAAAAGAAATGAAGAACCTGACAGTTCCAAAATTCAGTCAGTTAAAACAGGGCCTTGGACTCTAATGTTCAACTATTTTTCCATTTCTCGTTCTCGTGTGCGAAGCTGCCCAACACGCCGCTACAGCCGACCGCTGAAGAACGCGGCGGCTGATCGGCAAGCCGTTGGGCAGACATGAAGGAATGAAACATCTATCAATCGTGGCGTTCGTTTTGGGCGCGGTTGCTGTGCTTGGGCCGTCGTGCGATGGCTCTTCGAACGCACAAGCGAAGTGCGAGTGGTAGATGTTGCCCAACGGCTTAACGTTCAGCCGTTGGGCGGATCTTGACGGAGGCTCGGTTTCAGATTTTGGGGATAGCAATGACTACGAGGAACACTAGCGGAGGGGCTCGCGCGGAGGCTCAACTCCGATCGTTCATCGACAAGTTTGCACCTGCTGACCAGAAGCTCATTCGCTCGGTCCGAGCCGCCGTGCGCAAGCGGTTCCCAACCGCCAACGAACTGGTGTGGGACAACTACAATTTCTTCGTGATTGGCTATTCGCCGACAGAACGACCGACGGATTCCATCGTGTCGATCGCGGCACGGGCCAATGGAGTCGGACTGTGTTTCATTCACGGGGCGCTGCTAAATGATCCGAAGAAATTGCTCCTTGGTTCGGGAAAGCAGACTCGCTTCATTCGCGTGGAATCGGCAGACATGCTCTCGCACCCGGATGTCGAGTTGCTCGTCGCCGCCGCGATCGATCGGGCGAAGGTGCAGCTGCCGGTCAGTCGGCGCGGTAGGCTCATCATTCGCTCGGTTGCCGCGAAGCAGCGTCCACGACGGAAGCCTGCGAAATGACATCGGTTTGACGGACCTGGTCGGATTTCATTTGGGGTTGCTCCGGTCTCGGACGCTATCATCTTTCTCCGATGGATAATAGCCGCTACAACGACGCCGTCCACTGCTGGTGAGCCACAAGCCGTTGGGTGGATTCGAAGCGCTCGTGAATCGAAAGAACAAATCACAAGAAGGCCGGGAGGCAACGACAGAAATGCCAGCATCAAAAGAGTTGAAAGCCAAACCACGTGAAGAACTACTCCGGGCATTGAAAGCCCGTTTTGAGAAAAACATGAGCCGACATAAAGGTCTCAATTGGGCTGAAGTCCAGGCAAGGCTGGAAGCGAATGCCGAGAGACTGTGGTCGCTGAATGAAATGGAGAGAACCGGTGGGGAACCGGATGTCGTTGGATACGACAAAAAAACCGGCGAATACATTTTTTTCGATTGTTCGGCGGAAACTCCAAAAGGCCGCAGAAGTTTTTGCTATGACCGCGAAGCGCTGGACTCCAGGAAAGAATTCAAACCGAAAGACACTGCGATGGATATGGCCGCGGCGATGGGCATCGAGATCTTAACGGAGGAACAATATCGAGAGCTGCAGAAGCTTGGAGATTTCGATACCAAAACGTCGAGCTGGTTGAAAACACCCGCTGAAATTCGAAGACTCGGCGGCTCCATCTTTGCCGATCGCCGCTACGACCATGTTTTCATTTATCACAACGGTGCGTCCTCTTACTATGCCGTCCGGGGATTCCGTGGCTCGCTTAGGGTCTGACTTGAATTCCAGGGACAGGAGAATTAATACCCCCGTCCCCCAAATTCACACAGAACGGAAACAGCGATGGAACTAAACATCACAGGCGCGGACCAGGTCACCAGCATCTTTGGGCATTGGCCATCCTTTCACGACGCGGAGGTCATCCGCCTGGAATTGGTTCGCGGTGACCCATTCGTATGCGGACCTGTTCTTCTGGCCGACATCCACGTGTCGTTTCGAAGGGATCGACCAGTTGAAACTTGAGGACTTCAATCATCAGAATGCACTTTTTGGACTAGACATTCTCGATATCCGGGCAAAGCCGACGGAGAACCCTGGGTAGAAGGTACACTTCGACGGTTCATTTGGAGTGCAATGCGAGTTTATGTGTCGCGACGTCCGCGTGGAGCAAGTCCGGCCGTGGACGCCCGACGATGCCAGCCGACAATCCGTTGGGCAAATACTGACAAATGAACAAACGGAATCTTGTGGCTCCGATCGTGGGCCTGCTGACTGCATGGGGAGGAACAGCGCTTCATGTTCCCATCTGGGGGCCGGGCCCGTCCCTGGCCTTTCTAATCGGTGGCCTGGCAACTACGTTGTTTTTGGTCTGGCGACGTGATCTTCTCGCGATGATCCTTGCTCATGTCCCAACTGATGCATGGGCGTTGTTGACAACACCGGTATTTTCCGAATGGTGGAAATAGGGCTCGCGGAAGGAACCGCTGTTGGGCAGACGGGGACCGCATGAAGGAAAAACCATTCCTCCGCTACCTGGAGTTGATGCGCGACAATGTCGCGGACCGGAAAGCGTACCCGTTCAACATTCCTGCGATCGCTCAGCTGGTGCAGGCCGGCAGTCAGTTCGTCGTTTCCACGCATTCACCGATCCTGCTGGCTTACCCGAACGCGACCATCTATCTCCTCGATCGGACCGGCACCCACAAGACGCGTTATGAAGACACTGAACACTACGCGGTGACCCGAGACTTCCTCCAGGATCCTGCCGAACGAATCCGGCAGCTCTTTGAGGAAAGCGAGGACGATGAGTGACGACTCTAACCTGAGGGTTCTCTGATGCACATACGTAGGGCAAATCCGGCAGATGCCGATGCCGTCCTGAATCTATGGAAAGCGGCCGGGGCGACCGAGAGCGTTACAGACACTGCCGCCGACATTCGTCGGATTTCTACGAGAGAGTACGTCATATTCATTCTCGCTATTGAGAATGAGAATGTTGTCGGTTCGCTTATTGCCGCGTTTGATGGATGGCGCGGAAACATGTATCGGCTTGCGACGCATCCGGACTATCGGCGGAAGGGTATCGCACGATCCATGGTCCGTGAGGCGGAGAAGGTATTTGACGAATGGGGCGTCAAACGCACAGCGGCCATTGTCGAGAAGGATCACCCATGGGCAGTTCACTTCTGGCAGGACGTCGGTTACGTCCTGGATGAGAGAATGTCGCGATTCATCCGCAGGACATGAATTCCGGGGACGGGGGAATTAATTGCCGCGTCCCTGGAATTCCGGATTATAACTTTCGGTATGAAGGCAGTACTGATCAGTGTTCTTTTGTTGCTGATGCCGGCCGGCGCGGTGGCATCCAATCCGATCGCGGAGTTGGAACAAAAGATTACTAGCGGGCAAAGCAAGCTGGTATTTGAAAAGGAGCACGGCTACCTCGTCTCGCTCCTGAAAGTGCTGAAGGTTCCCGTCTCGTCGCAGACTCTGGTCTTTTCGAAGACGAGTCTGCAATCCGAGCACATTTCTCCAAAGACGCCCCGCGCAATTTACTTTAATGACGATGTCTATGTCGCGTGGGTTCAGGGTTCGGGACTGATCGAAATCATGTCGACGGATCCCGAGAAGGGTTCGGTCTTTTATGTATTGCGCCAGGAGCGCAGCGATCATCCGGAATTCGAACGCTCGACGGGCCACGAGTGTTCGGTGTGCCACTATGTGGCGGAAGCGGCGCCGAAGTTCGTGCCGCGTCTTCTCGTCTCTTCAGTGATTCCGGATGCTACCGGTAATGTGGATGGCACGTTTCCAATCGAGACAACCGATCAGAGTCCGATGAAAGAACGCTGGGGCGGCTGGTACGTCACGGGTACTCACGGTAATCAATTGCACGCGGGCAATACCGTGTTTAGCAGACCCGCTTCGTTGTTCGGCCAACTTCCAGCTTCGGTGTTTGCCGGGTCGTCGAATGTCGTGGACCTGCGCAGCCGCTTCGATACCACGCCCTACCTGACTCCGCACAGCGACATCGTGGCGCTGATGGTACTCACTCACCAGAAGGAAGTGCAGAACCTGATCATGCTGGCGAGTTCCAAAGGAAACGCTGCAGTAAAGGAAACGGGAGAGCCACTCGTCAAGGCAATGCTATTCGCGGGAGCCGTTTCCATTACCTCTCCGATCAAAGGAACGTCCACCTTCGCTGCGGAATTCGCAAGCCAGGGGCCGCGCGATAGCCGACAAAGGTCATTGCGCGATTTCGATCTCCAGACTCGATTGTTCCGATACCCGCTCAGCTATTTGATCTACAGCAAATCCTTCGATGCACTGCCCGCCGGCGTGAAGACCTACGTCTATCGCAGGCTGCGGGAGATCCTGAGCGGCGAGGACAAGAGCAAGGATTTTGCATACCTCGCCGCTGCAGACCGCTTTGCGATCCTTGAAATCGTGCGCGCGACAAAACTGGATTTCCCGCGCTGAGCGAGGGGAACACGATCCGGAATTCCCATTTTCCGGCGGGCGTGTTTTCTTGAAACAACAGCCTGACGGAGGGAGAATTTGCAGCGGGAGGTGGGTATGTCGATTCCAATAAGACTGAAGCATCTTCTCGATGTCGGTGGTGCGGTTTACGAGCACCGGGTCCATCCCATCGTTTTCACTGCAGCGGAGACGGCCCAGTCCATGCATATTCCCGATAGTGAAATGGCCAAGACCGTAATTGTGAATGCAGACGGCTTGCTGCGCATGGCTGTTATTCCCGCCAACCGCATGGTCGATCTCCGACACATGAAATTCATCACGCGGTCCGAGAACATCCGGATCGCCAATGAGCGAGAGTTCAGAAACGAATTCCCAGGCTGCGAAGTTGGTGCGATGCCGCCGTTTGGAACCATCTTTGGGTTGCCCGTCTATTGCGATGTGCAGCTTGAACACAACGAGTTCATCGAATTCAATGCGGGGACGCATCACGACACCTTCCGGATGGCCTTTCGCGACTTCAGGCGTCTGGAGAATCCCACGATGACCGACCTGGTGGATCACTCGAACCGCGCCGCATAAAAGACGGCGGCTCAAGGGGACCGAAGGGTCGGATGAGGGAATCAATTGTCGCGTCAATTGATTCCCTCACGGGCAATGGTAGAGTTTGAAGTGAGCGGGATCGCGAAGCGGATCCCGCGAGGGGTGGTAGCTGTACTAAGGGAAACTTTTCGACTTGGCTACCACCCCGGCGCTTCGCGCCACCCCTCCTGTCCCAGGAGGGGAGCCGGAATATCAAACTAGACCACTACACCCTCACCCGCCGCTCCACAGTTTCCAGAGACTCTGCTTACAATTTCGTGACAATCGGCGATCTCCCGCCGATCTAGAATGCTGCGGTGAATCGAGGCAATCCACGCCGTCGCAAACGACGTATTTTTCTTCTACTCTCGGCGATGCTCATTCCCGCCGCGGTGCTGATCATATTGGCCGTTCGCGTCGTGCGGCAGGAAACCGAACTGTCGGAGCGAAGAGCCGCCGAGCAACGGCGCGAAGCGATCGATCAACTTCGCCGCGAACTATCGGCACGGCTGCAGGCCATTAAACTGCAGGAGGTGAATCGTTTGATTGGCGAATCCGGCCCAGGACTTCCGCCGGAATCCCCAATTGTATTTGTCACCCCTCTCCTGCAGGACCGCATGGTCCTGCCATGGGAAACCAGGCGGGTTTCGCGTCCGCCGGCCGCCGAGTTCACCCAACACCAGCTTGAGGGCGAAGCGTTTGAGTTTCGCGAGAACGATGCGGCCCGCGCCGTCACGGCGTACAAGGAAGCTCTGGGCATCGCCCGCGGGCCGACGGAAAAATGCGGAGCGCAATTGTGGCTCGGCCGTGCGTACTTCAAAGCCGGAATGGTGGAAGATGCTGCAGGCATTTATCGCGCGATGTTGAAAACCTGCGACGGCGTCGTCGACGATGACGGTGTTCCTCTCGCGCTGTATGCGGCCGAGCGCCTCCTCACCACCGCGATGGATGTAACGGCGGCCAACGCCTATGCGATCCATCGCGTGAGCGCCGCGCACCAGAGGCCTCCGAACGAAGCCTATCTGCTGAGGTCTTTGTTGACCGCCGCATCCGGCGCCACGGAAAAGCAGGCGAGCCTGAAGCTGTCTGGCGAGATCCGCGACATGGAACAGATCATGGCTTTGGCGACCGACATCCAGGATCGTCTGGGCCGGCTCAAGTTCGCATTTCGTTCCGCGCCCGGAGACCTGTCCTGGATGGGATATGGCGTCGATCCATGGCTCATCACGGTCGTGTCTCCCACTCCATTTGCCGCACCCGTCGTCATGGCCGTGTCATCCGCTAAAGTCGCGCCGGACGGCGTCACGCTTCGCACCGAGCACACCGCCACCAGCGATCCTCTGGGCGAGGGATTTGTGGATCTTCAGGCGGAGTGGCCCGCCGGCCGCTTTGCTCCTCCGCGAGGAATGCCGGGAGTGATCTATGCTGCGGGCCTGATTCTGACTCTTGGAGCAATGACGCTCGCCGCATTTCTGCTTTTGCGCGACGTGAATCGCGAGGTTCAGATGGCGGAGATGCGATCGCACTTTGTCGCCAGCGTTTCGCATGAACTGAAAACGCCGCTCACGGCGATTCGAATGTTTGCCGAAACGCTGGAGAAGGGACGTGCCAGCGGCGAGCAGATGATCTCGAAATACCTGCACACCATCGTCATCGAAAGCGAGCGGCTGTCACGCCTCGTGGACAATGTGCTGGATTTCTCCAGGATCGAGCAGGGCAACAAGACTTATCGCATGCAGCCCACCTGTCTTGCGGACGTGGTCCGTTCCGCGGCACGAACCATGCAATATCCCCTTTCGCAGCTCGGCTTCACATTGTCGGTCTCGATCGAGGACAACATCCCGGCCGTCGATGCGAACGCAGACGCACTGGAGCAGGCGATCCTGAATCTGCTCGGCAATGCCATGAAGTACTCGGGCGAGGCGCGTCAGATTGAAATGCGGCTTGGGCGCAGCGGCGAAGAGGTGTTCATCGATGTCGCCGATCACGGCCTCGGGATCTCCCGTGAAGACCAGGGGCGGATTTTTGAGAAGTTTTACCGCGTGCGATCCGTTGAAACGGATCGTATCGCGGGCACCGGACTTGGGCTGACTCTGGCGCTCCATGTTGTCGAAGCGCACCGGGGCCGCTTGAGCGTTTCAAGTGAATTAGGACAAGGCAGCACATTCTCGGTTCGAATTCCCCTGCAGGAGACGGCATGACGAAAGTACTTATCGTGGAAGACGACCCCGCAATCCTGTGCGGTCTCGTCGATAATCTAACCTTCGAAAAATACGACGTACTGACTGCGACGGACGGCGATGCCGGATACAAAATCCAGCACAGCCAGAATCCGGATCTGATCGTGATGGACCTCATGCTCCCGCGGATGAGCGGCCTGGAGCTGTGCCGCAAGCTGCGCATGGAAGGACTTCAGGTTCCAATCCTGATGTTGACCGCGCGCAGTGAAGAAGCCGATCGCGTGATCGGCCTGGACACCGGCGCGGACGATTACGTCACAAAACCATTCTCGGTGATGGAACTGATGGCGCGAATTCGCGCGCTGCTTCGCCGGACGAGTTCCGCTGGAAATCTTCCGAACGATTTGAAATTCGGCGAAGTGGAAATCGACTTTGTCCGGTACGTTGCGCGGCGTCGCGGGAAACCGGTGGAATTGACGCGCAAGGAGTTCGCGATCCTCCGCCTGCTCGGCGGGAGAACCGGAGTCGTTTCGCGCGACGAACTGCTGGATGAAGTCTGGGGCGTCGGGTCTTTTCCAGTGACTCGCACGGTGGACAATCACATCGCCGCTCTTCGCGCCAAGCTGGAAGCGGATCCGGCGCGGCCGGTTCACATCCGAACCGTTCACGGCGTCGGATACCGGTTTGCTCACCATGAAATTCCATGACAAACCATTTACAACAATTTTGCAGAGATGCGATGCCGTCATGAGGACTTTTGCCGACGTTAAACCATATCGTGCCTTCCCAGGGAGGACATCATGATGGGTCGAATCACTTTGGGAATACTGCTGACGCTCAGTTTGTCGCTGTTGCTTCTGTCCGAGAATGCTCATGAGACTTACCAGCGCGGGCTGGTACAGGAACAAGCGGCCGGAAAACTACCGGAAGCCATCGAACTCTATTTGCAGGCCGCAAAGGAGGCGGGGAAGGATCGCAAGTTGGCGGCGAAGGCATTGATCCGCGCTGCTGCTTCCGAGGAAAAACTCGGGCAGCCCGACGCGGTGAATGTTTATGGCGATGTGATTCGGATGTATCCGGATCAGCGTGAGCAGGCGCAGGTGGCGCAGGTGCGGCTCGCCGCGTTAATGCGGACGCCTGCGACAACGACGCAGGGGGCGGGCCGTCCCGCGACGACGGATGTGTCCGCGGTTGCGTCTCCGATGTTTGAGGAGTATTGCATCCGCTGCCACAGCCAGACGACGCGGACCGCCGCGCTGGCGCTGGATTCCCTGAACGCAAAGAATGTCGGTGAAAACACCGCCACCTGGGAAAGAGTATTGGCCAGGCTTCGGGCGCGGCGAGACCCGCCATCCGGACTGGCGCGACCTGATGAAAAGACCTACCAGGCTGTCATTTCCAAACTGGAATCGGCTCTGGATCAGGCGTATCCCGCGAAGAACTTCCTGGACGCGAAAGACCGCGCGACCGACGACGAACTTGCCACACGCATCGCGGCATTTATCTGGGGCAGTGCTCCCGACGCTGGGCTGCAGGAGGACGCGCGGAAAGCAAAGCTGCATGATCCCGCAACCCTGGATCAGCAGGTCCGGCGTATGCTCCGCGATCCCAAATCCGTCCATCTCGTGACGAGCTTCTTCGAGCCGCAGCTCTCTGTGGACAAGCTCGATAAGGTCAGCCCCAATCAACCGACCTTCCCGGATTTCGATTCGGCATTGCTCCAGGCCATGGGAATGGAGACGAGGCTCTTTCTCGACAGCCAGCTGCGCGAAGATCATGGCGCGCTGGAACTATGGACGGCGAACTATTCATTCCTGAACGAACGTCTGGCGCGTCACTACGGAATTCCAAACGTCAGCGGAAATGACTTCCGGCGAGTGACTTTACCGAACAACAATCGCGCCGGACTTCTTGGTCAGGGCAGCGTGCTCACCGTGACGTCACAAAGCAACCGAACATCGCCGGTCACGCGCGGAATTTGGGTTTTGAGAAACATGTTCGGAATGCGGCCGCCGGATCCGCCGGCCAATATTCCTCCGATCGGGAATACTCCGGAGGACCGGGCGCGGACCATGCGCGAGCGGATGGCGGCGCATAAGACCAATCCTGCCTGCGTGAACTGCCATGCCATTTTCGATCCGCTGGGCCTGGCTTTGGAAAACTTCGACGGCGTCGGACAATGGAGAAGCACCGAGGGAGGGGCCATGATCGACGTCTCCGGCGCATTCAATGACGGCAGCAAATTCAACGGACCTGCCGAATTCCGAGCCGGTCTGCTGAAATACCGCGACGCCTATTATTCAAACATCACGCAGCAGCTGATCGCATACGCGCTCGGCCGCAAGGGGCAATCCGGCCGGCTCTATGATTACGAAATGCCTTCTGTTCGCGCGATCGTCAAGGCGGCTGCGCCGAACAACTACCGCTGGACGTCGATCGTTTCAGGAATCGTGAACAGCGCTCCGTTCCAGAAAAAGGACATCGTGCCTTGATAACCTGAGGGACGATTCCCGCATCAAAATAAATGGAACAAATCGGTGGGCTGCGGAATCTAACTGACGGTTTTCGAGTTCAAGGAAACGGAGGGCACCTGAAACGCGCACTGGCTCTGTTATTTCTGCTGGCGACTCCGCTGTTCGCTCAGCAGAAGACGGCCACCGTCCGGAACCCGCTCGATCAACTTCACGACCAGGTGAAGGTTGTTTTTGAACGAGCGGGTACTCCCTTTACCGAAGAACAGGAAAAAGCCATTGCGGGCATGATCGAAGACCGGCGGCAGGCTTCGGAAGATCTCTACGGCCAGCTGATGGACTTTCGTGCGGGACCCGTGCAAGGCGAGCAGCAGGATCGGGCCGTCGCCGGAATCAAATGGATGAACGATGAGTTTGCAAAGCATCTCGTCGAGTATTTAACCCGGGAACAGCTGCCCGTTTGGGAGAGTTACGAATCCGGGCAAGGAGTCCAGGATCTGAATCAACTGATCAAGGACATTACCGGTGGAAGTCCGGCAAAACAACAAACCCAATTCATGCGCATCACGAACAACGCGTTCACCGCAGAACACGGCGGGTACAACGGCCAGCCGGTGAACTCGGAAATTGTCCAGCGCGGCGGCGTCGGTGCATTTCACGGGGAAGGCGCAGTTCAATTCAAAAATGCATCGCTCAACGCGCGCAATCCTTTTGCGGATAACAAGCCGCCATATAAGGAGCGCCAGCTGAATTTCAATTTCAGCGGTCCAATGCTGCGCAACAGGTTCACGCTGAGCGCGTTCGCCAATCAGAACGAGCGGCAGAACGTGGGAACGGTTCATGCGATCACGTTAGCGGGGCCATTCGACCTGGGAATCGTAACCCCGGCGCTGGATCGCTCCGTCGGCGCTGGAGGCACGTATCAGTTTTCAGAACGCAACTCCGTGGTGTTCAACATGAACTTCGGAACCAACAGCCGTAAGAATCAGGGGATTGGCGGCTACACGCTTCCGGATCGTGCGTCGAACCGGCAGGGACACTACCTGGATCTTTACGGGAAACAAATTTCCGTCATATCAAACAAGACAATTTACGAGACGAACTTCGAAGTCTACCGCGAATACAGCGAGACGAAACCCGTGACGGACGCGGTTTCGGTCGACGTGCTGGGTGCCTTCAGCAGCGGGGGAGCCCAAAACAATAATGAAAACGACTATCACAATTTCAGCTTAGGGAGCCTTTTTTCGCGTACGGGGACAAAGTTTACGGTGAGGGCGGGCTTGTCGGGAAGCTTTCGCGGAAGCCGATCGTTTTCGGAAGCGAATTTCCTCGGGAACTTCGTGTTCACCGACCTGAATGCGTATCTTACAGCGACGCCTCAGACATTCCGGGTCACGCGAGGCGAGCCGCTATTCATCAACAAGCAGATTGAAACGGCCTCTTTTGCGGAAACCGATATAAAGCTGACGCGAAAGCTCACCGCCATGTTCGGAGTCCGCTACGAATGGCAGACCAATCTCAGCGATCACAACAACGCAGCGCCGCGCGTTGGCTTTGCATATGCGATCGGAGGTTCAACGGTCATCCGCAGTGGAGTGGGAATTTACTATCAGAGGATGTGGGATTGGATCGTCGAGACCCAGAAGCGGCTCGATGGCTCGCGGGAATACGAGATCGTCATCAACAACCCGTCGTACCCGGATCCGTTCCAGAATGGAACGGCGACGGTGGTTCCTCCATCGACGATTCGGGTGACCGATCCACACATCGCCGCGCCGTATGAAATGATTTCGTCGGTCTCTATTGAAAGGACTTTCAAGAACAACCTGTTTGTCAGCGGAAAATATGAATTCAAGCGCGGCGTTCACATGTTCCACAGCCGCGATCTCAATGCGCCGCTGCCCGGCCAGACCACAAGGCCAGACTCCAGCCGGGGCATCACGCTGAACCTGGAATCCACCGGGATGTCTCGATCGCAAATCATCAGCCTCAGTGTGCGCCAGCGGTTCAGCATTTTTAACGTGAATGCCAGCTACGGCTATTATTCCCTCTATTCCGATACCGATGGCCCCTTCAGCGCTCCTTCCGACAATTACAATCTCCGTTCGGACTGGGGACGGCAGACGCAACCCCTGCATCGGTTCAGCACTTCCGTGAATTCGAAATTATTTCTGGGACTGTTTCTGACCGGAACGGTGTCGGCTAACAGCGGAACCCCTTACAACATCACGACAGGAATGGACGATAACTTCGATACCAATTTCAACGACCGGCCCGCGGGACGTCGACGCAACAGCGCGATTGGTTCGGGATATCTGAATTTCAATTTCAATGTCTCGAAGGCGATATTCTTCGGTGGGGGCGGCGCTGCGAAGAATTCGGGAACGAACCTGAACGTGTTCGCCAACATGACGAACGCATTCAACCATACGAATTTTGGAACACCCGCCGGTATCGTGACGTCTCCGTTTTTCGGCCACCCCACCAGCGCGCAATCGGCACGAGAGATCGAAGTGGGCCTTCGCTTCCAGTTCTAGGAATTCCGGGGACGGGGGTATTAATACCCCCGTCCCCGGAACTCTCTTAACCCTCTTTACGAGGTCTTTTCCGCCACAACCGACGTGTGTTCCGAGACAAAGTATTTGATCCGCAGAAAGTATGTCGCCTGGACCCGTGGCTGCAGATCAATGGGCGTCAGCACCGCGTCAAACTTGCCCGGCGACAAGGCTTCGAAGTAAACGGTGCTGTTCTTCCGCTGTTCGACGACGCGAAAATTGTCGGCGGCACTACCGGTCTCAAACGCGTGATATGAGTTATAGGCCTCCGCCGGCTGGAACGTGTCGAATGACTCCACCGCGATGGATACCGGCGTCAGTTTGATTCCCAGTTTGGTGTAGGCTTCGACTTTTTCCTGGATAACTTTCTGGCTCTCGGCTGTCATTCTTGCGCGAACGGCTCCCAGATCTTCGGTAATGTAGTCCACCTTGATCAGATCGAAAATGCCCGCCTGAGCCGCAAGCGGAACGATCCTGTCGAGCAGCAGGTGATCTTTATAGCGAATCATCAGGTTTTCCTTGATTTGAAATCCGGAGGACTTCTCGCGAACGGACGAGCTCTTGACTACAGTGTCATAGACGCGCTCCTGAGTGACGAAGTCCACATACGTATCGTCGGAGCGAATGCCGAGCGGAGCGATGCTCTGGAGAAACGTATTGATCTGCTCCTGAAGTTTCTTGTTGGCATCGCTCACTTTGTCGGCCTCCTGCATCAGACCGAAAACGGCGACGTACCCTTTTGTTTCCAGACTAGTCAGGACCTTTGCGTCGACGAATTGATACTGCGTCACCAGCAGATTCGGTTGGTCTGAAACTACGGAATCGGTGGTCGAGCTCGGGTAAGTGGGCTGGCGGCGAGTGATGTCTTTGCCTTGCGGAAGTTGCTGTCCCTGGTTGATACGATTTCCACCTTCCTGTGCGAAAGCGGCGACGCAATAGATCAGAAACAGAAAGAGCGTTCTCAATGCGGTTCTCATGGTTGGACTCCATTTCTTTGAAGGATGTTTTGAATCACGGAATCTAACCTGTGATACGAACCAACAGAACCTTGCGGTTACACGAATTCCGGGGACGGGGGTGCGAATTCCCCGAGGTATTCATAGCCCCGTCCCCGGAATTCCACTGAGGTGACGATAGAAGCCGGGATCGGTTGCCGTTTGCAGCTTGTAGATGTAGAGAATCTGTCCAAGGTGATAGCTGAAGTGCTCCACGACGTGGTAAACCGCCTGCAGTGCCGTCACTTGATACCCCTGCACGGGATGGCGAACCAGCAACTCGGCCGCGGGGAAATGTAAAAGCACCGATTCCACTTCCGCAACAGTGGCTTCAATGCCGGAAATCAATTCCGTCCTGGAAACTCTCTCGCGAGTTGCGAACTCGGCATCGCGCTCGCGGCGAAATGTCTGGCCCCCGAGCGACGCCACGATCCACTGCTTCAGATTCCCTCGCAAATGCAGCACGAGGTTTCCGACACTATTGGACTGTTCGTTGGGCCGCCACCAGATCTGATCATCAGACATCGCGTTGAGGCAATGCAGCAACTTCGGAAGAAAATCCTGTCGGAGAAAGACTCGGGATGCTTCGATAAATTCATCGCCCGCCGTTGGGGCCGATCCATTGGTCGTTTCCACACTCACTCCTTCTGTAATTCGGGGGACGGGGGTAGCAATTCCCCAGGGAATTGCTACCCCCGTCCCCGGAATTATGTCCCTCTTACCGGGCCCCGCGCGCCGGCGCCTGCGCGATGGAGGCGGGAAGGGTAATGAATGGCGTCGCGCTGCCGGTGACCTGCGGCAAAATCCCGTTCCATTTTTCCAGGGCGCGCAACTCCAGAATCATGGGGTTGGATCTCAACGCATTGGATTCCACCGTCATCGCTTCGGCTTTTCCCTTTGCCTCGGCGATTCTCTGTTCGGCCTCAAACTTGATTTGCTCGAGCTTGTTCTTCGCCGCCAGCGCCTGTTGCTCCGCCGTCACCTTGGCTTCGATGGCGTCGTTGAACACCTTTGAAAAATTGAAGTTCGTGATGTTGAATTCGGTCACGATAATCCCGCTCACCTGGAGCCGGGCTTTGAGTTGAGCTTTCGTGTCCTCGCGTACGGCCTCGCGTTTCGTGATGAGTTCCTCGGCAGTGAATTTCGCTGTCGACGCCTTCACGCCTTCCTGCATTGCGGGATCGATGATGCGCGATTTGTAATCCGGACCGACTTCCTGGTAGATCCTGGCGACCTGGGCCGGATCGATGTTGTAATTCAACGCCACCTTGATCGACACCGTCTGGAGATCCTTCGATGCGGCGGCCGCTTCCATTTCTTCTTTCTGGGTCTTGACGTCCAGAGTTTGAACTCTTTCGATGAACGGTATCCGGAAATACAATCCCGGATCGATGGTCCTTCCGGTCACCGCGTCAAACCTCAATCGGACGCCGCGCTCCCCCGCCCCGATCGTGCCGAACGGAGAAAACACAAACAGCAACAGAATCACAACCGCTGCGACGATCAGCCGCACGACGTTGCTGCTGACGAGACCCTTTCGCGAGAATTTCACACTGTCGAACATTTCAGGCATGGATCGGCTCCTTTTTTGATTCGAGGGAACGAGGGGACTGTCCCCTCGTTCCCTCATTCTTAGGGCTGTTTTTGACGCAGCAATCTGGAATTGGCCTCAGTGATGACGGCATCCACTGGAATATCGTGCGCCTGCGGATAGATGGTTTCGAGCCGCGACAATTCGTAGGCGATGCCAATGACTTGAGGCTTCGGCGAGATCGACGCGATGGTGCGGTCGTAGAAGCCTCCGCCATAACCCAGCCGGTAGCCTTTCGCATCGAAACCCAGCATCGGCGCGAGCAGCAAATCCGGCGTCACGATGTCGCGCGCTCTCGGAATCAGGATGCCGTAGACGCCGGCTTCCATTGCCGCATCCGGTGTCCATTGCCGGAATTCCAACGGCATTTTCGGTTGAACCACAACGGGAAGTCCTGCGGTGAGGCCCGCGGCGATGAGTTCGCTCACCAGCGGCCGCGCATCAAACTCGCCTTTAAACGGCCAGTAGAAACCGATGGTCTTGAAGCGAAGTTGCGACAACATCTCCCGCAAATGCGCTTCGATCGTCTCGTCCCACTCACGGCGCCGCGCCAATCCGGCGTCGACGCGCGCTTTCAGCAGCGCCTCGCGCTGCTCCTTTCGCCACTGGCGGATCTCCGGCCAGGTCTTCATGCGGGAAAATGATACGCGGGTATTTGGGGACAGAGAGGAAATTCCACTCTGTCTCTAGTTACTTAACCTCCCGCGTCGGATCGTCGGGATTCGAGCCGCCGAGAAACAGCCTCTTGCCATCCTTAAAGGTAATGTTCGCACCGTTGGCCCGGTTCTCACCGCTCTTGGCCTGGTAACCTTCGACGATAATCTCCGTTCCCGGCAGCAGGGATTTCTTGGTGAAGCCGCGTCTCAGCATCACGTTCGGGCTGCCGCCTTCCACCATCCAGCTGACCAGCTTGCCATCCGGCGCCTTCACATCCAGATGGATCCACGCATGCGGATTGATCCAATCCATTCCTGTAACTGCGCCCTGCAACTTGACCGGCTTCTTGATATCGAACTCCGCAGCAAATGCGTGGTGGGCCACCGCAGGCCAGGCGACAAGAAGCATGCCGGCAGAACCAAGAACAATTTGGAGTGCTGTTTTTTGCAATGCGTTCATTTGCCCCCCTTCTCTTCGGCGCGGGCGCCCTGAAGCGCGTCGACCATGAAAAGATTTCCCTCGTGACACGCATATTCGAAGAGTTTGTAAGACGGATCCCGTTTCAATGGGAACGCGATTTTCCAGGGTCTCGTCCACGTCATTGGATCGTCGACAGTGACTTCATAATTCAACGTGTCGGCAGCGACCCGGGTAAAGCGTTCGATCAAACGCGCCGAGCTGCTTAGCGGTGTGTTGTTCACGGTTGCTTTGTCGTTGAAGTTCGTCGTTTCAACCACGAGCGTGTTGCCATCCCAATGCCCGCGCGAGTCTCCGTTGTACGAGCGGATGCCGGCGCCCGCGTGCGGACGCCCATCCAGCGGAACGATGCGGACTTCGTGGATCATCTCGATGCGGATCACCACATATCCCGGTGCCTGCAGAATTTCATTCCCATTGTTGTAGCCGGTGGGCAGAAACCCAATCGCGCCGCGGGTGAGGCAGCGCTCCCACGCACTGCGGTCTTCCCAGGAATCGGCGGGACCGTGGCCTCGCCGGGCCGCGGCACGTTCGGCCGCCAGCTTCTGGGCTTCGGGAGTGAGTGGAGGAATCCTGCCGTTGGGCGGATCCACCACCAGAGACGCCTGTTTGTTGGGTGTGCCGCGATCCTGCCAGTAGAGCGGCGGGCCGATACTCACGCCATTCGCGCAGGTATCCGGTGTATTTCCCAAACCTCCGCGTTTAGGATCGCATCGCAGCGCGTCGGTAACGAACTCTGAGGAATCAAACTCCGCCTCCGCCTTGCGTTGAGCTTCGCGTTGAAGGAATTCCGAATCGGTGAGCACCTCGCGCTCTCCCGCGCTCGCGGTGCGTTGCATTGGTGTACCGATCATCTCCGTTCCCGGCCAGATTCCCTGAATGTCCGGATCGCCCCACGGCGTCTTCGGGTGAGTCCAGTTCGATTTGGGCGCAGGTGTAGCGGGCTTCGTCTGACCCGCCAGGACAGCAGAGACGAACAGAAACGCAACGATCACAATAAGAAATCGATGGCTCATCGGAAACTCCTTATCGGAAATTGGGGTGATTATACTCAACCTGACTGGATTAGTGATTTTTCACTGCACGGTACCGAACCCCTCTTGCGATAGAATGCCGCATCGAAACTCCAGGAAGAGCGCTTTGAAAACCATATTCCGTGCGGCACTCGCATTCTTATTGTTGTCCGGTTTGACGTTTGGGCAGAGCCAGCGCAGCGCGCCGCAACCCCTCGCGATGCCTCCGGCGATTCAGGCGCCGAAGGATGTGGCGTATCCCGGAGTGGTTCGGCTCGAAGTCGACGCCACCGACCTGGCTCATCGCGTGTATCACATTCGTGAAACGATTCCTGTGGCGAACTCGGGACCGATGGTGCTGCTGTATGCGCAGTGGATTCCGGGCACACACTCTCCGGAGGGGCCGCTGCATAACTTCGCGGCGCTCCGAATCAACGCCGGCGGGAAGCCGTTGAAGTGGACGCGCGACACGGTGGATGTCTACGCTTTTCACATCGACGTTCCTTCCGGCACGAAGACGCTCGATATTGAATCGCAGTACCTGACTCCGGTCGAGAACTCCCAGGGCGGACCGGCCATTACTTCTGAAATGCTGCGGCTGGACTGGTACGCGACCGCTCTTTATCCCGCTGGATATTTTGCGCGGCAGATTGCCTTTGATGCCAGCCTGAAGCTGCCGGATGGCTGGCAGTTCGGCACGGCGCTGGACGTGGCCTCCACGAATGCCGCGACGATCCGTTTCAAAACGGTGTCGTACGAGATTCTCGCGGACTCGCCCGTAATCGCCGGCCGGAATTTCCTCAAGATCGATCTCGATCCCGGTGGCCGCTCGCGCGTGACGCTCAACGTAATGGCTGACGAACCGGCGTTTCTCGATGCTAGTCCGAAGATTCTGGAAGTCCATCGGGAACTCGTGCGGCAGGCCGACAAACTTTTCGGCGCGCGGCATTTCGACCACTATGATTTCCTGCTGTCGCTCAGTGATCGCCTGGCGACAAACGGGATTGAACATCAACGTTCCAGCGACAATGGAACCGCGCCGAAATATTTCTCCACGTGGGATACGGTTTTCATCAGCCGCGATCTGCTGCCTCACGAATTCACGCACTCCTGGAACGGAAAGTATCGGCGTCCTGCCGATCTGTGGACTCCCAACTTCAACGTGCCCATGCGAGACTCGCTGCTCTGGGTCTACGAAGGACAGACGCAATACTGGGGACAGGTGCTGGCCTCGCGCGCGGGATTCCTGACCAGGCAACAGACGCTGGACAATCTAGCGGGAGTCGCCGCACAGTACGATGCGCGCGCCGGGCGGCTCTGGCGCAGCCTTCAGGACACGACCAACGATCCCATCATTGCCCGGCGGCGCGCCATCCCCTGGACCAGCTGGCAGCGCAGCGAAGACTACTACTGGGAAGGGCTGCTGCTCTGGCTGGATGCCGACACGCTGATCCGCGAACGCTCCGGCGGAAAGCGCTCGCTGGATGATTTTGCGCACGCTTTCTTCGGGATCAATGATGGGGATTGGGGCCAACTCACCTACACATTCGATGACGTCGTTCGTGCGTTGAACGCCGTCGAGCCGTTCGACTGGGCAGCCTTCCTGCATGCGCGCCTGGATGAAACGTCTCCGCGCGCCCCGCTGGACGGGTTCGCGCGCGGCGGCTACAAATTGGTGTACAGCGAAACGCCGACCGATTACGCGAAGGCCGAGGAGAGCCGCCGCAAGGTGACGGATCTGTCGTATTCACTCGGCGCGACAGTCGATGGTTCCGGGAAATTCACGGCGGTGCTTTGGGACGGCCCGGCGTTCCGTGCCGGATTCACCACGGAGGTGCAGGTTGTTGCGGTCAACAACATCGCATTTGATGGTGACAAGCTGAGGGCCGCAGTGAAGGGGACCAAGGGGAACGGCCCTGCGGTGGAGTTGCTGGTCAAGCAAGGGGATCAGTATCGCACGGTGCGCATCGACTATCACGATGGTCTGAGGTATCCGCATTTGGAACGCATCAACGGAACAGCCGCTCGCCTCGACGAGATCCTCGCTCCGCGATGAACTGGGCGGCAGGTGAGGGAATCAAGATTCGCGAATCTTGATTCCCTCATCCACCGCCCAAAAAATCTTGCAACATTTTCGCCCCGTATTCGTATGAGCTGTTGGGAAGCAATCCGATGAAGGCGATTCTCTACACAAAATACGGGCCGCCGGATGTTCTCGAACTTCGTGACATTGAGAAGCCTTCGCCGAAGGAGCATGAAGTCCTGGTCCAGATTTACGCCGCATCCATCAATGCGCTGGAGTGGCGGCGATTCACGTTACCCAAGATCATGGTCCGCATCATGGGTGGCGGGATTCGTGAACCCAAAGACAAGTCTCTCGGCGCGGACTTCGCAGGTCGAGTCGAAGCCGTTGGCGCAGGGGTAACGCAATATAAACCTGGGGATGAAGTTTTCGGGATACGCCGAGGGGCGTACGCCGAGTATGTCTGCGCACCGGAAAAGTTCATCGCACTGAAACCGGCGAATATTCCGTTCGAAGCCGCCGCCGCTCTCCCGGTCGCCGCGTTGACGGCTCTTCAGGCTCTTCGCGATCCGGGAAAAATCCAGGCCGGACAAAAGGTGCTGATCCACGGTGCGGGCGGTGGCGTGGGTACATTTGCGGTACAGATTGCCAAAGCTTTCGGCACTGAAGTGACTGCAGTGTGCGGTCCGCGAAACCTCGACGTGGTGCGCTCCGCCGGCGCCGACCACGTCATCGACTACACGAAGGAAGACTTCGCGAAGAATGGGCAGCAATACGATTTGATCGTCGCCGCCAACGGTTACCACTCGATTTTCGCTTACCGGCGCGCGCTGAAACCAGGCGGGAACTATGTCGTGGTCGGCGGAGACCTGTGGCAGATGTTTCAGGCGCTCGTTCTCGGGCCCTTTCTATCGCGGTCCGGAAAGAAAATGACGGGCATGATGACCCGCCCGAATCACGACGATCTGGTTTTTCTCAAGGAACTGATTGAAGCCGGAAAGTTCGTGCCCGTCATCGACCGGTGTTATCCATTGGCGGACGCCGTCGAGGCGCACCGGTATGTGCTGGAAGGGCACGTTCGAGGGAAAGTCATCCTCACCAACGATTCTCCGTCACGATAGCATTCGCGCAATCCAGTCGGAATGAATGTGCAGGCCAAGCAATCCCGCCAGTCCGAAGAGCACGCCAAAGATAGTAGGGATCATCGCCAGCCCATACAGCCACTTTTTGTGCGTGAGTGCGGTCATCGCCAACAGGGAGATTGCGATCGCCACAAGGGCATCCGATAAGTCGAATTGATCGTCACGATAGTTCAGCGCGTCATAGGTCTTCTGATCCTGCTCAGCCTGTGCGCGAACGTCTTCCTTCTTCTTTGCCTGATCGGCTGCCAGCGCTTCATACGTGGCGATCGATTTCCGGTATTCGTTTTGCTGCGCGGCGCCGGCAGTTTTTGCGGCCAGTCGAAGTTCGTCTGCAGTGGCGTTGGCGATTTCCTCGCGGATGTTCCGCGCCTGGTAATACGCCCAGTGATCCAGCTTGTCGGACTGGGCCTGCTGCATCGCCTGGACGATGTTGTCGTCTTTGACTTTGCACACTCCCAGAAATGTGGCGACGAGCGCAATGGTGATGGCCACCAGCGTCGACAGGTGGGCGGCCTTGCGATCCTTCTGCTCAGTTGTTTCTTCGGACGCGGAGTTCACCGCATCCATCGGGTCAATGTCCACAGGTTCCTGATTCTACCCCACAAAATTCGCTGCTGTTCCCGTCGTCTTACTTGTCAAATGTCCGATGTCCATTTGAAGGAAGAGGGTATCGGACCATCGAAACAAGTTCAATGGACATCCCACAATGGACATCGGACATTTAACAACATAAGGAACATCTTCACCGCGACCTCAAAGAACCCAAGACGCGTTATACTCGCGGCCAGGTTTCACGATTTGCCATCTTCAGGAGGTTCCGATGCGCCCTCTGGCGACGTTGTCCTGCTGCCTGCTTCTTGTCCTCACGTATGCGCTTACGCAAAGTGTTTCTCAAAATGCCGGCGGCGCCATTCTGTTCGAGGGAGCGCGGCTGATCACCGGCGATGCCACGGATCCCATCGAGAATTCCGCATTCCTCGTCGAAAACAACCTTATCAGCCGAGTCGGGAAGAAAGGTCAGTTGCAGGCGCCTGCCGGAGCGCGACGCGTGGATCTGACCGGCAAGACGGTGATGCCGGCGATTGTCGATGCCCATAGCCATCCGGGATACACGATTGTGAAAACCAATCGTACGGAGAAGGAAACATACACGCGGGAGAACCTCGTCGATCACATGCAGCGGCTCGCGTATTACGGAGTTGCCGCAACGATGAGCCTGGGCGTGGACCGCGGGGACATTCCGTTTCAGGTGCGGGCGAATCCCACTCCCGGCGCCGCGCTCCTTTTCACATCCGGCCCGGGTATCGCGTTGCCGTTGATGGGGCCCGGGGCGGAGTACCGGAAGGATGCGGCATACGGCGTGACGACCGAGGCCGAAGCAAGGAAAGTTGTCCAGGAGCTTGCGGCGAAGAAAGTCGACATCGTGAAGTTCTGGGTCGACGACAGGAACGGCACCGTGCAGAAGCTGCCGCCCAATCTCTATCGGGTCATTATCGATGAGGCGCACAAACACAATCTGCGCGCGATCGCGCACATCTTCTATCTTGCAGACGCCAAGGAACTCATGCGCGCCGGAGTCGACGGTTTCGCCCACGGCGTCCGCGACAAAGACATCGACGATGAGTTCATGGCGCAACTCAAACAACGCCGAGTTTTCTTTACGCCAAATCTTCCCGACAGGCCGATCGGGGCCGACGACCTTCCGTTGATTGCGGAATCGTTACCGGCTGCGCAGGTTCAGCAGTTGCGCGATGAGATCGCAAAGCGAAAACCCGACGACGGCGCCGAACAAATCCGTCTGTTTAAGATTCAGGCGCGCAATCTGAAGAAGATCAACGACGCGCACGTGGCGACGATCGGCCTGGGAACCGATTCCGGCACGTCGATTGGCTGGCCCGTGCACACGGAACTCGCGGATATGGTCGAAGCCGGCATGACTCCCGCCGAAGTGATTCGCGCCGCGACGAAGACTTCGGCGGAAATCGTGAAGGCCACTCCGCTTGGAACGATTGCCGCCGGCAAGAGCGCGGATTTCATTGTGCTTGATGCGAACCCGCTGGAGAACATCCGCAACACGCGCCGCATTGTGTCGGTCTACATTCGCGGCAAACAGCTGGATCGTGCCGGCATGAAGAAAGAATTTACCGAGTGAAACGACTCAAATCCGCAGACGTTGTGATCGCCGGTTCTCCTGAGCTCGTTGCAGCTCGATTGATGCTGGCGTGCCACAATTTGTATATGAGGATTCCGGGATGCCCGCCCGCGACCATCGCGAGCACGATCTCGATGCTATACATTGAAGTACGCCAGGAGCTGTAGAAGTAGGTCGCAAGCAACGCTCCTGGCCCGCCGATCAAGCCCGACAAGCAGCCTACATACCAATATTGAGTTTTCGGGACATACAACGCTCCTCCGACAGCCGCACCCACAGCCGACACCCCGACCCAGCCCACCGGACTCAAGGGGAGCGCGTTTGTGATTTCGGGCATATATCCCGCGATCAGGATCCCAGGGAATCCTGCGCAGAGTGTAATCAGCGCCACGCCGATCTGCTGGCGGTTGTTCAACTCGCGCGGTTTCATTGATGGAGTACCTCCTCGTTAGTTCAGAAACTTCAGGGTCGAAAGGATTGCGTCGTAGATTGGATTGAGGCTCGTCCGCTCTGTAGGCTGCGTTATGGTGACTTCGAACACATCGGTTCCATTCAGCACGCTAAAAAAATCGAAGTGGTTCCCGAGACTTCCGGCAATTTCGCGACGGACCGCCGGACGGGCGCCAAGAGTCGTGCGAGTAAACGGAGAAGCAGATGCGATAGCTTTCAACTGGTCGGCATACCATTGGTCGATCGGAATTGCTTTGGAGTTGACGTTCCGCTGAATCCAGAACTGCACCACTAAATGCTCTTTTCCTGGCTGCTGCGGCTCACTCATGAGGACGTTTTCCGGACCGGTGCCCGTTGGAAACTGCACGCTCCAATTCTTCGGGTACTTCACTTCAAATCCCATCTTGTCGTTTCGAAATACCGCCCACTGGGACGTGTCGATGCCCGATACCGATTGCGCGTGAACCACGGTGGCTGCCATCCCAAGAATCGTTCCAAAGATTCCCAATATCGCGATCCGTACGCCGGTGCTTGTTGGACGCATGGTCCAATCCTAAGCAGGGGACATATTCCGCCATATTGTTATTTCGCCGCTCGAATCCGGCCTGCCGTCGTGTAACCGAAATCGTGCCCAATCGTATTTAAAGGTAAACACATCGAAATCTACGGCCGGAGTGGAAGCAGAGTCTATTTGGGGAAATGGAGCAAATCCATGATCGGAAAGGAGTCTCTGATGAAGGCTGAAAACGTCTCAAAAATGATGAGTACCGCTCTGATTACTTTAGGAATTGCGCTGGCCGCATTCTGGCCCGCGTTTACCAACGCCACCGATGAGGGCAACGCGGTCGGTCCGAAAATCACGGATCCACAGTTTGTCGCCGGCGGCGTGGAGATGAGGTTGAAAGCTGTCCACAATCGCACGTTCAGGGAAGGGGAAGAACCGGCATTCGAGGTTACGGCAGTCAATACGACGGACGAGCCGACGTCCGTCACGGTCGGGACGTTGATGACCTCATCCCCGAAAGCAAATCGCATGTCTCGTACCTTGCCCCGGTCCGTGTCGCTTTGGAAGGCCCCGCTCACAATATCGCTACGACCGCGGGAAACGAAGACCGTCACCGAGTCCACCGATACGAAGCTGCCTCCGAACACGAAGATCGATGTGTATCTGGGCCCGGCAGATGCGGCGCAGTACTCGCTTGACCTCGTTCCGATGTTGTCGTTTTCCACCGCAGTGGAGCTACCGGCCCAGTAGCGTTCCAGGGCGCGGACTGCGGGTTGATGTGAACATGGTGTGAAACGGAGGACCCATGGCGTCCCGATGGCCAAGACTGGCTGGAATTGCGATCGGTCTGGGAATCGCGGTAATCATTCTCGCAATCGCGGGAAATCGCCTGCCCAACCCGCTGGCATCGGGACCCATACTCTCCGAACACGAGGGCCGGATTCGGGAACTCGTGATCCAGTACGAACCGTCCGCACGCGACATCGCGCTTCCCCCGTATCGTGATTTTCTACGATGGCTGGATAGCGACATCATCGTGGACGTGGTGGCGCCGAGTCAGGCCGCGTTTGACGAACTTGCCGCAGAGGTCGGCGCCGTGCGGTGCAAACTCCGGCCCATTATCGTGAGTCATCCGATGACGGCGTGGTCGCGCGATCGCTGGCTCGCTCTCACTGCGGCGCCCGGCAGCGATACGACCACACTGTGGAGTCCTCGCGGTGAGGCTTCTTCCGGAAACTGGCCCGAGCGCTCGGGCGACGAGAAAATCGGCGTCGACATCGCAAGGGCGCTTCCTTCCGAGGTCCGCGCAAAACGCAGCTCGCTCTACTTTGACGGCGGCGACTTCCTTGCAGACAACCGCACCGTTTTCGTGATGCCGCGCGTTCTCAAGCGAAACATCCAGGTGACGGTGCACGATGGCGCCGAACTCCTCGACGTTTTTTCCCGCGAGCTGAAGCGGAAAGTTGTCCTGCTCGATGAAGCGCCGGATCATCACGCCGGCATGTTCATGGCTTCGGTCGGCCACAACATCATGCTCGTGGGCGACCCGGCATTGGGGCGGCGCTACTTTCCAACGTCTCCGAAAGAAGGTCAGGCTTTGTTACCGGATGGCGCGGATTTCACTGCGGAGACGCAGCATCTCTTCGATGCCGTCGCCGCTGAAAGCGAAGTAGCGGGCTATCGCGTGGTGCGCATGCCGGTTGTGCCCTCGCCTGATGGCCGGACGTTTCTGACCTACGTCAACAGCATCATCGATCCGCAGGACAATGGTCCGGTTGTTTACCTGCCCTACTATCGTGGCGCGGAAGCGTTGAATGCCGCCGCTCGCAAAATCTGGGAAGACCTCGGCTACACGGTTCGCGCCGTCGACTGCACCAGCACCTATCGATACTTCGGCGCACTCCACTGCCTGGTGAATATTCTGCGAAGAGTTTGACGATTCAATCCGATTGACTCTCCGATGGCGTCATTTGACAATTTGTAGCACATCAAATCGACGGGAGAAGTATCCATGTTCAAGAAAAACAAATCGATTTCCGAAGAATTCACCGGATTCCTTTCGGATGGAACCAGCATGAACGGAGACCTTCAGTTTTCGGGCACATTGCATCTGAACGGAAATTTCCGCGGGTCGATTTCCACGACCGACGTTTTGATCATCGGTGAGAAGGCGAATGTCGAAGCCAACATCAAAGCGGGAGAAGTTCAGGTCTGCGGCAAGGTCTCCGGCAACATTGAATGTGAGCGGCGTGTCGAGATCACGGAATGCGGAGAAGTCCATGGAGACATCTGTGCGCCGCAATTCATCATCAACGTGGGTGGTGTATTCGAAGGCAAGAGTTCATGCCTGACGTCGATTGAGAAGAAGCCGGGCTCCGGTACGAGTCTATGGGACTCCGACAAATCGTCTGACGACGTCGCCCTTCCATCCAGCCATAAGTAACAATCGATCAACCCCCGCGTGGCAGGTAGCTGCGCGGGTTCATCGGTCTGTCGTTCAACCGCACTTCATAGTGGAGATGAGGTCCGGTTGTGCGGCCCGTCATTCCCACCCAACCGATCACCTGATTCTTCGTCACGCGTTGTCCGACTCGAATGGCGTAACCCCTGAGGTGGCCGTACCGGGTCGTAACACCATTGCCATGATCGACGACAATGAGATTGCCGTAATCTCCCTCACGCTGGGCAACCTTGACTGTGCCTGCGGCCGCTGACTTCACCGGACTTCCCACCGGCGCCACGATATCGAGTCCCAGGTGAACTTCCGGAGAACTGTCAAATGGATCGAGCCGGGTTCCGAACGGGCTTCCAATGGCTCCGCGGATCGGCCAGATGTTGGGAGTGACTGCATCCATGTCGATGCGTTTGTCGACCAGCTGGTCCAGCAGATTATATTGGCTCTCCAGTCCCTTTGCCCGGTCACGAAGAGTATTGAGGTTCGCGTTCAGATCGCCACCTTCCTGCAGCTGAGATGTCGTGACGTCCGTCCGCGATCCGCCTTCGGGTTTGATATTCAACTTCCGGGCCTGGCTGAACGCCGGGTCGTTCTCGATGACCTGAGTCAGCTTTTCCGACAGCGTCTCCAGATCGTTGATCTTTGAAGTGAGCCTGGAGGTCGATACCTGAAGATTCGTTGTCTTGATCTTCATATCGGTGTTTTCCGCCGCGAGCTGGTCGTAGTCCGATGCCTTGAATGCCATGTGCGCATAGCTGAAGCTGAGGGCGACTGCGGCAAAAAATGAAAAGACGCCAAAGACGCCAAGGGCATGAAGCGCCTTTTGGGGAATCTTCAGCTTATGCAGCTGTCGGCTCGCATCCGGCACAATGATGCATGTGTAGAATCGTCTGGCCATCGGGCACCTCCGAGTTTTAACCGGTTCTCCGAGTGGAGCCAAAGCCCCGTCCGCTATCTCTAATAAACTGATGATTAAGGACTTAATGGCGAAATAACTAACTTGAAGGCAAATCGTAACGTGGGGTCATGCCTTGGGCAAGGGTGAATTCCCAGCCCCGGGTTCCTACCTTATATATAGCGGGCGGTCCGGCGCTGCTGTCTTCCAGTGGTAAGATCCGTCGAATCGATCTTCACGGGTTCCAGGAACAAGCCATCATGAAAGCAACTTTGCTCGCCGCAGTACTTCTCATTGGGGGCGTCGCTCCGGTATATGCGCAGTCCGATTCCATCAGCGGGCAGGTGGTCGTTGATTCATCTTCCCCAGCCAGCGAAGTCTTCGTCACGCTGGAATACAAACCCTGAGGAATTTTGGGGAGATCTGCAGAACCTTTCGCGTTGTCAATGTAAGTACGGTGAAGGAAAATATTGTCAAATCGTTTCCGAATTCGTCAATTTAAGCAAGGAGGCCACTTCAATGGCAAGACTGCTTCACACCGTCGTTCTGGTTTTGCTGCTGTCATCCGCCGGACAAGCCCAAACGACGACAACAACAATCTCCATTCCCCAAATTCCACTGACAAAGCTCGAGCAACTGCAGTCGACCATCGGAGCCCCAATTGTTCGGAGCTTTACCAGAATTGGCGATATGTCAGGCTCGCTGGCAAAAGGGGGCGGCACCGTGGAGTTGCAGGCTCTGGAGCTCACCAATGTATCGAGCGGAGAGCGACAGTACGGCCTCGCCATTGAAGTCAGTGAAGGCGGCAAGGCGGAACGAACCAGCCGATCGCTCATTGATTACGAGGAAGTGAACGGTTTGCTGGATGGGATTGACTACATCAGCAAAGTGGATTCGAAAACAGTACAGTTTGATTCTTACCGGGCGGAGTACTCGACGAGGGATTACCTCCGCGTTTCCGTGTTCACGAACCTATCCGGAAGGGAGCCTTCCATTGCCATCGTCAGTGGACTGAATTCCTGCACGGTGAATTTCAGCATCAACGATCTGATGAAGTTTCGCGAGTATGTGGTGATGGGAAAAGCGAAGATCGAAGCGGCAATGAAAGCGAAATAAGCGCGATCGGGGTACCCGTTAAACTAAGGACATGAAACCATCATTGTTTCTTTCGCGTTCGCTGCTTTGCGCACTTGGCACGCTGATATTCGCTGTTGTCCCGATGCGAGGCGCCCAGATTGACCCGAAGGCGATTACATATACACTCCCGGAAAACATCCCGTGGCAGAAGGGGACCACGTCCGATTCGGCAAACCTGCAGGGGGATCCCTCCAAACCGGGCCTTTACATCCAGCTGATCAAATGGCGCCCCGGCAATATGAGCCGCCCTCATTCGCACTCCACGGCACGTTACATCACGGTCCTTTCCGGTACGTGGTGGGTCGGTACAGGTTCCGTTTACGATCCCAATCGCACGGTTCCGATGAAAGCCGGCAGCTTTGTGATCGACCAGCCGAACGAGCTCCACTATGACGGAGCCAAGGATCAGGAGTGCGTCCTGTATCTCGTCGGTATCGGGCCCGTGGTCACCACTCAGGCCGCCCGCTAACTTTGTCATCGGGGAGAGAGAGGAAATTCAAGCAACGAATTTCTTCAGGCAATACGAAGTTCTCGGCAAGCCGATCCCCACATGGAGGAATCTCCATTGATGTATCCCAAACTCTTCGACGCCGAATATACTGCCTGTGCTCGAATTCAGCGGGAAGACGGCAGAGTCCAACTGCGGATTGCCTTTGCCTCCCGGGATTCGGGCTGTTCCAGTGTTCGATTGACGAGGTACGCCACTTCCTAGTTAAATGCTCACGCTGTTTTCGGGAGTTGCGGTAGTCAGGAGTCCTGATAATGAACTATGCACACGTACACATTGTTATAAACCATGTTCCGTCGCTGGGAACGCTTGTCGGGGTGGGGTTGCTCATTCTGTCGCTGATAAAGAATAACGACAGCTTGAAAAAGATCAGTCTTCAGATTCTGGTAGCCATGGCTCTGATGGTTCTTCCCACCTATGTGACCGGTGGCTCGGCCCAGCACATACTTCAGACTCGAGCCCAGGCGACCCACAGCGTTTCCGATGTAACGAACGGCCTTATCGCAGCGCATCAAAACTCCGCCATCCTGACCTTGATTTTGATCACGATCACCGGAACATTTGCCTGGTTTGGCCTGTGGCAGTTTCGACGATTTTCACGCCCAGGGTCCGGGAACATATTCGCAGTTCTGATTTTTTCAATTTTGTCGGCGGGGTTCATACTGCGAACCGCAAATATGGGAGGCGACATCAGCCATCCGGAAATTCGCGATTCCGCAGCAGCGCCACTTTCCACATCGGGATGGCAGGACGCCGTCGCCTCATTTACAAACGATCACTCGTGGGTCTGGCCCACCATGGAGACGATTCACTACATCGGAATGTGCCTGCTGTTTGGCGTCGCTCTGATTGTCACCGTTCGAATGCTGGGCATGATGAAAGGAATTCCGTTTAACGCTTTGCACCGGCTTCTCCCCATGGGAATCCTGGGATTCGTCCTGAACGTCATCAGCGGAATGGTCTTCTTTTTGTCGGACCCGCCGTTGTACATCAAGAACCCCGCGTTCGCAGCCAAGATCGCACTGACGGTTTTTACGGGAATCGGCGTAGTCTATTTCACGTTGTTTGACAAACCCTGGGAGGTGGGCCCGGAACAGAACGCGCCGTTGTCGGTCAAGATCTTTGCCGCTTCCACCATGATCCTGCTATTGGGAGTGATGTACTTCGGCCGATTGCTTCCATTCATCAACCATTAATCCAATATACGAGGACTCATGATTCCCACACCAGCAGGCTGGGTCATTATCGAAACGGTGTTCCTTATCGCGGGCATTTCGGCGGTATTGATTGCGGTGGCGACTTATCTGATCGATAAGGGCGCCAATCGGCGCGACCGCTAACGGCTCTTATTCGTAGATCGCCAACCGGTAAGCGATCAATCGGCCCAGCGTCAATACGAAAAACCAGAGAACGATTTCGGCTCCGGCCAGAAATTTGGCGTTTCCCGGAATAGACTCCTGGACCCCGGCCGGATTGTTGAACACTTTCCTCTCGATGTGCCACATGATCGCCATACCAATGACAACCAGAACCAATTTGATAATCATGATCGGATTCGGAAACAAAATTGACGCCCTGGCCATCCCCAGTCCGGCTCCGGATATCAACGTCAGGATGAAGCCAGCCCACATGAACGGAAACAGTTTCTTCAACGGTTGAAGAGGAATTGAAGGCGCCACTCCGAGCATGCGGATCGAAACCATGGCGTTCACGCCGGCCAGCATCGACAACCCCAGAACATGAACACAAAGAAATGCGGCGAAGCCAAAAAGTGAACTGGATTCGTTAATAAATATTGAGAGCCGGGTCTGTTCCATCCAATCAAAGATACCCATTCGTCATTCTCCTTAAGAACCCGGTCGGTCCGACCAAGGCCACTCATCATAATCGAATTATCGGATTCCCAGACAGTGCTCCCACATAAAAATTGGGGAACGAGGGGACAGTCCCCTCTGTCCCCGCATTTGCAGATGTTAGCGGGGAGCGGCTTTCTCCTGCTCGTCCAGCAGCGCGTGGAACATGGCCTCCTCGATATCGGCCTCGGCCATGCACGTCGCCGGAGAGATGAATGGATTCGGAGCGCCGGCTTTCAGCATCGCGTATTTCGCCTGCATATTGTATTGGGCGCCGTGATCGCCGAGCTGAACATCGCAGGGAAGCGCGCGCACAAGTGTGAACGAGCGCGTCAACTCGGCGGCGATGGCGGGCGTCACCACGGCGGGTGGGCGCAGGCTGCAGCCGAACAGCACGTTGTAGGATTTGCCGGCTTCCTGAGCGGTTGCCGTCCAACTCGTGCATCCGCGCGTGTGGCCTGGCGTCAGATGCGCCACCAGAGTCACGTCGCCGAGCGTCACCTTGTCGCCATCATGGATGATTTTATCGATGGGGTGTTCTTTTCCGCCGGGCCTGAGCGCCTGTAATGCCGGCACTTCTTCCGCCATCGCAATTGTTTGAGCTCCCGTCATCTGGCGGACCAGGGCATCGCCTTCCTGATGATCGCTATGGCCGTGGTTTCCGAGCAGAATCTTGATGTCGGAGAATTTGAAGCCCAATTGCGTCACGGATTTTTCGATGACCGGCACGTTTCGCTCATAGGTGCTGTTCATCAGGATGTTCCCCTGAGGGGTGACAATGAGAAACGAGCTCAGCGTCCGCGTGCCCACATAGTAGATATTGCCGATGATCCTGTGGGGCGGAAACGCTGTCGTCTGGTCCGCGTCGGTGCCCATGTTGCGCTCCAGAATCGAGCTCGGTGTGTAGGTCTGGCCGTGGACAACGATTGACGGATGATCCGGTGTCGGATTCTGGCCATAGCTCACCGCGCGCGGACCAATCAGGCCCGAGGCGAGAAGGCATGCGAAGATTTTCCACCGGGATGCCTGATTTATTAAACGAAACATTGGATCTTACTCCCAACAGCTACGATCGCGATTGTAACGCCAAAGTTAGAAATGCGGGGACAGAGGGGACAGTCCCCTCATTCCTCAATTCGGGGGCCACGGCCGATTCTCGAATGTCGTCGAGCGCTCTTCGAATGACTTCGCTGGAACCGAGTTTCAATCGCGAGACCAGGATTCCGGCAAAGGAGGTGTGCATGCCGTCTCCTTCAACTGCAGAGGAGCGAACGGCAAACGTGTTGGCTTCCTGAGTCGCGAGGGCGGAATCCAGTCCGGGAATATCGTGTCGTTCCATGGCATCCCACGTCACACAGAAACCCGGCGGCACCGGCAATCCCGCGTGCCACATTTTCGATCGATTTTGTGCTTTTTGTTCGCTGAGTTCCGCGCGCACCACGACAAACCCGCGATCGCCGTCCACCAGTATTCTCGAACCGTCGGGAACTGGGACGGTCGCCTGATCAGTGCCGACAACTGCCGGATCTGTTCGGCCGTATCACGTCGGCGATAGGGAACCGCACCATCACATTCAGCAGCCGCGTGGATTTCTAACCGAGCCGCTTGATCGAAAGCCAAACCGGGTTGCAGAGGCGATCCGTTTGCGCTTATGCTTCCCGCCAGATTACCCGACGCAAAGGAGCACACCATGGAGCAACACGTTCGAATTGTGGCCATATTGAACATCGTGTGCGGAGGACTTGGTCTCGTCATCGCTTTGCTCGTTCTGTTGGTTTTTGGCGGCCTGGCCGGCATCGCCAATTCCGATTCGTCGCCGGACGTGCAAGGTGCCGCGATACTGGGAATGATTGGAGCAATCGCTTTCATTGCGATTGCGGTGATTTCCGTGCCTTCCTTGATCGGCGGCCTTGGTTTGTTGAAATACCGCGAATGGGCACGCATCCTTTTGATCGTGCTGTCCGCGCTGAACCTGCTGAATATTCCAATCGGCACAGCTCTTGGGATTTATGGACTTTGGACGTTGCTCAACGATGAGACGCGTGTTCTATTCAAGAAAAAGGAGGGCGAATGGTCCGCAGGAGAATTGCAACAGCCGGGATCCTGACCGCTGGATTTGTCCTATTGCTTGGGTTGCAGCCCGCGCCGGCGCAGCAGGCTCGCGGCGGTGGCGGTGGTTTCACCCAACCGGAGCCCATCGCGTTCGACGATCACGAAGGATGGAAATCCATCTTTGATGGTGCCTCGATCAAAGACTGGGACGGGAATCCGGAATTCTGGCGTTTGGAGAATGGCGCGATCGTCGGTGAGTCCACGCGCGAAAAACCTTCCGGAACGACTTACATCATTTGGAAGGGCGGAGAGCCGAAGAACTTCGAACTGAAAGCGGAAATTAAGCTGGAAGGCACCGGCCTGAACAGCGGCATCCAATACCGCAGCACCATTGTGCCCCAGCCGCAGGGGCGAGGCGGTTATCCGGCGATGAAAGGTTATCAGGCCGACTTCGACTTTGCCGGCCGATATACCGGTCAGCTCTACGAACAGGGCACGCCGCGCGGCATCATCGCCTGGCGCGGACAGGTCGTGAGAGCCGAACAGGGGAAGAAGCCCCGTCTGCTTTCGACGCTCGGTGATCCCGACGAACTCAAGGGATACGTAAAGACGAGCGAGTGGAACCAGCTTCACGTCATCGCCCGCGGGAACACCATGATGCACATCGTCAACGGTCACCTGATGTCGGTCTTCATCGATGACGATCCGACGATGGCCGCGGCGCAGGGTGTCATTGCCCTGCAAATTGAAGGTACCGGCAAAGTTTCCTTCCGAAATATCTGGTTGAAGAACTTGTGATCTCGCGCGGTGGGGCGTTGAATCGTCGCGAGCTGCTGGAGCTTTTCGGCGCAGGCATGTTTGTTGCACGGCAGCCAGGAGCCCAGCAGCAGGCGCCGGCGTTCAGCGCGCTGGATCACATCGAGTTCTTTGTGTCCAATGTCGAGCGATCCCGCGATTTCTTCGTACGCGTTTTCGGCAACACGCTGCTCAATCGCAACAACAAACGCTACCTCAAGCTTGGCACAACGTACATGGCGTTCGAGCAGCCTCGAGCCAACGGCGAAATCAAGGTGGATCACACTTCGCTTGCCATCAAGGGACTCGAGATGCCGAAACTGCACGCGTTTCTGGAGCAGCGCGGCGTTGCCTATCAGGACTATCCCAGTGGCCGCGACACCGCGGTGGTCGATGCCGACGGCATCCGACTGCAGCTTTCACCGGAAAACGGCTGGAGCCTGCTGAATCCCGCGACATTCCTGCCCGAGGTGATCCCGATGGCGGAGGAGCCAGTATTCCGCCCGAACGACATGGATCACGTGGTGTTGAATGTGAAGGAACCCGACCAATCGGTAGCGTTCTACCAGAAGTTCCTGGGTGCGCCGGCGCGGAGCAACAACCGTATCTGGTTTCAGATCGGCGCCTCGCGCATCGGCCTTCAGCAGACGCCGCCGGGTCAGCGGCCGGGAGTTTTTTATTTTTGCGTGACGGCGGCCGCGTTCAACGTCGATGCAGCGAACCGCCGGCTGCAGCAAATCGGCGCGACGGTGGAAACACCGGAGATTGCCGGCACCGTGCGGTTTCGGGATCCGGACGGATTGTTGATTCAGGTGATGGGCTGAGGAGGCGGCATGCCGGCAAAACAGGTTGCGGGTAAGAAACTGAAACGGGGAGATTACAAGAAGGACCCCGGGGAATTTTACGGAACGCCAAAGGAAGTCTGGGGATTCGAAACCAGCGCCAGTGGTGCGTCATCGGAAAACGTTGCGCGCTCATTTTTGAAAGCGAATACGAAGCTTTTCAAGCTCGAACCGGATCTGGCCGGTCTGAAAATGGATGCGACGCTCCACAGCGTCGGAGCGGATCACGTCATTTTGAATCAGATCCATTTGGAGATACCTGTCCACCGCGCATTCGTTACTGTGCATGTCAATCGCTCCGGACGTGTTTTCTTTTCAAAGAACCGTGCAGTGCCCGCCGATATGCTTCCAAAGGAATTTCTGATTCGAATAAGCAAGAAGCAAGCGCTCGAGAAGGCGCGGCACTCGTTGCCGAAGCATGGTACGCATGTGTTCACGAGCAAGCCCAAACAGGTCTGGTTCCCGTACAGAGAAAAGCTCCAGCCTGCATGGAAATTCCGTATCCGCCGCGAAAGGCCGAGCGAGGACTGGATCGTCTACGTCAATGCGAAGACCGGAGGAATTCTCAGCCGGTACGACAACCTTTCTCAAAGCAAGACGGGGAATGGATTTGTATTCGATCCGAGTCCCATCACGGTACTCGGCGATTACAGCTCGCTGTTGCTGAAGAAGAACAGAGTGAGGCGCCCGCCGGCGGAAACCTACCGGCAGGTTCCATTGCTGGGCCTGGACGGCAATGGATTCCTCTCCGGCGAACACGTCTCCACGAAGCCGACCGGTAAACGACGTGTCCGCCATTCGGATCATCAATTTCTTTTGCGCTCGCAC
>Ga0209488_10000271_pt1 | contig 42082 bp, 30 predicted proteins | sample Rivendell_Oct201_8_FD_188349 | JGI IMG/M metagenome (GOLD analysis project Ga0209488, IMG submission 188349) | Vadose zone soil microbial communities from the Eel River Critical Zone Observatory, Northern California, USA -... | ecosystem: Environmental > Terrestrial > Soil > Vadose zone >...
TGGGCAGGGTTGCGTAGTTGCCTGCCCGCAGGTGCCGCTCCCGCTCCCCGCTCTCAAGACGCCTCATGAAAACGCCCTCGACGATGGATCGGGATGGGCGGAGAATAATTACGCTCACAGTGAAGTCAAGTGCTATTTCGCTGATCGTGAATAGCGACGCGCGATGGGCGCGCCGGCGGGACTTGAAGAATCACTGACGCGACGTCCATATGCATGGCTTCGGGGTGGAACATCGTTCCGCTTCGCCACACATTGTCGATAGCGCATATGAAGGTGCTGGCGTGACGATTTCGATCGACGGACGGATCGCGCAGGAACTTGCTGTTCGCGAGGCGCAGGTTGCCGCAGCAGCGGCGCTGCTCGATGAAGGCGCCACCGTGCCCTTCATCGCCCGCTATCGCAAGGAAGCAACCGGCGGGCTCGACGACGCGCAACTGCGCACGCTCGAGGAGCGGCTGCGCTATCTGCGCGAGCTTGAAGAACGCCGCACTGTCATCCTCAATTCGATCCGCGAGCAAGGCAAGCTCGACGACAAGCTCGAAGCGGCGATCCGCGCCGCCGACAGCAAGGGTCGCCTTGAGGACATCTATCTGCCGTTCAAGCCCAAGCGCCGCACCAAGGCCGAGATCGCCAAGGAGGCGGGGCTCGAGCCGCTCGCAGATATGCTGCTCGCCGACGCCAAGAGCGACCCGGCCGCCGTGGCTGCGCGCTTTGTCAACGCCAAGAAGAATGTCGCCGACGCCAATGCGGCGCTCGAGGGGGCGCGCGCGATCCTGGTCGAGCGCTTTGCCGAGGACGCCGACCTGATCGGCTCGCTACGGGAAGAAGTGTGGTCGGCCGGCCGCCTCACCGCCAAGGTGCGCGAGGACAAGAAGGAAGCCGGCGCAAAGTTCTCCGACTATTTCGATTTCTCCGAAGACCTTTCGAAGGCGCCTTCGCATCGCATTCTCGCGCTGTTCCGCGCCCAGAAGGAAGAGGTCATCGATATCGCGATCGAGTCGGAGAACAAGACCACCGCGAGCCCGAACGGCCCGAGCCCCTATGAAGCGCGCATCATGCGCCGCTTCAACATCGCCGATCGCGGGCGGCCGGCCGACAAGTGGCTCACCGACACCGCGCGCACAGCCTGGCGCAGCAAGATCGAGCCGCATCTCGGCATCGACCTGCGGCTGCGGCTATGGCAGGCGGCCGAAGAGGAGGCGGTGCGCGTGTTCGCCGCCAACCTGCGCGACCTTCTGCTCGCGGCGCCGGCCGGCGCGCGTGCCACCATGGGGCTTGATCCCGGCTTCCGCACCGGCGTCAAGGTCGCGGTGGTGGATGCAACCGGCAAGATCGTGGCGACCTCGGTGATCTATCCGCATGAGCCGCAGCGGCAGTGGAACGAGGCGCTCGCGATCCTTGGCAAGCTCGCCAAGCAGCACAAGGTCGAGCTGATCTCGATCGGCAACGGCACCGCCTCGCGCGAGACCGACAAGCTCGCGACCGAGCTGGTCAAGCTGCTGCCAGAGCAGAAAATGTCGAAGATCGTGGTGTCGGAGGCCGGCGCCTCGGTTTATTCCGCGTCCGCCTTTGCGTCGGCCGAGCTGCCCGAGCTCGACGTGACGCTGCGCGGCGCGGTCTCGATCGCGCGGCGGCTGCAGGACCCGCTCGCCGAGTTGGTCAAGATCGATCCGAAGTCGATCGGCGTAGGCCAGTATCAGCACGATGTCAGCGAAACGAAGCTCTCGCGCTCGCTCGATGCCGTCGTGGAAGACTGCGTGAACGCGGTCGGTGTCGATCTCAACACCGCCTCGGCGCCGCTGTTGGCGCGCGTCTCGGGCGTCGGATCAGGGCTGGCTCAGAACATCGTGATGCACCGCGACACCAACGGCCCGTTCCGCTCACGCAAGGCGCTCATGAAGGTGCCGCGGCTCGGCCCCAAGGCGTTCGAGCAGTGTGCCGGCTTCCTGCGCATCCGCGACGGCGACGACCCGCTCGACGCCTCTGGCGTGCACCCGGAATCCTATCCGGTGGTCCGCCGTATCATCGAGGCGACCAAGAGCGACATCAAGGCGCTGATCGGCAACGCCGCGACGCTGCGCGGGCTGTCGCCGAAGTCGTTCGTCGACACGACCTTCGGGCTCCCGACTGTCACCGACATCCTGCGCGAGCTGGAGAAGCCCGGCCGCGATCCGCGCCCGGCGTTCAAGGCTGCTGTATTCAAGGATGGCGTGGAGACCCTCAACGACCTCAAGCCCGGCATGGTGCTCGAAGGCGCGGTGACCAACGTCGCGGCCTTCGGCGCCTTCGTGGACATCGGCGTGCATCAGGATGGCCTGGTGCACATCTCGGCGATGTCGAAGACGTTCGTGAAGGACCCGCGCGCGGTGGTGAAGCCCGGCGACATCGTGCGGGTGAAGGTGCTCGAGGTCGACAAACCGCGCAAGCGCATCGCGCTGTCGCTGCGGCTCGACGACGAGGTCGGCAGCAAGGCCGAACGCACCGGGACACCACGCAAGGACGAAGGGCGCGCGCCAACACGCGCGCCAATGCGCAGCTCTGGTCCCGCGGGCGAGCCGCAAGGCGGCGCGCTGGCGGATGCGTTGCGCAAAGCGGGATTTTCCGAAAAGCGGAAATAGCTCAACGCGGACTGATCGTTGGCTCGGTAGAGCGCAGCACCATCTGGGCGCGCTCTCTCTAATATATCAATATGGTGCGGCGCAGGTGCGAAAGCTCGCGGCTCAATGCGAGTCAATGAACTGCGGCATCATCAAACCTTATGCTGCAGTCGACTGCTACATAATACCTCAACGGACTGCCTGCGGTCCTGTGCATGACGTGCACAAGCACCAAAAGCCACCAAAATACCTTTATTGCGCCGCGGCCACGTGATTAAGAAATTTGCGTGCCGCCCTTTTTAAATACGCTTTCGGGTGGCAAAGTTCCCCTCATTGCGCCCAAGGACAGCTCTTCATGCCGCCTGAAGAGACCATCAGCTGGTTTGTGTTTGTTGAGGGGCAGCGGCATGGCCCCGTTCAGAGCGAACGCCTGATCGCGTTCCTGGAATCGCATACCGCGCCGCACGACGAGTCCCATCCGGCGCCGCCGGTCTATGTCTGGCGCGAAGGCTTCACCGAATGGCGGCTCGCGTCTGACATCCCCGAGCTGGCGCTGCCACCGCCCCCGCCGCAAGTGGCCCCAGAGCTGGCCGCGGAGCTGCCGCCGGCCGCGCCGATCGAGCTTCCGGCTGCACGCGCAGCGACCAGCCGCAAGCTGATCTGGTCCGGCATCGGGGCGACCATCGGCCTCTTGATGTCGCTTCCCAGGCTCCTGATCGGCGGCGATGCGCGGCTCAGCGACCCGTCGTTCCTCGTGGGCTATGTCCTTGGAGGCGTGCTCCTGTGTGGCCTGATCGGGCTCGCGGCCGGCGCGATCGCGGACCGGTCGCACGGTCGGCACAAGCGGCCTCCCGTTGCACCTGAGCCCTCCTCCGGCCGCCGCAACACCGTGGCGCGCCATTGGCGCGGTGAGCTGCCGCTGTGGGCATCGTATTGGCTGGTGGTCTGGCTCGGCAACATTGCCTTCGCGGTCCTCGGCCTGGCGATTGCCAAGGCCTTCAGGGCCGAGAGTGGCTACAACCCGACCAACATTTTTGCGGTGATCGTGCTGACCTGGTCGAGCCTGGTCGTGGTCGTCACCTGGCAGCTGGTTGGCGTCTGGCGCTCCGCCAACAAATACGCAAGGACGCGTGCGGGCGCGGGACTCGGGGCATTCTGGGGCCGGCTGGCGCAGGCCGCAGTCATCCTGCAGGCGATCGGAAATCTTGCGACCTTCACGCGCGAGGGCGCCCCGCAGCTCGTCGAAGTGTCCGGCATGGCGTTCCGCAACGATCCGGATGTGCCCGACTACGCGATCCGCGTGATGCGGGATGGCACCGAGGCCGAGATCGTCGGCGGCTTCAAGTTCGGACTGACCGAAGACTTCGTGAAAATCCTGTCTGCGTCGCGTCAGATCTCGGTCGTTCATCTCGACAGCATCGGCGGCCGCCTGGGCGAAGGCGAGAAGATGTTCAAGCTCATCCGTGACCGCGGCTTGAACACCTATGTGTCGTCGAAATGCCTGTCGGCGTGCACGCTGGCATTCGCCGGCGGCCGCGAGCGCTTCCTGCACCGGGATGCCTCGCTCGGCTTCCACAAGGGCACCTTCCCGGGCGTGCGCGAGGGCGATTTCGATTCCATCCAGCGCAACGTGTTCCGCTCGGCGGGCTTCGACGAGACCTTCATCGTCGAAGCGCTGTCGACACCGCACAACGAGATGTGGCGGCCTTCGCCGCAGGCGCTGGTGCGGGCGAAGGTGGTGACCGCGATTGCGGATGGCACCAAGTTCGCCTTCTCGGGCCTGGGCGCCGACCTCTCCAAGGAGCGGATCGGCAAGGTGCTGGCGAACGCCCTGCCGGTGTTCGATACGATCAGGACCCGGTTTCCCGATCAATACGACGCCCTGGCCGAGGAATATTACCACAACCTCGTGAAGGGGAAGACCGAGGCCGAGACCATCGATGCGCTGCGCGGCAAGCTGATGCCGTTCATCCGAACGCTGCTGCCGCTGGCGGATGATGAGGTGCTGATCGACTACAACCGCCTGCTGCAGGATCAATACCGGGAGCTCAGCGCCAAGGACCCGTCGCGCTGCTACGCCTATGCGTCCGGCGAAGACTCACGCGCCAATTTCTCCAGCGAGCTGTCGAAGCGGCTGCTGCAGCAGGAGCTCGCGCTCAACGAGCGGGCGGTGAAGACCGCGGCCAAGCGAGAGACTGTCGACAAGAACCGGATCGAAGCACTGTGGCGGCGCGTGCACACCCAGATGAGCGCGAGCGGGGTCACAACCACGGACTGGACGCTGTTTGAGACCAAGCGAGTGCCGAAGCTGAACCACGCGCGCTATTGCACGATCGCAACCATCTTCGTGCGCGAGGTCGGGAAGCTGCCACAGATCGAAGCCGCCATCCTGATGCGCGAGATCCTGCGGCCTGCGGCTCCTTAAGAGCGACGATCAGGCGGCCAACATCCGGCAATGCCTCGCTGCAATAATGCGTCTACGTCATTGCCAGAGGTCATGGGTTTGTGCACCATGAGGGGTAATCCGCACGCCCATTGCAGTGCGCTCGCAGACGTAATCCAAAGCAGAACAGAAGCACCAGGAGGAAACGATGAGGATCAAGCAGGCCCTCTTATTGGGCGTGGCGGTCGCAGCCGCCGCAGCCTACCTCACCATCATGCCGCTCAACGCCCAGCTCAGCACACAGGTCACCATCGACGCCGACGACATCGGCGGCGTGGTCACCGGACCGGCCGGCCCTGAGGCGGGCGTGTGGGTGATCGCCGAGACCACCGATCTCGGCACCAAGATGGCCAAGATGGTCGTCACCGACGATCAGGGCCGCTATGTGATCCCCGATCTGCCGAAGGCAAAGTACAAGGTCTGGGTCCGCGGCTATGGCCTCGTCGATTCAGCGAAGGTCGACAGCGAGCCGGGCAAGCAGCTCAATCTCACCGCCGTGAAGGCGCCGGACGAGAAGTCGGCCGCCGAATATTATCCCGCCATCTACTGGTACTCGATGATCAAGGTGCCGGAACAGGCGACGTTCCCGGGCACTGGACCAAGTGGCAACGGCATCAACCCGAACGTCAAGAGCCAGGGCCAGTTCCTCGACATCATCAAGACCAATGGCTGCGTCGGCTGCCACCAGCTCGGCAACAAAGCGACCCGCACCATCCCGACCGCGCTCGGCAAGTTCGCGAGCGGGCACGAGGCGTGGACCCGCCGCATCCAGTCCGGTCAGGCCTCGACCCAGATGGTCAACAACACCGACCGCATGGGCACGCAGGCTGCGCTGCGCATGCTGGGCGACTGGACCGATCGCGTCGCCGCGGGCGAGCTCCCAGCGTCGAAGCCGCAACGGCCGCAGGGCGTCGAGCGCAACGCCGTCGTCACGGTGTGGGACTGGTCGAACCCGAAGGCCTATCTGCATGACGCGGCCGCGAGCGACAAGCGCAACCCGACCGTCAACGCCAACGGGCTCATTTTCGGCGCCACCGAGAACTCGACCGACATGGTGCCGGTGTTCGATCCGGTGAAGAACGTCGCCTATGAGGTGAAGCTGCCGGTGCGCGATCCGAAGACGCCGTCGGAATCGGAAGCCCCGATGTTCGCAGCTTCGCCGTACTTCGGCGATGAGAAGATCTGGGACGCGCAGACGAGCCCGCACAGCCTCTACTTCGACGAGAAGGCGCGCATCTGGTTCGCTGCCCGTATCCGTCCGGCCGCCAATCCGGACTTCTGCAAGGCCGGCTCCGATCATCCCTCCGCGAAGGTGTTCCCGATCGCGACCTCGGGCCGCCAGATCACGATGTATGATCCGAAGACCCAGCAGTTCAAGATGATCAGCACCTGCTTCCCGACCCATCACGTGCAGTTCGGCTTCGACGCCAACAATACGCTGTGGGCGAGCGCGGGCGGCGCGCAGAGCGGTGCGGCCGGCTGGATCAACATGAAGATGTACGAGGAGACCGGCGACGAGGTGAAGTCGCAGGGCTGGACCCCGTTCATCCTCGACACCAACGGCGACGGCAAGCGCGGCGAATACACCGAGCCGAACCAGCCGTTCGATCCCAACAAGGATCGCCGTGTGCAGGTGGCGTTCTATGGCGTGTCGCCGAGCCGCGACGGCACGGTGTGGGGCACCTCGCTCGGGTTCCCCGGCTACGTCGTTCGGCTCGATCCGACCAAGGGCGATCCGGCAACGACGTCGCTTGCGGAAATCTACGAATTCCCTGCTCCCGGCTATGGCCCACGTGGCATGGACATCGACACCAACAACGTGGTGTGGGTGCCGCTGTCGAGCGGCCACATGGCCTCGTTCGACCGCCGCAAGTGCAAGGTTCTCAACGGGCCGACCATCCGCGACGGCAAGCATTGCCCCGAGGGCTGGACGCTCTATCCGTTCCCGGGCCCCAAGCTCACAGGCGACGCAGGCACGGGCTCGGCCGAAGCGAGCTACTACACCTGGGTCGACCAGCACGACACGCTCGGGCTCGGCAAGGACGTGCCGTTCGCGACCGGCAACCAGAACGAGTCGATCATCGCGCTGAAGGACGGCAAGATGGTCAACTTCGTGGTGCCATACCCGATGGGCTTCTTCGCCAAGCTCGTCGACGGCCGTATCGACGATCCCAACGGCGGCTGGAAAGGCCGTGGCATGTGGGCCAGCTCCGGCAACCGCACGCCGTTCCATGGCGAAGGCATCGGCAAGGGCGACGTGCCGAAGCTGGTGAAGCTGCAGCTGCGCCCCGATCCGCTGGCGCATTGATCGCAAGCGCAGCAGCTGAGCAAACACAACATGACCGCCCGGCTCTTGCGAGCCGGGCGGTTTGTTTTAGACCAGGGCGTATACTCATAAACGCGACAAAGGCGGAAAGTCCGCTTTTGGGGGCCAAGCCGAAATGGGCCAGCGGCAACTCCGGATTTGTTGGTCGAAAATGACCCCAGCAGACTTCGCGGTTCACGGAAGTCGATCAAATAGTTCGCATGGTGGCAGTTCCGCGCCGATTAAGACTGGCGAAAAGAGCGCGCAATACCCATCTATACCAAATGCTGGACAAAACCGGGTTGCAGAATAGAAGGGCCCAATTCGCCGCAGACGCTGCAAAAGCGATGGAGGAGTACCTCGCTGAGCCTGAAGCTGTCCGCGTTCGGACTGCTCGACTGCGGGCGCTGCGATTGGAACGGGATGCTGCTGTCGCGGCCGCCCAAGCTGCTGAACAAGCGAAGAAGGTCGTCGCCATCAAGAAGAAGCTGATGACGTTTCGCAAGCGACTGCTAAAACCGAAATCTCTGCCTCATCAATCGACCTGAATGACCACACCCAAGCCCTCTCAAGCCGACCAAGCACACATCGCTACTGCAGAGTATTGGCGAGAGCAAAACGCTGGCAATAAACGGATGGCGAAGCTCAGGGAGGCGCGGCTTGCACAAGAGCGGCTTGCGCAAGAAAAGGCTGGAACCCCGAAGCCTAAGCGCAAGGTGAGCGTAGGCGCTCATCGCAAGACCCACGGCTTCGACCGATGGTCATAAGGCGGTGAGCTTGTTTTCGTTTTCATACACGCCGTCGTGGGTTACCGCCGCATGTCTCGTAAGGAAAAAGTTTCGAGCAAGCTGGCTTAGCGCCACTTACGTTGGATTTGTTGCTGCTGTTGCTGGGTGAACGCTTGAACGGTGAGTGCCTTTAGGCGATCTGGGTCGCGCACTCCAGCCTTTGCGTACTCAATTAGGCTTTTCGCTACCATGGCGGTTAGTGGATCTTCGCGATCAACCAAGCCAAGCGTCTGCAACACATCTTCGAAAACCTTGCCGAGCATGGCAACTTCTTCCGGCTCAAAAGAGCCGTGCTTTCGCAGAAGTTCAACAATTGGCACAGCCGGCCCCTAGCTCCCAACTAGGCAAGCCTATCCCGCACATCGGCTGGCGGACATAGCAATTTAGTATTGTTCTAAAAAATACCTCCGCGCGGGGGGCGGAGGCCTAAGTCGTGCCGAAAACCGTTCCGGGGTAGTGAATAGAGGGCGGATAGTTTTCAGCCGCGCTCGAAACGCCGCTCTGAGCAAGAATGTTCCGCTTAGCAGTCGGCCAAGTCGCCAAAGCTTCTTGAATTGGATTTGCTGTTGCAGTTGGGCCACGGGACGCGCCCCAGACCCCGTTCAGTTTCGAATGGAAGCTGAACGGGATCTAGCATTGTTGCATGGTCGCATTTTCGAACGAAAACCGGTCTCTACTTTCCTGAAAATGCTCTAGCGCCCAGGATAGGGCGTGCCATCCTTGTGCACGAACCGACCGTCGGCGTTGGAGCTCATCATGTCGATGTCAGAGCAGATGGTCACGTCGTCGGGCGAGCGCGATCCGATTTCGAGATAAACCGCCATCGCGCCCGATTTGTTGATCAGGTGATGGCCGTTGCCGGAGCCTTTCGGAAAAGCCGCACAATCGCCCGCGCCCAGCACCGTCTCGCCGCCATCCTCGATCAGCGTCAGCTCACCTTCGAGCACATAGACGAGTTCGTCTTCGGCCGAATGCCAGTGCCGCTGGCTCGACCAATTGCCCGGCGGCAGGTGCATGAGATTGACCCCGAAATCAGTGAGCCCGCCGGCGTTGCCCAGCCGCTGCCGCACGCGCTCGGCACAGGGTGCGTCGAATGGCGGCGGATAGCCCGAGCCTTTGCGTTCCAGCACGGCGGCGATGTCGATCTTGGGCATGGCAGCGCTTTCGTTATCAGCCTTTGACGCCAAGCAGGCGTCATCGCTCGTGGAAAAACTTGCAATTTCCATCTCCTGCGTTCACGCAAGAGCGATCTGTTGAGCCGATCCTATCGGACCGCCGCGGTCGACAGCCCCTTGTAGATGAATTTCTGCACGCGGTAGCCCTGCGACTCGCCGGCGACGAGATTGCCGCTCGGATCAACCCCGAGGCTGTGGATGTGATAGAACTCACCGGCTTTGCGTCCCGGTCCACCGATATGGCCGATCTCTTGCAGTGACGTGCGATCGAGGATCGCGATCCGTTCGTTCGATCCGTCTGCGACATAAACGAAGCGCTGTTCCGGATCGGCCGATAGGCCGACGCCGAAGGCCGTACCGGTTCCCCGCGACTCGCGCCTGACGAACTCTTCCTTCAGGAACGTGCCGTCCAGCCTGAACGACTGGACGCGGTTGTTCGCACGATCCGCCACATACACGACGCCGTCGATGGAGACGGTGATGCCGTGCGGCGTATTGAACTGCTGCGGTCCTGGTCCGGTCGGCTGGCGCGCGGTCGGGGCCGCGTCGTCGGGCTTGTTGCCGTAGGCACCGAAGTGCCGCTTGTATGCACCGGTATCGGCATCGAACACGATTACGCGCCGATTGCCGTATCCGTCGGCAACCAGCACCTCGTTGGTCTTCGAATGCACGGTGATGCCCGCCGGACGGCTCAGATGCGTGGTGTCGCTACTGTCGGCCTTTACCCCGCCCTTGCCGATCTGCAGCAGAAACTTGCCCTCCTTGGTGAATTTCAGGATTTGTCCGTCACCGTTGCCGTTGCCCGTCAGCCAGACATTATCCTTGTCGTCGACAGCAATGCCGTGCTCACCGCTGCCGGGACGCCCATCGCCGTTGCGGCGCCGCTCGGTTGTGCACGACGCGCACTCGACATGCGCCGAAAACAGTCCGCCGCGGTTGAACCAGTCGTACTGGCCGCTCTTGGTCGGACCGCCCCATCCCTGGATGTAGCGGCCGGTCGCGCTGAATTGCAGAACCGGCGGGGCCGGCACGTATCCATTCAGCGTGGCGTTGTCTTCCTCGAGCGTGTGCGGGCGGTGGAACACCCAGACATTGCCGTGGGAATCCGCGGTCGCTCCGCCCACTCCGCCCAACAGCATCCGGTCCGGCATGGCGGGAAAATTGGGATCCACTTCGAAAACCGGCAAGACCGGACCCGGCCGCTGGTCTTGCGCGGTGGCCATCTGCTCGAGCCCGCCGAGACCGGCGGCCAATGCGACGACCATCAGCGCGGCACCACCAAAGATGCGCATTCCCATAGCCATCCCCCCTTTGAGCGCGCACCGATCGGGTGTGCTGCGGTTTGCAAATTCTTCCAAGACGCTCAGACCACCCGGCACGCCACGCCGCGCATTCGCGTAGTCAAGTCTGGTCCGTTCGGCGCCGCAAGTAGTGCAGGCTCGGCGTGCCGATCGGCCGCGGCCGCGGCAGCCTGCGCAGCCAGACAATGCGTCTGCGCGTGGGTCGCAGTGGCCGCGTCTCGCCGGGCGAACGCGGCGACACCCGCTGCAGCCAGACCACCCGCCTGCGCTTTGGCGGCCGCACCTGCTTTTCGTTTCCCCTCGGCCACTGTGGCGGCTTCCGCCACAAGACGATCCGCCTGCGGCCTGGCAGCGGCAGGAGCCTGCCGCGCTGTCGCGGCCGTCCGCGCGCCTGACCATCGGGCTCAGCCTTGACGGCGCTTCCGTCAGCCTCAGCTTTTGCGGCAGCCGCCACCGCGAGACGATCAGCCTCGGCCTTGAGAGCGATGGCCTTGCGATCCGCCACCGCCTTTGCGACAGCCGCCGCGGCGAGACGCTCAGCTTCCGCGTTTGCAAGAGTCGCCGCGGCGAGACGCTCGGCCTCCGCCTTTGCGGCAGCGGCAGCCCTTTGTTCTATCTCGGCTCTCGCTCGTTCGGCCTCAGCTTTCTCGGCGGCCTCCGCCGCCAGACGATCGGCCTCGGCCTTGGCAGCCGCGGCCTTGCGATCAGCCTCCCTGCGATCAGCCTCCTTGCGATCAGCTTCGGCTTTCACGGCGACTTCGACGGCCAGACGATCCGCGGCCGCCTTGGCGGTGGCCTGCCGCTCAGCGTCAAGCTTCGCGCTATTGCGGACATCAGCGGCGGCCGCCATGGCGGCTGCGCCGCCAGATTCATGCGCACCCAGCAGCTTCTTCAGCCCGCCGCCCAGGAAACAGCCCACGATGTAGGAGGCAATCATCAGCAGGGCGATCTCGAGCCACAGCCCGTAGCGCCCGGGCAGCAGCTTCAAGGCGGCGACGATGACGCCAATGACGAAGGCAAGCGCGCCCCAGACCATCCACCCATCACGCCAGTTGCGCCGTGGCGCATCCAGATAGGTCCTCCAGCCCACCACCAAGCCGATGCCCAACGCAGCGATCAACCAACCGGAATAGCTGACGAGATCAAACAACATGGATACGCATCCTGCTCCATCACCAAACTCAGCGCGCCGACTCAAGCCTCAGTGCACCGACTCTGCGGCCGATCCGAGACATCCGGCATCAAGCGGGCAACCGGTTCCTGCACAATCAGGATGGTCTTGAGCCAGCCGCCAGCGAAACAGCCAACGACATAGAACACGCCCATCAGCAGAGCGATCTCAAGCCACAACCCATAGCGCCCGGACAGAAGCTTCAAGGCGGCGACGATAACGCCGATGACAAAGGCGAGCGCGCCCCAGACGATCCAGCCATCACGCCAGTAGCGCCGAGGCGCATCCGAGCATGTTTGCCAGCCAATCACCACGCCGATCGCCAGCGCCGCGACCAGCCACACCGGGTAGCTCATGAGATCGAAGAGCATGGCTGTGCGTTCCTATTTCACCACAAACTCGATGCGCCGATTCTGCGCACGCCCTTCGGGCGTGTCGTTGTTGGCGACCGGCTTGGTCTCGCCGTAGCCGACCGACGTGATGCGCGAGGTGTCGAAGCCGGACTCGCCGATATAGGAGGTCACGGCCTCGGCCCGGCGCGTCGACAGGTCGAGATTGAGCTCGGACGTGCCCTGCGAGTCGGTATGCCCCGCTACCTCGAGGCTGGCCTCGCGACAGCGCCGCACCACCTCGATGAGATGATCGAGCAGCGCGAGCGACTCCTTGCTCAGATTGGCGCTGCCGGTCTCGAACAGGACGCGGCCCTTGGCCAAGAGACCGTCAAAAGCCGGCTGACACTCGTTGATCTCCAGCGCCGGCGGCGGCGGGGCAACCCCGATCGTCACGTTTCCGAGCTTAAAGCCCCGCACCAGCGCGCGTGTGAGCTCGGCTTTGATCTGATCTGCAGCCTTGTCATAGATCGCGAGCCCCTCGACGTTGAAGACCGTGTCGTCGGCGCTGAGCGAGCCGGAGGCAAGGCGCGCGATCGACGGGAGCAGTGCTTTCAGCGCATCGACAAACCGCGCCGGTGCGTCGCTGCGGTTGGCGAGCTCGTTCTCGATCGGTTCGCCGAGGAACGCCGCCTTGGCCGCGGTGGCCAGATCATTGCGCGCAGCATCGTTGGGCGCAAAGCCAGTGAGCACGACACGTCCGCCACCCTTTGCGATCTTGAACGCATAGGGCGCAATGATGTCGACGACACCGACCTTGAACGGCTCAGGCAGCGAAGCGCGCACCGAAGCGTTGACGACATCGTTCGTGACCGCGGCCGAGCCATGCCCGCGGATTGAAAGCTCCGCGTCGCTCATCGTCGTCTCGCCGTCGGCGAGCTTGGCAAGCTCGGTCAGCGCGCTGGTGGCCGCGCGCGCGAAATCGCCGTTCGGCGCCCCACGCGCCAACCTCATCCGGTTGACAACCTCGCGGCCGGAAAACAGCTTCGTGGCCGTGCCGGCGACCTCGGCGCGAATGGCATCGCTCGGCGCCAGGCCTTGCAACGTCACGCTCTTGCCGTCGCTGCTGGCATCCCAGCGATAGGGCTTGATTTCCGGCGGCAGGATCTCGGCGCGCGCCAGCTGCAAGCCTGCTGGAAGGCGCTTGGTGGCCGCAATGGCTGCATCGTAGACCTCGAAGCTCGCCGCGGCACCGAAGATCGAATAGCCGGTATCGACAATGCCGAACGATCCGCCATCGAGCTTCGCCGCCTCGCCAAGACCATAGGCAACGATTGCTTCAAATCCATTCGGCGCGCCGGTCGCGTAAGCGAGCGCGTCGACAACCGATTTGCCGCTCGCAGAGTCCTTCGCCATGGCCACAATCCGGCCACGCGTGACAGGTGTCGGCACCGATCCCGTGAGTCGGAACTCATCTCCCACCCGGGTGGCGGCAAACTCAAACGGCCTCGCCGGCAAGACCCGCTGCAGACGCCAATCGACCAGCCGCACGCCGTTGGCTCGGTCCACCGCCTGGCCCATGCGGGTGCCGTCGCCGTCGGCGAATTCCAGCCCCTCGAGCCGGACGTCACGGCCCAAAGCCGTTGCTTTCATTGCGCTGGCGATATCAGGCGCCTCGGCGAGGACTGCTTGCGCCCGCGACGCCACGTCGGCCTCGACCGGTTCCGTCCGCACGCCATTGGCGAGCACCCACAGGGCCGCGATTGGAACCAGCCCCGCCCACCATTTGCCCGGCTGGTGCATTGACTTCGCCCTCCCCAAGCGCAAAACAAGCGAACACACAACGATTTCGTGCCAGCACAACGCCCCGCTGCGCAGCATCGTAAGATGAGCTGACAGTCTTGGGTAGCTGAACCTCCGATACCCGCAGAAAATTGATATCCGACATCTTGTCTATTTTACGCCGCACTGTACCGGTTAAGATTGGGAGCCATGAAAGTCATTGTCCTCGGTCGGTGGCACAGCGTTCGACCGATCAATGGCGTTCGCCTGAGCACGACGCATCGTCATTTCAAGTAATGCGCAGCACACGCGGCCTGACGCGAAGTCCTGTCACGTCGGACCAACTAGAATCTTGCCCATCCCGCGTGCAAGAGCTGATGAGTTTCCGCGCATTGAGCGACTTTTCTTGACTGCCTGGTTGCGGAACCCAAGCAGGAACTTTTTCACTCGGTCACGGTTTTTAACCGGGGCTGCACCCGGAGGTTCGTTCATGAGGATTGCGCAGATTGCGCCGTTGATGGAAAGCGTTCCACCACGGCTCTATGGCGGTACCGAGAGGATCGTCTCCTATCTGGCCGACGAGCTGGTTCAGCAAGGGCACGAGGTGACGCTGTTTGCCAGTGGCGACTCGATCACCAACGCCAACCTGGTGAGCTGCACCCCCAGGGCGCTGCGGCTCGAGGCTGGCGTTCGCGACGTCATTCCGTATTACATGCTCATGCTCGACCGTGTGCGCGCGGCAGCCGACGAGTTCGACTTTCTTCACTTCCATATCGATCAGTTTCATTTCCCGCTCTTTCGCTCGCAGGCGGAGCGGACCGTGACCACCCTGCATGGCCGGCAGGACCTCCCTGATCTCAAGCCGCTCTACATTGGTTTCAGCGACATGCCGCTGGTATCGATTTCGAACGCGCAGCGGCGGCCGATCCCCAATGCCAACTTTGTGACCACCATCCACCACGGCATTCCGAAGCATCTTTATGAGCCCACATTCGAGCCGCGCGGCGGCTACCTTGCGTTCATCGGCCGCATCTCTCCGGAGAAACGCCCTGATCGCGCCATCAAGCTCGCCCGGACGCTCGGCATTCCTTTGAAGATCGCGGCCAAAGTCGACAAGGTGGACGAGGTCTACTTTCGGGAGCAAATCGCGCCGCTTATCAATCAACCCGGTGTGGAGTATATCGGTGAGATCAATGAGGGCGCCAAGACCGAGTTTCTCGGAGAGGCACTGGCGTTGCTCTTCCCCATTGATTGGCCGGAGCCGTTCGGTTTGGCCATGATCGAGTCCATGGCCTGCGGCACGCCCGTGCTTGCGTTCCGGAATGGATCGGTGTCGGAGGTGATCGACGAAGGCGTCACCGGATTGACCGTCGATTCCATGGATGAGGCCATCAGGAGATTGCCGCACGTGCTGGCGCTTGACCGGCGCGCCGTGCGGCGGCGCTTCGACCAGCGCTTTACCGCAACCCGCATGGCCAAGGATTACGTGCAGATCTATCGCGCCTTGCTGAAGCGAGCCCCGGCCCCATCGATGCAGGAGGCCGTGCCGCGATTGCAGCCGGCACTGGAAGAATCGCTCGAGTGACGGAGACCTTATGACGAGCGCTCCTGTGAGGGTCCCGTCGATCGACAATTTTCCGGAAGCTCAATTCTACATCCCGGCCGTCGGTCCGGCATCGCGGCCCCGTTGCACGCTGAAGCAAGACGACACCTTCGTGGTGGTCGACAGCCATGGCGATATCGGCGCCGCGGCGGGCGGCAGCGACGGCCTGTTTCTTAGCGACACCCGATTCCTGTCGCATTTTGAATTGCTGATCAACGGGATGCAGCCGCTGCTCCTGGGCTCCAACACGCGCGACGACAATACGTCGCTCACCATCGATCTCACCAATCCGGATCTCTATGCGGAGAACCGCCTCGCCCTGCCCAAGGACACCGTGCACATCGTGCGCACGATCTTTGTCTACCGCAATGCGCTCTATCAGAGAATTGCCCTGCGGAACTACGGCCGCGCGGTCAACCTGACCTTGTCGCTGGTGTTCGACGGCGACTTTGCCGACGTCTTCGAGGTGCGCGGCCTTCGCCGCCCGCGCCGAGGCAAGATCGACCGCCTGGTTGCCGGCCGGGCTCGCACGCTGCTGACCTACTACGGACTCGACGGCAAGCTGCGACAAACGAACATCGGCTTTGATCCGCAGCCGAGCGAGCTGCTTGAGACGGCGGCGACCTATCGACTTTCGCTCGCCGCACGGGAGACAGCGTCACTGTATTGTTACGTGAGCTGCGGCAACCCGGAGCTTCCGCAAACGGTCAGCTTCAACCAAGGCGTACGCGGAATCTATCGGCGGCAGCACATTGTCTCTCGTCACGCCACTACCGTCGTAACATCCAATCCGCTCTTCAACGAGATCGTGTGCCGATCCATAGCCGATCTCCGCATGCTGTCGACCGACACACCGCAAGGACCATATCCTTATGCGGGAATTCCCTGGTATTCGACCACATTCGGGCGCGACGGACTGATCACAGCGCTGCAGATGTTGTGGCTTGATCCTTCCATGGCGCGGGGGGTCTTGCACCGCCTCGCCGCCCTGCAGGCGAAGGTGGACGATCCTGAGTCGGATGCGCAACCTGGCAAGATCCTGCACGAGATGCGTGCCGGCGAAATGGCGGCGCTGCGCGAAGTCCCGTTCGCGCTTTACTACGGGACCGTCGATTCGACGCCGCTGTTCGTGCTGCTGGCCGGCCTCTATGCGGAGCGAACGGGAGACTATGAGACGATCCGCGCGATCTGGTCCAATCTGGAAGCCGCCCTCGCCTGGATTGACGGCCCTGCCGACAAGGATCGCGACGGCTTTGTCGAATATCATCGCGAAACCGCGGACGGCCTTGTGAATCAAGGCTGGAAGGATTCCTTCGACGCCGTTTTCCATGCCGACGGGCGCATGGCGGAAGGACCGATCGCGCTGGCCGAGGTGCAAGGCTACGTTTACGCGGCAAAAAAGGCGCTGGCGCGCTGTGCCGCACAGATCGGGCGAGGCGAGCAAGCGCGTGAGCTCGAGGTGCAGGCCGACCGGCTCGCCGCGCGGTTTGAGGAAAGCTTCTGGTCCGCCGATCTCGGCACCTACGCGCTTGCGCTCGATGGCGCCAAGGCGCCTTGCCTGGTTCGCAGCTCCAATGCCGGGCATGTCTTGTTCAGCGGCATCGCACGGCCGGAGCGCGCTCGCGAGGTCGCCACGATGCTCCTGACCCCGCAGTTCTTCTCCGGATGGGGCATCCGGACCATTGCCAGGCGCGAGGCGCGCTACAATCCGATGTCCTATCACAACGGGTCGGTCTGGCCGCATGACAACGCCCTGATCGCGCTCGGTCTTGCCCGCTATGGCCATCAGACCGAGGTCGAGCAGCTGTTCAAAGGCATGTTCGACGCCGCCTGCTACATGGACCTGCGGCGCCTGCCTGAGCTGTTCTGCGGCTTCCAGCGCGGGCCGCGACGCGGGCCAACGCTCTATCCCGTCGCGTGCAACCCGCAGGCGTGGGCGAGCGCCACGCCGTTGTCGCTGCTGGAAGCCTCCCTCGGCCTGCAGATCAACGCGATGAGCGAGGAGGTTCGTTTCGTCGAGCCGCACCTGCCGGCCTTCCTCGACGAGGTCGTCGTACGCGATCTCGCCGTGGGCCGCGCAAGCCTTGATTTTTTGGTTCGCCGTCAAGGAAGCGGCACGTCGGTGCAGATTTTGCATCGGCGCGGCGATGCCAGGATTTCGGCTATTCATCGCTAAGGCGAGACGAGCTGAGTTTGAATCGCCTCTTATTTTCCGCTTCTCCCCGCGGACGCGGGGACCCATTCCTTTAGCCGAGTTCTCGGCCCTGGATTCCCGCTTTCGCGGGAGAATCGGATCAAAGTCTCGCAATAAAATACAGGCGGCCCGGGCCGTGCCCGCAAAGTGGCTCGGCTCAGGTCCTTGATTTGCGTCAACCTGTCAATCGGTTGCGTGCGGGATCGCCAGGACGCTGTCGGCATGCTCCGGGTCGAACACCCCTTGCAGCACCCTGGCTTCATCATCCCTGCCGACCCATCGCAGCTTGCGGATCTGTTTGACACGGTCGCTCTCGGCGCGCTGCTCCGCCGTAACCTGCGGCAATGCTTTCTTCACGAGCGCCATTCGCATGTTTTCCTCCTCTCTCATGAGCTGCACTTTTCTCAGTGCATTGACCTTTTCAGTGCAATGACTTGCTCGCCTTAACGGCAGTCACTAATCGACGGCGGTCGCGCTGTCGGCCAGATGGCGCGTGCCCGCCCGCAGCAGCTTCTCCCCATCCGCCAGCATGCGCCGGCTATCCTCGGAGAGCATCTCCAGCTGCTTGCTGATGCACTCCTGGCACGCGGTTGCGACGCCGGGTATCGACCGCGTCTCCGCCACCTTGCCGAGGAACTCTGCGGCGAGATCGATTTCCGACTGCGCGCGAGCAAACCAGGCGTGATTGATCCGCTCGAAGGTATCGAGCAACTCTTTCTGCATGGCTAATGTAGTTTCGTATTGTTTCTTCCCTAAACTACCAAATGCTTCAGGAAACCAGCTGAGCGCCGCGAGGGGCGCAGTTCTGCCGTCGCCATTGGTCGTCATGCAATCCTCCCACTCCTGTCACATCCACACGACAACCATGCTGAATAGTGCACGTACAGAGTCAACAAAAGATTGGTCAAACAATCGTGAGATGAGCATCGAGATGGAACATAAGCTAAGTTTTCCTTGCTGCGTTAGATAAAAACTATGCAGACATCTGTCAAAATCGACTTCCAAGGCATTGAATATAAAAGCTAGATCATGATTTGACTCAACTTGTTCGGATCATGGCATGGTGCCAGGTTCTCGACGAGGTCTCGACAGCGTCGACGAGCCGTCCGCCGTCAATAAAGTTGCCGATGGTGACCAATAATCTGAGCAGCAATAATCTGAGCAGCAATAATCTGAACAGGATGCCCGCGGGCACATTGTCCGGGGGCCAGCAACAGATGCTCGCCATCGGGCGCGGCCTGATGGCGAAGCCGCGCCTGCTGCTGCTCGACGAGCCATCGATGGGGCTCGCGCCGATCCTGGTCGAGCAGATCTTCGACGCCATTCGTGGCCTCAAGCGCGACGGATGACCATACTGCTGGTCGAGCAGAATGCGTATGCTGCGCTGGCGAACGCCGACCAGGCGCATGTGCTCGAGACCGGCAGGATGACCATGAGCGGAACCGCCGCCGCGATAAAGAATGACCAGCGCGTCCGCGAGGCCTATCTCGGCGTCTGAGTTGATTCTCGTTGAGCACACGGTGGTGACGGGGGAGACCGAGGATGAGCACACCGACCGCTACGCGCGATGATGCTTTCATGTTTGATCCCGGCGCCGAAACGATGTCGCGGGATGCTCTCACCGCGCTGCAGGTGGAGCGTACACAACACACTCTGGAGCACGCCTATGCCAAGGTGCCGCTCTATCGCCAACGCTTCGATGCCGCCGGTGTCAAGCCCGGCGACTTCAAGGCGCTGGCAGACATAGCGCGATTTCCGTTCACGCTGAAGAGCGACCTGCGCGACAATTATCCTTTTGGCATGTTCGCGGTGCCGCGTGACCAGGTGCTCCGCCTCCATGCCTCGTCGGGCACCTCGGGCAAGCCGACAGTCGTCGGCTATTCGAAGAGCGACCTCGACCTCTGGTCGGATTTGATGGCGCGATCGCTGGCCTGCGCCGGCGCACGGCCCGGCGACATCGTGCACAATGCCTATGGCTACGGCCTGTTCACGGGCGGCCTCGGGGCGCACTACGGCGCCGAGCGGCTTGGCTGCACCGTCGTTCCGATGTCGGGCGGCGCAACCGAGCGCCAGGTGACGCTGCTGCAGGATTTCGGAGCCAACGTGCTGTGCGCAACGCCCTCCTATGCGCTCAACATTGCCGAGGTCGCGGCCGGCATGGGCGTCGACCTGCGGCAATCATCATTGCGCATCGGCGTGTTCGGGGCCGAGCCTTGGAGCGAGTCGATGCGGCGCGTCTTGGAGGATCAGCTCGGCATCAAGGCCGTGGACCTCTACGGCTTGTCGGAAATTCTCGGGCCCGGCGTCGCCAGCGAGTGCGGGATGGTGCAGGCCGGCCTGCATGGCTGGGAGGATCACTTCCTGTTCGAGGTGATCAATCCCGAGACGCTCACTCCGCTTGCCGTCGGCGAGAGCGGCGAGCTCGTCATCACCACGCTCACCAAGCAGGCGCTGCCGATGATCCGCTATCGCACGCGCGACATCACACGGCTCAGCCACGAGCCATGCGCCTGTGGCCGCAGCCATGTGCGCATCATGCGCGTGACCGGGCGCGATGACGACATGCTCATCATCCGTGGCGTCAATGTCTACCCCTCGCAGGTCGAGGCGGTGCTGGTCAATTTGCCCGACCTCGCGCCGCACTATCAGATCGTGCTGACGCGCGAGGGCGCGCTCGACGCCATGATGGTCGAGGTCGAGCTGGCCCCACAGGTCTCCATGTTTGACGCCGACCGCGCCCGCAGGGCCATCGAGATCGCCAGCCACATCAAGACGCACGTTGGCGTCACCTGCAAGATCGCCGTCAAGTCGCCGGGCGAAGTACCGCGGTCGCAAGGCAAGGCGGTGCGGGTCAAGGATTTACGCAAGCCGATGGGCTAGAGCGAGTTGAGTTTGAATCGCCTCTGAATTCCGCTCGTCCCCGCAGAAGCGGGGACCCAGCCTTTGAAAGCTATGAGTGCTTGGCCCCTGGGTTCCCGCTTTCGCGGGAACGAGCGGAGATTGGTTCAATGGCCGTGCAAACCTAAGTTCACACCGTTCTAACATTACTGCGTCAGAAGCGCGAGCCGTGCAGCGAGCAGCAGTGGCGTGCAATGCCGCGGCTGTTATTGCGCCCTCGCCTGACTTTTTTGCTGACTCAGTAAGACTAAGCGCTGTCAGGCGCCGTCACGCCATGTGCCGGTCGCAAGATAGCGATCGAGCGCGATCGCGGCGGTGGCGCCGTCTCCCATCGCGCCGGCGGCCCGGTGCGGAGAGCCCTGCCGCACATTGCCGGCCGCGCAGATGCCCTTCGCCGCCGTGCGCATCGCGACATCGACACAGATCCGCCCGGTGGCATCGAGCGGCAGCAGGCCGCGAAACAGCTGCGTGTTCGGAACGAGGCCAACGCAGGCAAACACCGCGGCGGTCGCCAAATCGCTTTCCGCGCCGGAGCTGACATCCTTGACGCGCACCTCCCTCACCGATTGGTCGCCGATGATCTCGCTGACCGTTGCGCCGAGCCGCACCTCGATCTTGCCATGCGCGCCAATTCGCTCGCGATAGCTCGCCTGCCCGCTGAGCGCGCCCCCGCGCTCGAGCATCACGACTTTCGCGACGTGCTCACCGAGGGTGAGCGCCTCCTGCATCGCCGAGTCGCCGCCACCCACCACCACGGCGACCTTGTCACGCAGCAGCGGCCCATCGCAGCTCGCGCATTCGCTTACGCCCTTGCCAAACAGCCGCTCCTCGCCGGGCACGCCGAGCTTGGCGAGCGCAGTCCCAGTCGCGAGGATCACCGCGCGCGCGATCATGGTGCTGCCGTCGCTGGCGAGCGCCCAGTGGTGGCCCTGCGCCGTGAGCGCCTCGCAGCCTGCCATCAGGCATTCGACGCCCGCCGCATCTGCCTGCTCCTGCGTCATGGGGCAGAGGTCGTAGCCGGGCACGCCCTCCGGATAGCCCGGCACACCCTCGATCTTGTCGATGCTGACGAGCTGCCCGCCCAGCACGCCACCCGTGAGCAATGCGGTGCGCCGGCCGAGCCGCGCGCTCGTCAAGGCGGCGGTCAGGCCGGCCAATCCGCCACCAATGACGACGATGTCGTATTCAGCACTCATCGCTTGTCACTGCTCCGGCTGGAAGCCCGACTCTTTGATGATGTCGCGATAGCGTTCCCAGCTGTCACGGATGGTCTGCGCGAAGGCCGCGGGCGTGCGCGTCACCGCCTCCATCCCGAGCTTGGCCATTGCCTCCTTCACCTTGGGCGATTCCACCGCCGCGCTGATGGCGGCGTTGGCGCGGGCGACGACCTCGGGCGGCGTCGCGGCTGGCGCCAGGAAGCCCGACCAGTCCTGCACAACGATCTTCTGGAAGCCCGCCTCAAAGAACGTCGGGATGTCGGGCGCGAGCGGCGAGCGCTCGCGTGCCGTGGTGGCCAGAATGCGCAGCTTGCCGTCGCGGCCATGCGGAAGCACTTCCGCAAGCGGCGTGATCACCGCGGGCACATGGGCGCCCAGCGCATCCACCACCGACGGCGCGCCGCCGCGATACGTCACCAGCTGCAGCTTGATGTTGGCGTCGCGCGCCAGCATCAAGCCGGTGAAGTGCTGCGAGCCGCCGCTCGGCGCACCGAAGCTCGCCTTGTCCGGGTTGCTCTTCGCCCAGGCGATGAAGTCCTGCAGCGTTCTCACATTGGCCGGCACGGCGGGCCCGACCGACAGCGCGAGTGTTCCGAAATGCGTGGTGGCGACCGGCGCAAAGTCTTTCAAGGTGTCGTAGCGAATGTCCTTGTAGACATGCGGGTGGATCACCATCGGGAACGCCGGCGTGAACAGGAGCACGGAGCCGTCGGCCGGCTGGCCCTTGACGAACGCGGCCGCGATCTGCCCGCCGGCGCCCGGTCGATCCTGGACGACGACAACGTCCGCATACTTGCCTTGCACAGCTTCGGCCACCAGACGAGCCACAGCGTCGGTGGCTCCGCCCGGCGGATAGCCGACGAAGAATGTCGCAAGGTCAAGCGGCTTTTGCGCGTGGGTGGTGGTGCTGATGGTTGATGCAAATGCGGCTGACGCCAGAAGCAGGACCTGTCGACGGCTGTTCATGTGTTCCTCCCCCAGTGGCAGCAACCCACAGCGAAGGATGCTCCACGCGTGAGGTTGCCGCAATGTCAGGACGAAGGCGCTCGTCGCCGTCGCGCGCTGCGATCGCGCGGCAGATCGATGCAATTCGAAAACCGCCCGTGGCGGGAATGCCTGCTCGCTGCTCACAGAGCCACCAGCACCGACGAGGCTTTAGGAATCAATAGCTTGGTTGCCGGCCTTAGTCGCGGATTTGGCGCTCCCTGGGGGACTCGAACCCCCGTTTTCGCCGTGAGAGGGCGACGTCCTGGGCCGCTAGACGAAGGGAGCCTAAGCGCTCCGAGATAGCCTTGAACGGGCGGCAGCGCAAGCGTTCCGCTGGCGCAATTTCCGCTCCAAACTTCCCGAAAATACCGCCCAGGGAGGCGCCCTGTGGTCGCAATCGCGTTGTGCTTCGAGAGTTGCGCGAACGCTTCTAATTGCAAGCAGCGGCAGTGCGTCAGCGCTATCGGGAAAACCCAACCTGGGTAATCCGAATGAATGACATCCATTCGGTCGATTACATTCCAACCCTTTCCTAGCAAGATGTCCCGTCACTCCTTCACGGGTTGCCCGTCTCCCATCGGTGGGGCAGCAGTGGCGGCGGAACGTTGATCGTGTGCGAGGAAGGCAATCATGTCTGCTTCAACATCTCGCACAAGTTCCGGCCAGTCACCGCGCGTTGGACGGCGGAGCACTTGTAAGGTGCTGTTGCGGTTCAGAACTGTTGCCACCGACATCGACGAAAATTCTGCCTGATCGAAACTAGCTGCTCCCCACCGTCAAAGCGTTCGTCAAAATGTCCAGTCCAATGCGAGGCTGAGCGGCAAAAAGATGCGCAACTAACCCTTTCATCCGCCCCCAACTGCAACATTGACCTGTTGCGCCACTCGCAGCGAAGAGGAAACTATGGCCATCATTAACGGAACAAACGGTGACGACATCCTCACCGGCACATCCGGCAACGACACCATTAACGGGCTCGACGGCAACGACGTGCTCGACGGCGGCGCCGGCAACGACAACCTCAACGGCGGCCTGGGCATCGATCTTGCGCGCTACACCAACGCGACCGGCGGCATCACCGCCAATCTGACCGCCGGCACCGTGACCGGAGCCGGTATCGGTACCGACACCCTGACCGGCATCGAACAGATTCGCGGCAGCAGCTTTGCCGATATTTATATTGCGACCGGCTTCAAGGCCAGCGCGAGCCCGCAGCCCGGAACGTCGCCCCTGTTCAATGAATTCGAGGGAATGGACGGCAACGACACCATTACCGGCAACGGGTTCACGCGGGTGTCCTATCTCAACGCGGCGGCCGCCGTCACGGTCGATATCGCCGCCGGTACCGCGCGAGGAACGGCGGCCGGCGATCTCGCCGGCGTCGGCGTCGACAGCTTCAGCGGTGTCAACTCCGTGCGCGGCTCCGCCTTCAATGACACGCTGTCGGGAAGCAATAACAAAGTATTCACCGCTGAGAACTTCGAGGGACGCGGTGGCAACGACTTCATCGATGGTCGCGGCGGCTTCGACCGGGCGATCTACGGCACCAATCCCAACATCACCGCGGGCATCACCGTCAACCTCGCGGCCGGCACCGTGACTGGCGGCGCCGGAGTCGGCACCGACACGTTGCGGTCAATCGAGGCCGTGCGCGGCACCGACTTCGCCGATACCTTCAATGCCACCGGCTTCACAGCGTCAAGCACCAATGCGGGCAGCGATGGCGTGAACGAGCACGGCGCAGCCTTCAACGAATTCGAAGGCATGGGCGGCAACGATAGCATCACCGGCAACGGCAACACCCGTGTCAGCTATCAGTTCGCGCGGGCGGGCGTGACGGTCGATATCCAGGCTGGAACCGGGCATGGAACCGCGGCCGGAGACCTCGCCGGCGTCGGCACCGACACCTTCACGGGCGTGAATGGGATCGAAGGATCGGACTTCAACGACTTGCTGTTCGGCAGCAACAACGCCCCGCTCACGGCCGAGAATTTCGTCGGGGGCGTCGGCAATGACACGATCGACGGTCGTGGCGGCTTTGACCGGGCGATCTATAGCACCGATGCCGCTGTCGCAGCCGGCATCAGTGTCCACCTCGCCGCCGGCACCGTGACCGGCGATGCGAGAGTCGGCACCGATACGCTGCGGTCGGTCGAGGCCATCCGCGGCACCGCCTTCGCCGACACCTATGACGCGACCGGTTTCACCGCCACGAGCACGAATGCCGGCAGCGCCGGCGTGAACGCCTTCGGCGCGGCCTTCAACGAATTCGAGGGCCTCGGCGGCAATGACACGATCACGGGCAATGGCAACACGCGCATCAGCTACGTGAATGCGCTGGCCGGAGTCAGCGTCGTCATGACCGGCGTGGGCGCAGGCACCGCGCGTGGAAGAGACGCCGGCGACATCGCGGGCGTCGGCATCGACACCTTTACCGGCGTGAATACGGTCCGCGGCTCGGACTTTGCCGACCTGTTCGTCGGCAGCACCAACCCCGCGGGCACGCCCGAGAATTTCGAGGGCCGCGGCGGCGATGACGTGATCAATGGCGGCGGCGGCTTCGACCGGGCGATCTACAACGGCGATGGCAGGACAACAGCGGGCATCACCGTCCACCTCGCGGCCGGCAGCGTCACCGGCGATGCGTCGATCGGAACCGATACGCTCATGTCCGTCGAGGCCATACGCGGCACCGACTTCGCCGACACGTACGACGCGACCGGCTTCACCGCGACGAGCACGAACGCGGGCAGCGCCGGTGTGAACGCCAGCGGCGCGGCCTTCAACGAATTCGAGGGTATGGGTGGCAACGACACGATCACCGGCAACGGCAACACCCGTGTCAGCTACGACAACGCCACCGCTGGTGTGACGGTCACGCTTGGAGTCAACGGATCGGGCACCGCCACCGGCGACGCCTCGGTCGGAACCGACACGTTCATCAGTGGTGTCTTCCGCGTCCGCGGCTCCGACTTTGCCGACACGATTTCAGGCAATGGCGGAATCAACTTTCTCGAAGGCCAGGGTGGCAACGACACGCTGACCGGCGGCGCCGGGGCCGACCACTTCGTCTACGCCGCGGTCAACACCGGGCTCGATCACATCACCGATTTCAGCGGGCATGGCGGCCAGAACGATGTGATCGATTTCGATCATCTGGCATTCGGCAACGGACTGGCTGTCGGCGGCGTGGACACCGGCACGCTCGATGCCTCCCATTTCGTCGCCAATGCGACCGGCGCGACGAACGCGCAACAAGTGTACTGGTATAACACTAGCAATTCCACGCTCTACTACGACGCCGATGGATCAGGAAGCGGCGCCGCTGTCGCTGTCGCGGTGTTCAACAATGGCTTTGTTCTCAACAGCACGGACATTCACCTGATCTAGGGCGTGATCTCAAAAAAGCCTCGGCTCACCAGATCCGACGCCCACTGCTCGTCGTGCTCGGCGCCGGCGATCGCCCCATCCCCACCTGCGGATGGCGTGCGATTGGCCGGCGCCGCGCACATCGGCCCGACCGATTTCGTTAGAGCATTACGGGACGTGCACTCAGTTGGTGACTGAGAACGCTGACGGCGCGCCGCCCTCCGGCTGAGTCCGCAGGAGGCCAGACCAGAGGCGCGGAACAATTGCATACACTGTCACCGTCATTCTGAATTGAATGCACCGTCATTGCAATTCGAATGCACCGTAATTCGTAATTCGTCGTTCTCCACGAATTCGGACGCGTGCAAACTCTCCACCCCCTGTTTTGCCATTTTCGGTAATGCCCAAAGCTGCCGTGCCTGCGCAGAAAACGCAGAACCGACGCCTTGTCCCGGCGTTATCTAGGACGACACAGCGCTATGAAGGGTCCAGGGAACGCAAGGAAATCTGCGACCAATCGTTCGGCGTCCACCCGAAAGGAGGAACGGTGAGCAAACCTCTCAAAGTCATGATCATCGGTGCTGGCACGGGCGGTCTGTGCCTGGCGCACGGCCTGGCCGCGAACGGCATCGCCGTGGAAGTCTTCGAGCGCGATGATTCACCGACCGATCGCCAGCCGGGCTATCGTCTCAGCATCAGCTCGACCGGCAGCGCCGCGCTCCGCAGTTGCCTGCCGGATGCGCACTACCGCAAGCTTGTTGCCAAATCCGCGGATCCCAGCAGCAGGGTCACCTTCCTCGACCATGAGCTCAACGAGCTGCTCCATATCGATCTTCCACATGCCGATCGCGAGGCCGACGACGCGGAACGGCCGGTGAGCCGCGCCGCACTGCGCCGCATTCTTCTTGAAGGTGTGGAGCACATCGTGCGCTTCGGAAGAAAATTCGAGGCGTTTGCGGACGGTCCTGGCGGTACGGTCATCGCGCGTTTCGCCGACGGGTCTGCTGCGGAAGGCGACCTCCTCGTCGGCGCGGACGGCGCGAACTCGCGCATGCGTGCGCAATTGCTGCCGCAGGCAAAACGGATCGACACCGGGATCGCCGCCGTCGCCGGGAAAGTCCCGTTGAATGACACAAACCGCGCGGCGATCCCGGCGCCCATTCTGCGCGGCCCGACACCGATCATAGGGCTCGGCGGCTGCTTTCTGTTCGCCAGCGCCGTGCAATATCGAAGCCGGCCCGCAACGGTCGACACGGCGGCAGACGAGCGCGAGGAAGAATATGTGATGTGGGGCTTTTCCGCCCGCCGCGCGAGGTTCGCCCGGACAGATCTCGAGGACCTTGGCGCCGCCGATCTGAAGGAGGCCGTATTGGCATCGATGCACGGCTGGCACCGCGCGCTTCGACACCTGATCGAAGCCGCCGAGCCCTCCAGCGTTTCGACATTTACCGTGAAGACCTCTGTCCCCGTTCCGCCCTGGCAGACGCGCAACGTGACGCTCTTGGGCGACGCCCTGCACAACATGACGCCGTTTCGCGGCATCGGAGCCAACGTGGCTCTGCGCGACGCGGCCGCGCTCCGGCGCGCGCTCGCGGCCGTCAATGCCGGAGGGAAGGAGCTGCTGCCGGCGCTCGCTGCCTACGAGCGCGACATGATTGGCTATGGGTTCGCCGCCGTGCGCACGTCGCTCGCCGACATGGAGCGCTTTCATGCCGAGGGAACGCTGTCTCGGATGATGACCAAAGCGGCGTTTCGCGCCGTGAACCTTATGACGCCGTTGCGGACAGTGTTTCTGGCCGGTCGCTGAGCCACTGGGACAGCATCTGTTTGCCTCCGGGGGGCGGCAGGGTCAATGCCGCAGCGCTTGCACAACCACAACCAAACCTGAGACAAGAGACATCCCCAAGAAATGTCCCGATGAGAGAAAGCGACGCATGCGCAAACGCGTGTTCAATTGGCAGGGCCAGGGCTTCGTCTATCTCGGGCTCGAAGGGAAGGCGGGCGAGCCGCTGGGGCAGCAGTCACAGGCACTGTTCGCGCGCGCCGGCCATGAGCTGCGCTCGTTTGGTTTGTCGCTCGATAAGAATGTCGTGCGCACGCGGGTGTTCGGTCGCACCCGCGAGGCCCGCAACGCCGTGAGTGACACGCGCGCCAAGACCTTCAGCGGGCCTGCGCGTGCCGCCACCTCGAGCTTCATCGCGCCGGCGCATTTCGAGTCGGGCGCCGACGTCGCGCTTGATCTTTACGCCATGTCGCCGTCCGGCGAGGGCGCGGCGCGCAACGTCGTCGAGCATGAGCCGCAGCAGACCTTCATCCGTTATCTGACGTGGGGCCCGATGGTGTTTCTCGCCGGCATGACTTGTGAGGAACATCCCACGCTCAAGCAGCAATACGAGGATATCCTGCCGCGCGCCGGCAAGCTGCTGCAGGAGGCCGGCTGCGATTGGCGCAACGTGGTCGGCATCTCCTTTTTCCTGCACAACGACCACGACCCAGACGCAGTCCTGACAGGCGTCGCCAAGACTGCGCCGGTGGCGCTCGATAATGCGGAGCTGGAATTCGTGGAGGGCTTCTCGCGGCCGGGTAAGCTGGTCGAGATCGAGATCACAGCGAAGAAGGGTGGAGTAGTGAGTAGTGAGTAGTGGAAGAAACGGACACTTCACTACTCACTACTCGCCCGTTTACGGCTCGGTCGCAAATCGCAGCCGCCCCACCTGCCGCAGCGTCCGCAGGTCAAACGTGCGCACCTCGATCGTGCCATTGATATCGATCGTCACCGCCAGGCGATCCTCGGCCACTGCCGTTGAAACAATGCGGGCCCCCTTGGGCAACAGCGCGGTCGTGTCGGCTGGCGCGGCGCTTCCCTCGGACTTGAAAACGCGATAGCCGATGACGCCCAGGATCGCGGCCACGCCGATGAAGGTGGTGGCGCCGGAGATCAGCATCAGCCACCGCACCCTGGCGACGATGCTGGCCGCCGCGGGGTCGAGCGGCTTTTCGTCATCCGCCAGCGGGTCGCTCATCGTGCAACGCTCATCGTCGATCACCATAATGGGCTGCTTGGAACGGATCGCTCACAATGGATCGCTCATGGCGCAGGATCAGCCCGCTCGGGAAGAATTCGTCACCACCGACGCGGAGACCGGCAACCGCCTCGACCGTGTGCTCGCCGCCCGCATCACCGAGCTATCCCGCACCCGCATCAAGGCGCTGATTCTCGCCGGCGAGGTCAGTATCGGCGGGCGCACGATCCGCGATCCCGGCCATCGCGTCAACGCCGGCGAGACGGTCGCGATCGCGATCCCGGCGCCGGAGCCCGCGGCGCCGGAGGGCGAAGCCATTCCGCTCAACATTGTCTATGAGGACAATGAGATCATCGTGCTCGACAAGCCCAAGGGCCTGGTCGTGCACCCCGCGGCCGGGCATGCGTCGGGCACGCTGGTCAATGCGCTGATCGCCCATTGTGGCGAAAGCCTCTCCGGCATCGGCGGGGTGCGCCGGCCCGGCATCGTCCACCGGCTCGACAAGGACACGACCGGCCTGATGGTGGTGGCCAAGACCGACCGCGCCCACGCATCGCTGACGCGCCAGTTCGCCGATCACGGCCGCACCGGGGCGATGCGGCGCGGCTACCTGGCCTTTGTGTGGGGCGCTCCGGACCGCCCCCGCGGCACCATCGACAAGCCGCTCGGCCGCCATCCCCACGCCCGCGACAAGATGGCGGTGCGCCAAGACGGCCGCGACGCGGTTACCCATTGGCGGAGGCTCGAGACCTTTGCGGGGTCCGACGGCAAGCCGGTCGCAAGTCTCCTGGCCTGCGAGCTGGAGACCGGCCGGACCCATCAGATCCGCGTCCATCTTGCCCATATCGGCCATCCGCTGATGGGCGATTCGGTCTATGGGCCGGGCTTCAAGACCAAGGCTGCCAGGCTCACAGAAGCAGCCGCTGATTCGCTCGCAGCCCTTGGAAGACAGGCCTTGCATGCTTATGTACTGGCTATTGAACACCCTGCGACTGGCAAAGTGCTGGAGTTCCGGAAGGAACTACCGGCTGATCTTGCGTGTTTACGGAAGAACCTCCACGACGCTGGGCCGCAGGTTTCAGAAAACATGTAGACGGATCAAAGGCTTACAAAATCACGACCGGGTCACAGCGACGTGACCCCCGTGTTCTTTGTTTCGCCGCCTTGGATCGTGTATGTTGCACCTGCGAACGCATACCGCGTTTCGCGCATCTGGCTTCGACGGCTTGGACAGCGCCGAAGCCGATCGCCCGCCGGTCACCGGGGGCAAAATATATGGAGGGCGCTATCATGGCCCGAGCAGCTACGTTACCCGTACTCACCGCCGAAGGCGGTCTGTCCCGTTATCTTGAGGAGATCCGGCGGTTCCCGATGTTGGAGCCGCAGGAAGAATATATGCTGGCGAAGAGCTGGCGTGAACATGGCGACCGCACTGCGGCCCACAGGCTGGTAACCAGCCACTTGCGGCTGGTAGCCAAGATTGCCATGGGCTACCGCGGCTATGGCCTGCCGATCTCCGAGGTCATCTCGGAAGGCAATGTTGGCCTCATGCAAGCGGTCAAGCGGTTTGAGCCCGAGAAGGGCTTCCGCCTCGCGACCTACGCGATGTGGTGGATCAAGGCCGCCATTCAGGAATACATCCTGCGCTCGTGGTCGCTGGTGAAGATGGGCACCACCGCGAACCAGAAGAAGCTGTTCTTCAACCTGCGCAAGGCGAAGAGCAAGATCTCCGCGCTGGAGGAAGGCGACCTGCGCCCCGAGCAAGTGCAGATCATCGCCAAGCGGCTCGGCGTGACCGAACAAGACGTGGTTGAGATGAACCGTCGTCTCGGCGGCGACGTCTCGCTCAACGCTCCGATCCGCGAAGACGGCGATTCTGGCGAGTGGCAGGACTGGCTGGTCGACGAAAGCTCAAGCCAGGAAGCACGTCTGGTCGCGAGCGAAGAGAGCGACAATCGGCGCCAGGCGCTTGGCGAAGCACTTGGTGTGCTGAACGAGCGCGAGCGTCGCATCTTCGAGGCGCGGCGGCTGGTCGACGAGCCGATCACGCTCGAGGAACTCGCTGACGAGTTCGGCGTCTCACGCGAGCGCGTCCGGCAGATCGAGGTACGCGCCTTCGAGAAGGTTCAGAAGGCCGTGAAGACTCGCGTGGCCGCGATGGAAGCGCCGCAGACGCCGCAGGCGCTGCCTGTCCACTAAAGCATGATCCCCGAAAAGTGGGAGCCGGTTTTCGGAAAAGGATCATGCTCTAAAGTGTTCCCGCACGGAACTTTCTGATCTCTGGCGGCGCGGGCAATGCTTGCCTGCGCCGCATGTCATTTTGCCGCCAACGTTTTTTTGCGAGTTCCATCGGTGGAACTTTTCGCGAGCGATTTCAGTGGCTTCGGAAAAAATTTTGACTTCCCTCGACGAGGGTATTCTGGCACACGGGTGTCCGATGCGCTCCGTATGGTAACCGACTCGCAGAGGTCGAGTAGAGAGCGCGCCACTGAGAAGCACTGAGGGGGATGGTCGGTTGCGTTGTGCGGCCGGCCAGACCGACGCCGCTGCCCCCGCGGCGCCGGAGGAATGAACCTGTCAACGCTGTCGCTATCGAATGACGCAGGACTGATTGAAGGCCGTCAGGTCCTGCCGCAGCCAGCGGCACGGGCGCGCGCGAGCGTGGCGCCCGCCGATGCCATGACGCGCGGCAGTCACCGCAGCCTTGACTGGTTCAGCTTCTTCCTCGCCGACATTCAGGCCGGGTTCGGTCCCTTTGTGGCGATCTACCTGACGGCACATTCCTGGACGCAGCTCGACATCGGCCTCGTCCTCACCGCCAGCGGCCTGGTCGCCTTGGCCGGCCAGCTGCCGGCCGGCGCGCTCGTCGATGCGGTGCGCTCCGCACGGCTGGTCGCCGGTATTGCCCTGCTCGCGATCTGCGGCAGCGCACTCACCATGGCCGTATGGCCCATATTCCCGGTCGTGCTCAGTGCCCGTGCCATCCATGCAGCGGCAAGCTGCGTGCTGGGTCCTGCGATCGCCGTGATCAGCCTCAGTCTTGTCGGCCACGCCGGGCTTGGCGAACGGATCGGGCGCAACGCGCGCTTCGCATCGATCGGCGCGGGCGTTTCGGCGGCTGCGATGGGGGCATGCGGCTATTGGCTGTCCGACCGGTCGATTCTGTTCCTGACCGCGATCCTGGTCGTCCCGGCGCTGGTCGCGCTGGTGCGGGTGCGAACGCGCAACACGGAACTCATCAACCCGGAGCTCATCAACCCGGAGCCCTTGGAGCCAACGGCGCAGCGCCCCGAGGAGACACCGATTGCAGGGGTCCCCGCTCGGCAGCTGTTCGGCAATCGCCAGCTGCTCATCTTCGCGGCCTGCATCGCGCTGTTCCAGCTCGCCAACGCGGCGATGCTCCCGCTCCTGGGCGGCATTCTGACGATGCATGCGAACAGCTGGGCCGCACTGATCGTTGCGGCTTGCGTCGTCGTGCCTCAGCTGGTGGTCGTCGGGATGGCGCCATGGGTTGGGCGCCAGGCGCAGTCGCGCGGCCGGCGGCCGCTCATGCTCCTCTGCTTCGGGGCACTGATCGTGCGTGCCCTCTTGTTTGCCTTTGTTGTTGATCCATTCGCGGTCGTGGCCATTCAGATCCTCGATGGCATCTCGGCGGCGATTATCGGCGTCATGTTCCCGCTGGTGGTGGCCGATATCACGCGCGACACCGGCCGCTACAGCCTCGCGCTCGGCATCGTCGGTAGCGCCGTGGGAGTTGGCGCCGCGCTGAGCACGATCCTCGCCGGCTATCTGTTCGACCACTTCGGGCGCGGGCCTGTTTTCTTCAGCCTGGCCGGCGTCGCAGCGGTCGGCGCAACGCTTGTGCTGGTGCTGATGGCGGAGACGCGCCCGCGGCGCGGTCAACCGTCGCTGCCGGACGCCATCAAGACCGAATGACGGCTTGGGCATGACGGCTTGGGCATGACGGCTTGGGCGTGACGGCTTGGGCCGGCTGGCCTTTCCCCCCTTGCGGCCACTCTTTGGGCATCTGGGATGCCGAAAGCCGCGTCGATAAGCTCGCGATATATCGCCATATTGATCGTCGGCCACGCGGCGCGCCGTAACCCGCGCATAAAAATGCATCACCGCTCAACAAAGAGCGGTTCCGCGGAAACATTTTCCCTCGCTTCGAGTTTCCTGGCTTGTTCTGCCTTGTCGCTCAAGACGAAAGCCACACGAACCCCACGGGGGGAATACGAGGTTCGATGGACGACCTATGCCAGTACGCCGAGCGGCCGCTGACCTTCATCATTCGCTATCTGCGCCGTCGGCCCTATTCCCACGCCATCATCTTTGGCTGCGTTCTGGCGGCTGTCGGCTGCGCCGTCACCACGCAGTATGGCGTCAAATTCCTGGTCGACAGCCTCATCGACTACGGCCAGGCACAGCAGGCGTGGCTCGCATTTTTTGTGCTTATTGCGCTGATCACCGGCGACAACCTGTTGTGGCGACTAGCCAGCTGGATCGCGAACCACACGTTTCCGAGCGTCACCTGCGACTTGCGCCGCGACCTGTTTCGGCATCTCACCGGGCACTCGCCAAGCTATTTCATGGATCGCATGCCTGGCATGCTGACGAGCCGCATCACAGCGACCTCGAACGCCGTCTACATGCTCGAAAACATGTTCATCTGGAACGTGCTGCCGCCCTGCTTAGGCACGTTCGGCGCCATTGCGCTGGTGCTGACGGTGAGCGGCCCGATGGCCACGCTGCTGGTCGTCGTTGCGGCCATCGTGGTCGTGACCATGTTTCGCCTCGCTGCCGCCGGAAAACCGCTGCATCATGATTTTGCCGACAAGGCGGCCGCGGTCGACGGCGAGATGATCGACGTGATCGGCAACATGCCGGTCGTGCGCGCGTTCGGCGGAATTGCACGCGAGCACAGCCGCTTCGACGCGACGCTCGATCGCGAATTGGGAGCACGCCAGCGCAGCCTGCGCTACCTCGAAAGGCTGCGGCTCCTGCATGCGGTGGTGACGGTCATTCTGACAATCGGGCTGTTGGCATGGGCGATCGTGCTATGGCAGCGCGGCGCGGCCAGCGCCGGCGAGGTTGTCCTGGTCTGCACCCTTGGCCTCTCCGTTCTGCACGCCACCCGCGATCTCGCCGTCGCGCTCGTCGACGTGACCCAGCACATGGCACGTCTGTCCGAAGCGCTGGCGACGTTGCTCGTGCCACACGAGCTGCGCGACGTTCCGGGGGCGGCACCGCTGGTCAGGCGCGGGGCACGCGTGTCATTCGAGGACATTTCGTTCAGCTATCCTGATGGCCATAAGATCTTCAGCAATTTCAGCCTGGACATCGAGCCCGCACAGCGCCTCGGTCTGATCGGCCGCTCCGGAAGCGGCAAGTCGACATTGTTCGCGCTGGTCCAGCGCTTCTACGACGTTCAGGTCGGGCGCATCCTGATCGATGGTCAGGACGTATCGCGGGTCACTCAGCAGAGCGTGCGCGATGCGATATCCGTCGTGCCGCAGGACATCTCGCTGTTTCATCGCTCGGTCATGGAAAACATTCGCTACGGCCGGCCGGATGCGACCGACGCCGAGGTCATGCAGGCAGCCAGCGCCGCAAAATGCGATCAATTCATTGCGGCGCTGCCGCAGGGCTTCGACACGATCGTCGGAGAGCGCGGCGTCAAGCTGTCCGGAGGTCAGCGGCAGCGCATCGCGATCGCGCGAGCGTTTCTCAAAGACGCACCGATCCTGATGCTTGATGAAGCCACCTCGGCGCTCGATATCGAATCCGAGGAAGCGATTCGCGAGGCACTCCTCCGCCTCGTGCGCGGTCGGACCGTGATTGCGATTGCACATAGGCTGTCGACGTTGCGTAGTTCCGATCGCATCGTTGTGCTGCGCGAAGGACGCATCGAGCAGGATGGGTCTCCCGACAAATTGCTCCTGAGCGACGGCCCCTATCGCGATCTGATCAAGCAGGAAATGTCTCGTCTCGTAAAGGAAGCGGCCTGAACCAATACGCAGGATTCTCGACTCGTCATGCCTTGGCCATAGCGCGTCAAAGACGCGCCATGCCCGGCCATGACGCGGAGAATCCATCGATCGCCGCAAGCGTTAGTATTAGGTCGCGCTACGTGCCATCGGCGTCCGCAACGGCAGACAGCTCACTGCTTCCACGCCTTGAAGGCTTCCTCGAACGCGCGCTCGCCGGGCGTGCCCTTTTCGAGCGCCAGGATCGCCCGCCGATTGTTGCCGTAGACAACCGGAATATCGAACCAGGCGCGATCCTTGAGTAGCTGCACATTGCGCTCGCGGTCGGCCTCGGTCGATGACAGCCCGATCAGGAAGAAGCCGGTCGTGACCTTGACGGCGAGGCCGGACAGCGGCGTACCGCGGCTCTGCTCGGCCTGCTTCATCAGAATGCCAGGCACGTTGGAGACACCGCCTGACGGGAAATCCTGCGGCAGACGGAACATGATCTCAACCGTGTGGCTCGCCGGCAGGTTGGGATCGCTGTTGCGGCGCAGCGACCAGGTCATGGCGATGCGCCGCTCGGGAATCTCGACATCGGCCCGCACCGCGACCTCCGCCGCCTGTCCCGGGCCCGGCGACACCGTTTCGGTGCGCCAGATGGCCGAGCCAACGAAGCGCTTGCCCTGCGCATCGTTCGGATCTTCTTCATACAAAACGACGCGCTGAGCGACTGCGGCGCCAGCGGGCGCTGTATTCGTCGGAAGGGGCGCCGGCGTCACCGCCGCCTGTCCAGCCGCGGGCTCAAACCGCTCTACAATTTTGGGGCGGCTCGACGGCGTCGATACGGTCGGTTCCGATGCCACCTCGACCGGGGTGGACGAACGCAATGACGAATAGAGTTCCGAGACGGTCGGCCACAACACCAGCAGACTGGCGGCCAAGCCGCCCAACAGCAGCAGCACGAGCAGAAGCTTGACGACGGCCCGCCCCGCCCCTTTCTTCTTCGGCTTCCCGCTCGCCTCTTCGCCCACGGCCAGTGGCGACATGCGAATGCGCGACGGGACCGACTGGGTCTCATCGTCCATGGCCGGCTCAAGCATGCGCCGCACAGGCGCATCCTGCAGCATGTCGTCTTGGCCGCGCCCATCCGGAATGCGATCAAACGCGCGCGGCGAAGACGCAGCGTCGGCATAATTCTCGCGCGTCGTTCTCGTCGAGCGACCTGTCGCACCGCCGAGCTCGCTTGGCTCCGCGAGTGCATTACGCAGACCGGCGAGCCCGGAATCCAACAGCGACCGACGATCGCCGGTGGCGGGACGTTCGCTAGCAGGGCGCTCACTGGCGGGGCGCTCGTCGCCGGTCCGCTCGCTGGCCGGACGACCACGCAGCGGATGGCGCTGCGGCGGCGGCACCGGTTGCGGCTGTGCCTTCGCCTGCGGGCTCGTCATCGGCTGATCGAACACCGGATCGACGTAGCGTTCCTCGCCGAGCATCGGGTTGGGCTGCAGATTTGCAGCCTGCCGCGGCATCGGCTTGCGCGCGAGCGAGTCGTTGCGCGATGTCAGAGGCGGCGGGCTGCTTGGGCGCTCCGAGGCCGGCGGGCTTGGCGAATCCCAGCGCGGCATCTCGGGCGCGCGCACGCGGCGCGAGGCCTCCTTCGGGGGCGCAGGCTCGGACAAGGTCTGGCGCGCTGATTCGGCCTCGACCTTGCGGATCGCCTCTTCGAGCGCGAGGCGCTCGCGCGTAACGTCCGACTCGCTGAGCGCTGGCGTCACGCCCCGCAACTGGGCGACCAGCGCCGTACGCGCGCGCTCATAGAGCGCACGCCGGGCGTCGCCGGTGTTCCGTTCGAGGCCCGCAACGGCGCGGGCGATCAGCGGGTGATAGTCTGCCATACTGTTAGCTTACACCTTCAAGCTCCGATTTCCGCCCCTAGTTTTCAAACGGATTGTGGACCAAAATTGTGTCCTCCCGCTCAGGACTAGTGGATAGAAGCGCGACCGAACAGCCCACCAGCTCCTCGACACGCCGAACGTACTTAATGGCCGGGGCCGGAAGCTCGGCCCAGGAGCGCGCCAGGGCGGTCTTGCCCTGCCAGCCCTCGACCGTTTCATAGACCGGCTCGACCCCGGCCTGGGCATGCTCGCTGGCCGGGAGATAGTCGATTTCACGACCATCGAGCCGATAGGCCACACAAACCTTGATCTCCGGCAGGCCATCCAGAATGTCGAGCTTGGTTAACGCCAGCCCGTTGATGCCGCTGGTCCGCACCGTCTGGCGCACCAGGACGGCGTCGAACCAGCCGCAGCGCCGGGGGCGGCCGGTGACGGTTCCAAACTCGTGTCCACGCTCGCCCAGCAAGCGGCCGATCTCATTCTTCTGCTCGGTCGGGAACGGTCCCTCCCCGACCCGGGTCGTATAGGCCTTGCAGATGCCCAGGACGTAGTCGATTGCGGAGGGGCCGAGGCCCGAGCCGGTCGCCGCCTGCGCCGCCACCGTGTTGGACGAGGTCACGAACGGATAAGTGCCGTGATCGATATCGAGCAGCGCACCTTGCGCGCCTTCGAACAGAATCCGCTTGCCCTCGCGCCGCTTGCGGTCGAGCAGCGACCACACCGAATCCATGTAGGGCAACACGCGTGGCGCAACGCTCGCCAGCTGATCCTTGATCGCGGAGCCCGCGAGCGGCTCAAGGCCGAGCCCGCGCCGCAGCGCATTGTGGTGGGACAGCAGGCGGTCGATCTTGCCACCGAGTGCCGGCAGATCGGCAAGATCCATCAGGCGGATCGCACGCCGGCCCACCTTGTCCTCATAGGCCGGACCGATGCCGCGGCCGGTGGTGCCGATGCGTGATACGGAATTGGAGGTTTCGCGCGCGACATCGAGTTGCTGATGCAGCGGCAGAATCAAGGTCGCATTCTCAGCAATGCGCAGGCTGTCAGGTGTCACGGAAACCCCCTGCCCGGCGAGCCGATCGATCTCCTCGATCAGCGCGCGCGGATCGAGCACGACGCCATTGCCAATAACCGACAGCTTCCCCGGTCGCACCACCCCGGAGGGCAGCAGCGACAGCTTGTAGATGGCGCCATCGATGACGAGCGTGTGACCCGCGTTGTGGCCGCCCTGGAAGCGTACCACGATGTCGGCCTGCTCCGAGAGCCAGTCGACAATTTTCCCCTTGCCTTCGTCTCCCCACTGGGAGCCGACTACGACCACATTGGCCATGAGCTGTCCTTCCGCCGTGTGGCCAGAAATGATCGAAACTCAGCAGTGGATTACCCAAGCTCCGGCCCTCCCGGAATTATCGGAAGCTATTGCCGCAGGCAAGGCGGCACAGGGGCCAAGCACGACCCTTAGGCAGCCGGCATTTAAGGCAGCCGCCCCTCTCCCTGGCTTGGTGGGCCGAGAAGGCCTGAGGAATCAGATCACTAAAAGGCGTTCTCGGGGCGATATCGCGGCGTGATCCACGATGCCCACAGCTTCCTGGAGCTTGTGTAGGCAACCCTACACTGTGGCGGTAATAGCCTGCCTCATCTCTACCGGCGCGACGATCCGCCGTACCATTTCGCGCACGGCGAGCAGGGTCAGAATTAAGGCGATCGGTGCGTTCGCCGAACCGAAGGCCCGGTCCTAACGAGGCCGCCAAATCATGTGAGCTTCGGAATCGCGATACTGGTGCGGCGAATTTGAGGTTCCTATCATTTGTAACGGCAAACTCGCTTAGGAACCTAAAATTCAAAAGCCGCACCTAGACTAGGTTGCCAGTGGTCAAGCCGGTGCTGATGTCGACCTGGATGGCGATTTTGCGCACGTTGCTGGCGCGATCCCGATGCCGACCATGACCAACATGAGCAAGTTGAGAGACGTATTGTTGTCGGGCGCATTGCCCGCGCCTGATGTTGACCCCCGTTCAACTCATCAGATCGAGACGCGCCATTCGATCGGCTACCAGGGCTGCGTCACCCGTGCGCGGCTGCCGCATTCGAGCGCCAGGACCGTGGCCACAGCCGCCACTGGCGCACGTACAGGACACGACGGATCGGAGTCTTGACCGCGATCGTCAGCAAGCCGATCGACAACAGGCACCACACCGCGGGCCATTCGGTCATGTTGTTCGTGGTCAGCGCCGCCAGCCACGGGCCGAGCATCAGGTGAAAAAGCGTCATCCGCCACGATCCGTAGAGTATCGGAACGATAATTCCGGCGATGAAATAGCTCGGGAAACCGTGCGAGGGCCCGGCGGCAAAGCCATTGCACATGCCGTTGGTGGGAACCTGCCAAGCGATGTGCCAGTTGCCGTGGACCGAGCACAGACGCGTGCCACACAGTGGCATGGAGGGATCGCAATGGCCGGCCCACTCGAATGGATAGAGTTGCAGCAGCATGAAAACGGCAGACGCGAAGCACAATGCATAGACGGCCGGTGCAATCTGCGCCCGCACCCGGTCGGGAATGAAATGCATCGACACTGCGTTGACGAAAAACGGCTGGAAAGCGATGTGCAGATAGCCGAGCAGGGTTGCGATCTGATTGGATGGCAGGCCGCACTGATCGATGACTGAGTAGGTGAACGCTTGCAACATCTCCATCAACGAAAAGTATCCGAGCGGCATCCAGATCGCGGCCGGCTCCCTGCGGTAGGCCGCGTAGGCGGTCGTGCCGAACCCCGCCACTGCCAGCACTGCCGATGCCTGACCACTCCAGCACATTGATTCCTCCTGCGAAACGGCCGGCATGAATGGCAGCCCGCAGCCGATGGCGCACCACCCGTTTGAGTGACATGCGCTAAAATTTCCGGAGCCGACTTTGAACATGTCAGGGAAGTGATTTCGACAAGCGTGATCACGGAGCGCGCAGCAACAAACGCCGCGGCCCTCGGCCACGCCATCGTTTCTGACTCAGAAAGACCAGCTAGAACGACAGCGGCCGCGCCTGTTGCACCTGCGGCAGCGCGCGCACCTTGGCGAGCACCTCCGGCGGCAGCACACCATCGATCTCGATCAGCGCGATGGCATTGCCGCCCGGCGCCTCGCGGCCGACATGGAAGGTCGCGATGTTGATTCCGGCGTCTCCCAGCGTCGAGGAGAACTTGCCGATGAAGCCCGGCTTGTCGAGATTGGTAATGTAGATCATCGACGGGCCAAACTCGGCGTCCATGCGGATGCCCTTGATGTTGACGATGCGGGGCCGCCCGTCGGCGTAGACGGTTCCCGACACGTGACGCGACTGGCGCTCGCTGACAATGGTCAGCGTGATCAGGCTCTCGTAGTCGCTTGCGGCCTCACGTGTCATCTCCTCGACGACGATGCCGCGCTCCTTGGCGACGATCGGAGCCGAGACGACGTTCACGTCTTGCAGCATCGGCCGAAGCAGGCCTGCAATCGCAGCCGACGTGAGCGCCTTGGTGTTCATCCCCGCGACGATGCCCTGATAGGCGATCTGCACCTTGGTGATGCCGGTCTCGGTCAGCTGGCCGGCGAACGAGCCGAGCCGCTCGGCGAGCGCCACGAACGGCTTGAGCTTGGGCGCCTCCTCGGCCGTGATCGAGGGGAAATTGACCGCATTGGTGATGGCGCCGGTCAACAGATAGTCCGACATCTGCTCGGCCACCTGCAGCGCCACGTTCTCCTGCGCTTCCGTGGTGGCGGCGCCGAGGTGCGGCGTGCACACCACGTTGGGATGGCCGAACAGCGGATTGGCCGTCGCCGGCTCCTCGACGAACACGTCGAAGGCGGCGCCCGCGACCTGCCCGCAATCGAGCGCCTGCCGCAGCGCCTGCTCGTCGACCAGCCCGCCGCGCGCGCAATTGATGATGCGCACGCCTTTCTTCATCATTGCGATGGCGGCGGCATCGACGATGCTCTTGGTCTTATCGGTGAGCGGCGTGTGCAGTGTGATGAAGTCGGCGCGCTTGAACAGTTCGCCAAGGTCGATCTTCTCGACCCCGAGATCGCGCGCGCGCTCGGGCGACAGGAACGGGTCGTAGGCGATCACCTTCATGCGCAGGCCATGAGCCCGATCGGCCACGATCGAGCCGATATTGCCGCAGCCGATCACGCCCAGCGTCTTGGCGGTGATCTCGACCCCCATGAAGCGGTTCTTTTCCCACTTGCCGGCCTGCGTCGAAGCATCGGCCTGCGGGATCTGGCGCGCCAGCGCGAGCATCAGTGTGATGGCGTGCTCGGCGGTGGTGATCGAGTTGCCGAACGGCGTGTTCATCACGATCACGCCTTTGGCGGTGGCGGCCGGAATGTCGACATTGTCGACCCCGATGCCGGCGCGCCCCACCACCCGCAGCTTCTTGGCTTTTTCCAAAAGCTTCGCCGTCACCTTGGTGGCGGAGCGGATGGCAAGGCCGTCGAAGTCGCCGATCATCTCGGCAAGCTTGTCCTTGTCGGCGCCAAGCTTGGGCTGGAACACAGTATCGATGCTGCGATCCTTGAAAATCTGCACGGCGGCGTCGGAAAGCGCGTCAGAAATCAAAACCCTGGGGGCCATGGCATTCACCCGATATCGTAGAGTGTCATTGTGGGAGGCCAGTGTGTGGCGGGCGGGCAGGTGCAAAGCCTGCGCGCCTTGCTGTCACGAGCGCGCGCTTCACGCCGCCTTCGCCAGCGACTCCTTGGTCTTGGCGAAAGCCCAGTCGAGCCACTGCGTGAGGGCCTCGACATCGCGGGCTTCAACGGTCGCGCCGCACCAGATGCGCAGGCCGGGCGGCGCATCGCGATAGGCATCGATGTCGTAGGCGATGCCTTCCTTCTCGAGCGCGGCGGCGAGCGACTTCACGAAGGCCGCCTGCGCATCAGCCGCAAGCGCCTTGACGGCCGGATCGACGATCTTCAGGCACACCGAGGTGTTGGAGCGGATCGCCGGATCCTTGGCCAGGAAGTCGATCCACGGCGTGCGCGCGACCCAGTCGGCGATCACTTTG
>Ga0209488_10000272_pt1 | contig 42052 bp, 37 predicted proteins | sample Rivendell_Oct201_8_FD_188349 | JGI IMG/M metagenome (GOLD analysis project Ga0209488, IMG submission 188349) | Vadose zone soil microbial communities from the Eel River Critical Zone Observatory, Northern California, USA -... | ecosystem: Environmental > Terrestrial > Soil > Vadose zone >...
CCGGGCTCTTGACCCGGGGGCACGTCTTTGCAGCGGGAAAACAAGACGTGGATGCGCGGGCCAAGCCCGCGCATGACGACCGTAGCGTGTGCAATCCACCTTGCGGACTCGTCGGAAGGGCACAAGAATTTTCCCCGGACAGCCCTGCGCGAAAGCGGGAACCCAGGGCAAGCGACGTGCGCTCGCCCTGGACCCCCGCTTTCGCGGGGGTGACGATGGAGTGTGTTCTCATCGGCAGAGTTTGTTCCGCCGCTTCCATGTCGCCCCTAATTCGCGGTGAAGCCGCCGTCGAAGACGAATTCGGCGCCGGTGACGAAGCGCGCCTCGTCGGAGACGAGATAGACCGCCATCGCCGCCAGTTCCTCGGGCGTCCCCAGCCGCCCCAGCGGGATCATGTCGGCCAGCGCGCGGCGCATCTTCTCGGGCTCCTTCACCGCGGCCACCATCTGCTCGACCATGGGCGTGTCGGTGTAGACGGGATGGATCGAGTTGCAGCGCACGCCATTCTTGCGGTGGGCGCAATGGAGGGCGACCGACTTGGTGAGGAGCCGCACGCCGCCCTTGCTGGCGCAATAGGCGGCGCTGTCGCGCGCGCCGATGAGGCCGGCGACCGAGGAGATGTTAATAATGGCGCCGCCGCCCGCCTTGGCGATGTAGGGAATGGCGTGCTTGCAGCCGAGGAACGGCCCGTCGAGGTTGACGGCGTGGATGCGCCGCCATTCCTCGAGGCTCGTCGTCTCGACATTGCCGCGGGTGCCGATGCCGGCATTGTTGACGAGGGTATCGAGGCGGTCGAACACGCGCGCCGATTCGGCGAGGTTGGCGATCCACTGCTCCTCGCTGGTGACGTCATGCGCGAGGAAGATGGCGCGGTCGCCGATGCTGCGCGCCACCTCGCGCCCGCGGCCCATGTCGATATCGGCGATCGCCACGCGCGCCCCTTCGGCGGCAAAGGCCACCGCCATCGCGCGCCCGAGCCCCGAGGCGCCGCCGGTGATGAATGCCGCCTTGCCGGTGAGCCGTCCCGCCATCGCGCCCTCCCTTAGACCGTCGGCACCCCCCTAGACCGTCGGCAGCCGGTAATCCTTGAACTGCTCGCGCAGCCGCGCCTTCAGCACCTTGCCGGTGGCACCGTGTGGGATCTCCGCGACGAAGACCACGTCGTCGGGCAGCTGCCATTTGGCGATCTTGTCGCCGAGCAAGGCCAGAATCTCCTCCTTGCTCGGCTGCTTGCCCGGCTTCGCCACGACGATGAGCAGCGGCCGCTCGTCCCATTTGGGATGCGCCACGCCGATGACGGCGGCCTCGGCGATGTCGGGATGGCCCATCGCGGCGTTCTCGACATCGATCGAGCTGATCCATTCGCCGCCCGACTTGATGACGTCCTTGCTGCGGTCGACGATCTGCATGTAACCCTCGGCATCGATGGTGCAGACGTCGCCGGTGCGGAACCAGCCCTCCTCGTCGAAGGCCGCCGCGCTGGCCGGCGCGTCGTTGAAATAGCCGCTGACGATCCACGGGCCCCGCACATAGAGCTCGCCGCTCGACGCGCCGTCATGCGGCTGCACCTTGCCGTCCGGCGCGACCACTTTCATGTCGACGCCGTAGAGGGCGATTCCCTGCGTCGCCTGGCGCGCGAGCTGCTCCGCCTTGGACCGGGCGAGGAATTTGCTCTTGAGCACGGCCAGCGTCCCGACCGGGCTCATCTCGGTCATGCCCCAGCCCTGGATGCAACGCACGCCGTATTTCTCCTCGAAGGCCTGGATCATCGCCGCCGGCGCCGCCGAGCCGCCGACGGTGACGCGGTCGACGCCGTCGAGGCGCTTGCCGGTTTGCTCGAGATACTGCAGCAGGCCGAACCACACCGTGGGCACGCCCAGCGACAGCGTCACCTTCTCCGCCTCGAACAGCTCGTGGAGGCTGGCGCCGTCGAGCTTCGGTCCGGGGAAGACGAGCTTGGCGCCGGACATGGCGGCGGCGTAAGGGATGCCCCAGGCATTGACGTGGAACATCGGCACGACCGGCAGGATCGAATCGCGCATCGATATCGCCACCGCGTTGGCCGAGCAGACGGCGAAGCTGTGCAGCAGGGTCGAGCGGTGGGTGTAGAGCGCGCCCTTGGGGTTGCCGGTGGTGCCGGAGGTGTAACAGAGCGACGACGCCGTGTTCTCGTCGAAATCGGGCCAGGCGAGGTCGGGCGTCTCGCCCGCCACCAGCTCCTCGTAGCAGAGCGCGCCGGGCAAGCCGGTCGGCGGCATGTGCGCGCGATCGGTCATGATGACGTAATGCTCGACCGGCCCCCACAGCGCCGCCATCTTCTCGGCGATCGGCACGAAGGTCAGGTCGAGGAACATCACCTTGTCCTCGGCGTGGTTGACGATATAGCTGAGCTGGTCGGCGAAGAGCCGCGGGTTGATGGTGTGGCACACCGCGCCGATGCCGGAAATGGCGAAGTAGAGCTCGAAATGGCGATGGCTGTTCCAGGCGATGGTGGCGACGCGGTCGCCCGGGCCGACGCCGAGCCGCCCGAGCGCCTTGGCCAGCTGCCGGGCGCGCCGCTCCGCCGCAGCATAGTTGTAGCGATGGATCGGCCCCTCGACCGTCCGCGTCACGATCTCGGTATCGCCGTGATACTCCGCCGCATATTGGATCAAGGACCCGATCAGCAGCGGGCGGTCCATCATCAAGCCGCGCATAGCGCCTCCCTGTGGCCGGCCGTTTTCTGTTCTGTCCGGCTAAAGATATCGCGAAGTCGCGCCGAGCGCACGGGCTCGCGATAACCGCTCAATAGGACGCGGAAAAGCCGCCATCGACCGTCAGCACATGGCCATTGACATAAGCCGCCTCGTCGGAGGCGAGGAACACGGCGGCGCCGCCGATTTCCGCGGGATTGCCCCAGCGCCGCAGCGGCACGCGGCGCTCGAGAAACGCCTGCATCGCCGCATCGCCCACGAGATAGGCGTTGGTCTCGGTGGCAAAGAAGCCGGGCGCGATAGCGTTGCTGGTGATGCCGTGCGGCCCGTACTCCACCGCCAACGAGCGCGTGAGCGCGGCGAGGCCGCCCTTCGACGCGGTGTAGGCAGCATCGCCCGAGCGCGACAGCGGGCCTGCGACCGAGGTGACCATGATGAGCCGGCCATAACGGCGCGGCAGCATCAGCTCGGCCGCGGCCTTGGCGAGGCCGAAGGCGCCGGTGAGGTTCGTCTCGAGCATCTGCCGCATGTCCGCGCGCGTGAGGTCGCCGATCGCGCGGCGATTGCGCAAGCCGACATTGCTCACGAGGATATCGAGCTGGCCGTGCTCGCGGGTGATGGCTGCAAAGGCCGCAGCGGTCGCCGCCTCGTCGGCAACGTCGAAGGCGAGCGGCACCGCATCGAGACCTTGCGCGCGCAGGCTGTCGGCGATCGGCGCGAGTCGCGCCGGCTCGCGCCCGTTGACCAGCACGCGTGCTCCGGCACGGGCGAGGCACGTCGCCATGGCAAGACCCAGGCCGCGCGCCGCACCGGTCACCAGCGCGACCCGGCCGCGAAGCGAGAAGAGCGTGTCCGCGTTCATGCCTGCCAATGCCGATCCCTGCGTCCGCCCAGCCTCCCAGAATTTCAAGCCCGAACGCAAGTGGACAAGAGTGCACCGATGTTTCATCGTCGCGCATGCTTCAAGAGCCGGCAGAATGCATGCTGCGGATGGTACGGCAAGTCGGCGGACGGCAGGAAGCCGTCGACATCACCGCGAGCGACTTGGTCATTGCTGGCGGGACCGGTCGCGATGTCGCCGGTCTCCAGCATCGTATCGACGAACTCGCCGCCCTCGGCGTCAAGCCGCCGAGCGGGGTTCCCTTCTTTTATAGCGCGTTCTATAGCGCGCTGCCGTTGGTGATGTGAGCCGAAGCGCAGCGACGGCCGCGGCGATCCTTTCGCCTTGGCGCGACCGCACCGGCCGCTTCTCGGTACTGAAGGCCGCGACCTTCCTGGCGCTGTTCGTGCCCGGCCTCGCCAATGCGCTCGAATATGCCTTGGGCTTGCTCGGCCCGCGACCCATCGCCGCGCTCATCCAGGCGATGGGGCTTTGGGCAATTCGGCTGTTGTTTGCCTCACTGGCGATAACGCCGGCGCGCCAAGTGCTGCGCGCGCCGCAGCTCGTGTCGGTACGCCGAATGATCGGGCTGGCCGCCTTCGCCTACGCATCGATCCATCTCTTCGCTTTCGCCGCGGACAAAATGTTCGATCTCGCAGCGGTGGCCTCCGAGATCGTCTTGCGCGTTTATCTCGCCATCGGCGCGGTCGGCCTCATCCTCTTATGCGCGCTCGCGGCCATCTCGACCGATGGGATGATTCGCCGCCTCGGCGCGCCGCGCTGGCAGGCATTGCAGCGCGGCATCTATGCCATCGCGCTGCTCGCCACCATTCATTTCTTCATGCAGTCGAAGATCGACGTGACGGAACCGACGGTGATGGCGGGTCTCTTGCTTTGGCTGCTCGGCTATCGCGCGCTGTTGTGGTATGGCGGCACGCGCCTCGTCACCGCACGCCTGTCGCTGATTGGGCTGAGTTTCGCCGCTGGCCTGATCACCGCATTTGGCGAGGCCGCCTATTTCGGCTTGTTCACGCGCGTCGATCCCATGCTGGTGCTGCAGGCCGATATGAGTCTGGCCGCCGGCTTCAGGCCGGCATGGATCGTTCTCGCGATCGCGCTGACTGCCGTCGCCTGCGCCTTCGCGCGCGATTTGGGAGCAACCTTCGTCACGCGCCGCGACGGCTCTTCACCGCATTGATTACGGCGATGAGGCAGCGGTCGCGCTCGGCGGCGAGCTGTGCGATCGAGCGGCCAGCGGCTTCATCGGCGACGCCGTCGATGATCATGCGTTGCAGCGCCGGCGTCATCTCGGGATCGCCGAGATCGCTCCACCAGCTCTGCATCGGCACGAGCAGATGTTTCATGAAATGCTCCATGCCGCCGACGCCGCCGGCGAGGTGGAAGGTGAGATGCGGTCCGTAGATCGGCCAGCGCAGCCCGGGGCCGTGAGTGATGGCGGCATCGACATCGGCGACATCGGCCACGCCCTCGGCGACGAGATGCACCGCCTCGCGCCACAGCGCCGCTTGCAACCGGTTGGCGACGTGGCCCGCCACCTCCTTGCGGATATGGATCGGGTGTTTGCCGATCTGGCGATAGAAGGCGAGCGTCTTCTCGACGGCATGAGGCGAGGTCTTCTGCCCGCCCACCACCTCGACCAGCGGAATGAGATGCGGCGGGTTGAAGGGATGGCCGAGGACGCAACGCTCTGGGTACCGACATCCTGACTGGATGCGACTGATGAGGAGCCCTGATGAGCTCGAGGCGATGACTGTGTCCGGTGGCGCCGCTGCGTCGAGCTCGGCGAAGAGCGCAATCTTGAAATCCTCGCGCTCGGGCCCGCTCTCCTGGACGAATTCGGCGCCGGCTGCCGCGCGCTGCGGATCGCGCTCGAAGCGCAGGCGGTCAGCCCGCGCATCCGGCGCCAAGCCACCCAGGCGCTCGAGCGTGGGCCAAGCCTCGGCGACATAGCGCCGGACAAAATCTACGGCATTGAGCGCCGGATCGCTCGCGGTCACCTCGAGGCCACGCGACAGGAAATAGGCGGCCCAGCTGGCGCCGATGGTGCCGGCACCGATCACCGCGACGCGCTGCACGGACATGGGACGTCTCCTCGTCAAAGGCCCTGGAAGAAGGCGCGAATCTCGCGACAGGCGAGGTCCGGCTTTTCGTAATGCACGAAATGACCCGCTTCGGGCACCGTCGTCACTTTCACATTCGTGAAGTACTCGCCCAGCCGATCGGTCCATTCGCTCTTGAGAATGGGATCGCTCTCGCCCCACAGCACGCGCACCGGGAGCAGTATGGGTGAGCGTTGCGACTTCGGTGCTTCACCCCGCATCACCGCGAGGCGCGCCTGGTGAGCGCTGATGTACCAGTTGAAGCCGCCCTGGAGATTGCCGGGCTGGAGAAAATTGTCGACCCAAGCTTCGATATCCTCGTCGAAAGCGTGGGGATCGTGCGCCCAGTGGGATAGGAAATGGCGGAAATAGAGGCGGCAGGCCTCGCGCGAGCTACCGACCAGGGCCGCCGCCCAGGGCTGTTGATGGAAGGATTGGTACCAGATCTCGATGAGATGATCGGGCGCGGCCCAGCGAGGACCAATCCCGGGATAAGGGCAGTTGAAGAAGAACAAGCCGCTGAGCCGCTGCGGATGCTGCCGCGCCAAGCTCTGGGCAATATAGGCGCCGACGTCATGCGAGACGATGCCGGCGCTTGCGACACCAAGGTTGTTCATGAGGGCAAGGATATCGGCGGCGTGGACATCGGCGGTCGCGCCTGCCGAGGGGTTCGAGGGGTTCAGTGACGGCTTCTCCGTGTCGCCGAAGCCGCGCAGGTCCGGTGCGATCACGTCGAAGTCGCGCGCGAGATCGGGAATGCACTTGCGCCAGACGAACCAGAATTCCGGCCAGTCGTGCAGCAGCAGCAGCGGCGGGCCCTGCCCTTCGCGCACGTAATGCATGCGGATGCCGTTCGCCTGGATGAAGTGCGGAGTGAACGCGGGCATGGCATACCCTCCGGTGTCAGCCAATTTCGTCCGCCGCCCCGTGGCAAGGCAATGCTGTTGATGGCGCCGGTCACGCGGCCTTTAGCGCTTGGTCGAGATCGGCGACAAGGTCGGCCGGGTCTTCCAACCCGACCGAAAGGCGCACCAGCCCGTCACCGATACCGAGCACCTGCCGCTCTTCAGGCTTCAGCCGGTGGTGCGTGGTGGTGGCAGGGTGCGTAACGAGGCTCTTGCCGTCGCCGAGATTGTTCGAGATCTCGATCAGCCGGAGCGCGTTCTGGAAGCGGAAAGCGCCCGCCTTGCCGCCACCGACCGAGAGCGCCATGAGCGTGCTCGGCCCGCTCATCTGCTGGCGCGCCAGCTGGTATTGCGGATGGCTTTCCAGGCCGGGATAGAGCACGCGTTCGACCCTCGGGTGGCGCTCGAGAAATTGAGCGATCTCGGTCGCGGAGCGGCATTGCCGATCGACACGGAGATCGAGCGTCTCGATGCCCTTGAGCAAGAGCCACGCGTTGAACGGGCTCAGCGCCGGTCCGGTATGGCGCAGGAACGGCATCAGGCTCTCGCGCACGTATGCATCGGAGCCGAGCACAGCGCCGCCGAGGCTTCGCCCCTGGCCATCGATGTGCTTTGTCGCCGAATAGACGACGATGTCGGCGCCAAGCGCCAAGGGGCGCTGCAGCAATGGCGTGGCGAAAACATTGTCGACGACGAGCACGCCACCGGCGCGATGCGTCAACGCGGCCACCGCGGCGATATCGATGAGCTCCAGTGTCGGGTTCGACGGGCTTTCGCAGAACACCGCTTTGACCCCGGGCGCGAGCGCCTTTTCCCACGCCTTGAGATCGCGGCCATCGACGAGCTCGGTGACGACGCCGTAGCGCGGCAGGACCTGCGTTATGATGTAGTTGCAGGAGTTGAACAGCGCCCGCGATGCGACCACGCGATCGCCGGCCTTGACCTGACAAGCCAGCGACGCGAACACGGCTGCCATGCCGCTGGCGGTGGCGCGACAGGCTGCGGCGCCTTCGAGGAGGCGCAGTCGCTCCTCGAACATGGCCACTGTCGGATTGGCATAGCGGGAATAGACGAAGCGCGACCCGTCATTGGCGAAAGCGGACTCGGCCTCCTCGGCCGTCTTGTAGACATAGCCCGAGCTCATATAGACCGCCTCGCAGGTCTCCATGAATTGGCTGCGCAAATGGCCCGCGCGCGCCATCACGGTGCGGGGATGCAGGCCGGAAGGAAGCTCGTGAAAGGCGTCGGGCATGGTCCTTGCTCCTCGCCGACCGATGTGCGGCTAACAAAAAACCCTGAGCCACAAAGGTCAGGGTTCCGCGAGGAGCTCCGACCTTTTTAGCGGTTGGTTTTACGTGGCCGCAAGCCGGTCGGCTCAAATCACCACGGATGGGTAAGCGGTTACTCCTGCCGGCCGCCTCTGTCAAGCGGCATCGGTCACGCGGCACGAACGCCGCCATGCCTTATCCACCGGCATCAGCCCTTGGGGAGCGACTGACGCGCTTTCGCCGCGCAGTCTCGCGCACCCTCTCGCCGGCTATGCGCAGCGGCGCGGTCTTGGCGACGAGGCGGGGCAACAGCAGGGCGAGCTCGGCGCGGCGCTCGACGGCATCGCCCAGCAGCGTGTTGGTTTCCGCAACGAGCACGTTGATCGGGAAGGGTTTCGACAAATAGGGGCAGCCGATGGCCTCGAGCTTCGCCCGCGTCGCCGGCTCGCCGGTAACGATCAGCACGGGCACGCCGAGATCGAGGACTTGGCTTGCCAATTGCAGACCGGAAACTTGCGGCAGGACTGCGTCGATGATGGCGGCATCTGGCCGGTCACGCTGCAGCATCGCGACGGCCTCGCCGGCGCTGGACGCGCGCGTGACGCGGCACGAGCCGTCCGCCTCGAGCGCCAGCTGCATGAGTTCGCAAATCGAAGGCTCGTCGTCGACAACGAGTACATGCCGCATGCGATCGTCCTTCTGGCGGGCGGAGCGCCGGGGTTATCCGACCTAGAGTGCATACGTGCCTGAGACCCTTAATCATAGCACGCATAGGGTTTGGTGCAAGCTTTGTCGGCTAGAACTGAGAAATCGTCCGGATGAGCGATGCGCGACCGCGCGGGGCTCATACGTGGAGCGCGGCGTTAGTTGGGGGCGAACCCACGTACAAAGGAGAAGCATTCATGGCCAAGCGATCGATCGCCCGGGCAATCGCCCTGTCAGCTACGTTGGCAATGCTCGCCGCAGCTTGCGCGGACAATCAGCCGCGCAACGGGGCCGGCGAACCGGTAGACAAGACCACCGGCACGACCGCTCCCGGCGCCAGCACGACCCGGTGATTGACTGCCTCCACCGATCCAGTAGCGTGCGACAAGCCGGCTCATCCGGCACCAAGCATGTGAAATGGGAGGAGGCATGAAGATCTTCGATCTCACCGGCAAGACCGCGGTCATCACCGGCTCTTCGCGAGGGATCGGGCGCGCCATTGCCGAGCAGATGGCGCTCTTCGGCGCCAACGTCGTGGTGTCCAGCCGCAAGGCCGAGCCGTGCGAGGAAGTCGTCGCCGGCATCAAGATGGCGGGCGGCAAGGCGGTGGGCATCCCCGCCCATATCGGCGACAAGGCGGCGCTGCAGGGGCTCGTCGACAAGACGCGGCAGACCTTCGGCGCGATCGACATCCTCGTCTGCAACGCCGCGGTCAACCCCTATTTCGGGCCGCTCGCCGAAATCCCCGACGACGCCTTCGACCGCATCATGGACAGCAATGTCCGGAGCAACCTCTGGCTCTGCAACATGGTCATCCCGGAGATGGCCCAGCGCAAGGACGGCGCTGTCATCATCGTATCCAGCATCGGCGGCTTGCGCGGCAGCGCGATGCTCGGCGCCTACGGCATTTCGAAGGCGGCGGACATGCAGCTCGCCCGCAGCCTCGCCGTCGAATGGGGCAAGCACAACATTCGCGTCAACGCCATCGCGCCCGGCCTGGTCAAGACGGACTTCGCGCGCGCACTTTGGGAGAACAAGGAGCTTCTGGCGGAGACCTTGAAGCAATCGCCGCTGGGCATGATCGGAGAGCCTGTCGACATCGCCGGCATGGCCATCCTGCTGGCGTCGCGCGCCGGACGCTTCATCACCGGCCAGACTTTCGTCGTCGACGGCGGCGTCACCATCGCGGGACGCGGCTAAGAACACAAAGAAAAGGCCGCCGTTTCCGGCGGCCTTTGTCTCTTCGACATATGGCAGATCAGGCGATCTCGAAGAGGCCCGCCGCACCCATGCCGCCGCCGATGCACATGGTGACCACGACGTGCTTGGCGCCGCGGCGCTTGCCTTCGATCAGCGCATGCCCCGTGAGGCGCGCGCCGCTCATGCCGTAGGGGTGGCCGATCGAGATCGCGCCGCCATCGACATTGTACCTGCCGGGATCGATGCCGAGGCGGTTGCGGCAATAAAGCGCCTGCACGGCGAAGGCCTCGTTGAGCTCCCAGAGGTCGATGTCTTCGACCTTGAGGCCGTGCTGCTTCAGGAGCTTCGGCACTGCAAAGACCGGACCGATGCCCATCTCGTCCGGCTCGCAGCCCGCCACCGCCATGCCGCGATAGATGCCGAGCGGCTCGAGCCCGCGCTTCTCCGCCACCTTCGCGTCCATGACGACGCAGGCCGAGGCGCCGTCGGAGAGCTGGCTCGCATTGCCGGCGGTGACATAGCCGCCCTCGCGCACCGGCTTCAACGAGGCCAGTCCGTCCCGTGACGTATCGGGGCGATTGCCCTCGTCCCTGGCGAGCGTCACCTCTTCCGTCCAGGTCTTGCCGCTGTCCTTGTCGGCCATCAGCTTCACGCTCTTCATCGGCGCGATCTCCGCGTCGAAGCGCCCGGCCTTCTGCGCCGCCGCGGTCCGCTGCTGGCTCATCAGGGCGAAGTCGTCCTGCGCCTCGCGCGTCACCTGGTAGCGCTGCGCCACCGTGTCGGCGGTCTCGATCATGGACATGTAGACCTCGGGCTTGTGCTCGACCAGCCACTCGTCGGCGAAACGATGTTTGTTCATGTTGTATTGGACGAGGCTGATCGATTCGAGACCGCCGCCCACGGCGACGGCGATGCCGTCGACCATGATGCGCTGGGCGGCGATGCTGATCGCCATGAGGCCCGAGCTGCAGAACCGGTTGATGGTCTCGCCGGGTACGGTGACGGGCAGCCCGGCGCGGATCGCCGCGTCCCGCGCGATATTATGGCCAGTGGCGCCCTCGGGGTTGGCGCAGCCGAGGATGACATCCTCGACTTCGCCGGGAGCGACCTTCGCGCGCTCGACCGCCTTCTGGATCACGTGTCCCGCCAGGGTCGCGCCATGGGTATTGTTGAAGGCACCGCGAACCGCCTTGCCGATCGGCGTACGCGCCGTAGAGACGATGACCGCTTCTCTCATGGCCCTCTCCTTATTGATTGTCGAACATATCACACTTCAAGCCACTCGCGACGGACCGTCTCGTTGCCGCGCAGATCGGCGGGGCTGCCTTCGAACACCATGCGACCATGGCCCATTACATAGAGCCGGTGCGAGATGCGCAAGGCGATGGTCAGCTTCTGCTCGACGAGGAGGATGGCGATGCTGCGCTCGGCGATGCGTTGCAAGAGGGCGGCGATGCGCTCTACCATCTGCGGCGCCAGGCCCTCCGTCGGCTCATCGATCATGATCATGTCGGGATCGCCCATGAGCGTTCGGCAGATCGTGAGCATCTGCTGCTCGCCGCCGGACAGCACGCCCGCGGGAGTGTCGGCGCGCTGCCGCAGCACCGGAAAAAGATTGTACGTGTCCTCGAAGCTCCAGCGCGCCGATTTGCGCCCGCCTTTGACGCCGAGCAGCAAGTTTTGCGCCACGGTGAGGCCGGGGAAAATAGCGCGGTCCTCGGGCACGTAGCCGAGCCCGCGATGCGCGATTTCGTAGGGCTTGAGCCCGGCGATCGGCTTGCCCTTGAACGCGATCGACCCGCGCGGCGGTACATCGCCCATGATCGCCTTCAAGGTGGTCGAGCGGCCGACGCCGTTGCGGCCGAGAATGCTGACAATCTCGCCACTGCCGACACGCAGATGCACGCCCTGCAGGATATGGCTCTTGCCGTAATAGGCATGGAGATCCTCGACCTCGAGCATCACGCGGCCAGCGTGCCGAGATAGGCTTGCTTCACCGCCGGGTCGGCCTTGATGCGCGCCGGGGTGTCGCTGGCGATCAGCTGGCCGTAGACCAGCACGGAAATACGGTCGGCGAGATCGAAGACGACGCTCATGTCATGCTCGATCATGACAAGGGTCTTGCCCTCGCTCACCTTGCGGATGAGCGCCACCGCGTGCTCGGTCTCGCCACGGCTCATGCCGGCGGTCGGCTCGTCCAGCAGGACGATCTCCGCACCGCCGGCGATGGTGATGCCGATCTCGAGCGCGCGCTGCTCGGCGTAGGTCAGCACGCCCGCCTGGATATCCCGCCGCTCGGCTAGATTAATTTGGGCCAGGATTTCCTCGGTGCGCCGGCGCACATCGGCGAGCCCGTCGATGCCGCGCCAGAACGAATATCTGTACCCCATCGACCACAGCAGCGCGCAACGGACGTTCTCCAGGACACTGAGGCGGGGGAAGATGTTGGTCACCTGGAAACTCCGCGCCAGACCACGACGGTTGATCTCGTAAGGCCGAAGGCCGGTGATGTCCTCGCCGTTAAGTCGGATGGAGCCCGATGTCGGCTCGAGCCGCCCGCTGATCAAGTTGTAGAGAGTCGACTTGCCGGCGCCGTTGGGGCCGATCACGGCGTGGCGCTCGCCCGCCGGGATCTGCAGGCTCACGCCGCGAATGATTTCCGTGCGGCCGAAATTCTTGCGCAGGTCGGCGAGCTCGAGCGCCGGGGCGGTCATGTCGCGGGCCTCACTGGGCGCGCTACGGCGAGCGCCGCGCTCCAGGCGTTCGCCACGATCGGCCAGGTGCGGCGAAAGAGCCAGAAGCCGCCCCCGGCGAGCAGCGCCGCCACGAGCCAGGGCAGCGGCGACCGGGCATCGAGCGGAACATGCAGGAAGAACATGGCCGACCCTTCCGATGCCCGCACCGTCAGCCGGAACGTCATTTCGATCGCGAGGCAGACACCTGCCAGCGTGACCAGCCCGGGGACGAGCGCCAGCAGGTAGGGCGGGATGACCCGGTGCAGCACGCGCGCGCGCCAAAGCGGTTGGTGCATCATCAGCAGACCCGCGATCCCACCCGGAGCGAACATGATCATGCCGATGAACAGCAGGCCGAAATAGAGCTGCCAGACTTCCGTCGCGTCGCTCAGCATCACCTGCAGATAGGTGATGAGGATCGCGCCCAGGACCGGCCCGGCGAAATTGCCGACGCCGCCGATATAGGTCATCAAGAGCACAATGCCGGACTGTCCAGCGGCGACGCTGACGGAGTTGACGATCTCGAAATTGACCGCCGCGAGACCGCCGGCGATGCCGGCAAAGACGCCCGACAGGCAGAAGGCGATGAAGCGTACCCTCTGCGTGCTGTAGCCGATGAACTCGGCCCGCTCCGGATTGTCGCGCACGGCGTTGCACATGCGCCCGAAGGGGGTGCGGGTGATCGCATACATCGCGATCATCGACAGCAGACACCAGGCGGCGATGAGGTAGTAGACCTGCATCTGCGGCCCGAAGTTCAGGCCGAAAAGCGGCAGCAGCTTGGTGCGGTTGGTCGTGATCCCTTCCTCGCCGCCGAAGAAGCTGCGCAGGATCAGCGCGCTCGACGCGACCAGCTCGCCGAGGCCGAGCGAGATCATGGCAAACGCAGTGCCGCCGCGACGCGTCGACACGCTGCCGAAGATGAAGCCGAAGACGAGGCCCGCGAGACCGCCGACCAGGGGGATGAGCGCGACCGGCACCGGCAGCCGGCCCTGCACCACCGTATTCATCGCATGAACGACGAGAAAGCCGCCCAGCCCGTAATAGACCGCGTGGCCGAAGGAAAGCATGCCGGTCTGGCCGAGCAGCATGTTGTAGGACAGCGCGAAGACGATCATTATGCCCATCACGCTCATCATCGTCAGCGCGGTGCCCGACGTGAAAATATGCGGCAAGGCCAGGAAGAGGACCGCTGTGGCGCCCCAGATGCCGTACCGCTTGACGGACCCTTGCGCGGCGACGGGCGCATCCGCACGCAAGGTCTCGTTCGCAACCTCGCTCATGTCTCGCGCGTCCCGAGCAGGCCGCTCGGCCGCAAGATGAGGATCATCACGAGCAGCAGATAGGGAATGATCGGCGCGATCTGCGCGACCGTGACCTGCCAGATGTCGGTGAGCAATCCGGGGCGCACGGTGACGCCGAGCGGGCCGAAGATGTCGGCCAGCGAGAGGTTGATGGCGACCGCGAAGGTCTGCACGAGGCCGATGAGGAGCGAGGCGATGAACGCGCCCTGCAGCGAGCCGAGCCCGCCGACCACCACCACCACGAAAAGGATAGGCCCGAGCAGTCCGGCCATGTTGGACTGCGTCACCAGTGCCGGTCCGGCGATGACGCCGGCGACGGCAGCGAGTGCCGTGCCCAGGCCGAACACCAGCATGAAGATGCGCGGCACGTTATGGCCGAGCATGCCGACCATGTTGGGGTGCGAGAGCGCGGCCTGGATGACAAGCCCGATGCGCGTACGGGTCAGCACGCCCAGCAGAACCACGAAAATGGCGATCGCGGTGAGCAGCTCGAACATCTTGAAGGCCGGGTAGTTGGTCGAGAACACCGTAAATGCCGTGAAATCCAGCGAGGGCGGCACGCGATAGTCGACCGGGAGCTTGCCCCAGACCATCTGCACCACCTCCTCGATGACGAAGGCGAGGCCGAAGGTGAAAAGCAGCTCGGCGACGTGGCCGTGACGGTGGACCGCGCGCAGCCCGTAACGCTCCACCAGCGCACCGATGCCGCCGACCAGCACCGGCGCGACGACCAGCCCGGGCCAGAAGCCGATCCATTGGCTCAATTGGAAGCCGAAGAAGGCGCCGAGCATGTAGAAGCTGGCATGGGCGAAGTTGAGTACGCCCATCATGCTGAAGATGAGCGTGAGGCCGCTCGCCATCAGGAACAGCAACATGCCGAACAGCACGCCGTTCAGGGTCGAGACGATGACGAGCTCTAGCACGGGTCAATCCATCGACAGTGGCGGCGCGGGCGGCCGACGACCGATGCCGCCGGTCTCGGCCGCGGCCGCCCCACCGGCGGCCGCGTTCACGAACTCAGCTCGGATGCGCCATCTGGCAGGTCGTGGGGACCATGGTGTTGGGCGTGTCGATCTTGGCTGCCGTCTTCCAGCCCCAACCCGTCTTCTCCTCGTCGAAGGGCTCGTTGGCGCCGCGCGGCCCGAAGGAAGCGATGTACATGGGCTGGAAGAATTGATGGTCGTCGGCGCGCATGAAGCCGTCGCCGCCATTGAGGACGGTGATCTTCATGCCCTCGAGCTTCTGCGCGATCTTCTTCGGGTCGGTCGACTTTGTCTCCTCGATCGCCTTCACCAGCATCGTCATTTCGTTGAAGGCGCGCGGATACCAGTTGGACTGGCCGTCGAGCTTGGCGCGGAATGCCTTCTCAAGCTCCTGCGAGGGAGCGTTGGGAATATTCGCGTGGCCCTCGACGATGGCGAAGACCCGATCGGGCACATTGGCCTGCTTGATCGCGGTCGGACCGCCGGCGCCGCCGGCGTAGTAGGTGTACCAATCGACCTGCAGGCCGGCATCCGCCGACGCCTTCAAGAGCAGGGCGAAGTCCTGACCCCAATTGCCGGTGATGACGCTGTCGGCGCCCGAGGCCTTGATCTTGGCGATGTAGGGCGCGAAATCCGTGATCTTCAGCAGGGGATGCAGTTCGTTGCCGACGATCTCGATGTCGGGCCGCTTCTGCTTCAGCATCTTCATCGCCTCGCTCCGCACCGACTGGCCGAAGGAGTAATCCTGGTTGATCAGGTACACTTTTTTGATGTTGGCGCGCGTTTTCATGTAGTTGGTGAGCGCCTCCATCTTGATGTCGGAGCTGGCGTCCCAGCGGAAGTGCCAGTAGCTGCACTTTTCATTGGTGAGGCTCGGGTCGACCGCGGCGTAGTTGAGGTAGATGATTTCCTTGCCGGGATTGCGGTCATTGTACTTGGCGACGAAATCCTCGATCGCGGCGGCGACGCTCGACCCGTTGCCCTGGGTGATGATGCGGGCGCTGGCGTCGATCGCCTTCTGCACCTGGATCAGGCTTTCCTGCGGATTGGTCTTGTTGTCATAGGCGACCACCTCGACCTTCATGCCGAGCACGCCGCCCTTGGCGTTGAGCTGATCGGCGATGAACTGGAAGTGCTTGTATCCGACTTCGCCGACGCTCGCGCCGCCGCCCGAGAGCGGATCGATATAGGCGATCTTGATCGTATCGGCGGCATAGGCGGACATCGCTGCAAAGCTGGCCGCCGCGACGGCCAACACCTTCACCACGCCCGAATTCATCTTATCCTCCCAATGGAAACAGCGCCGCCCGGTTGGTTCCAGGCAAATTTGCTGGCTTTTCGAAGCGTTGCCTAGCTCTCGGGCGAAGTCAAGCGCGCGCCCTCCGGCGCTGCTCGCTCTGGACGGGAGCGGCCCAACGGTGAAAAATGCACGGCTTTTCCGCCGCGACAGGGATGCCCGATGCGCCGCTTTGCCGATGTCCAGGACCTCCGCACCGCCCAAGGCCAGATCCTCGGCGAAAGCGACTGGGTGACCGTGACCCAGGACATGATCGACCGCTTCGCCGAAGCGACCGGAGACGATCAGTGGATCCATGTCGACCGCGAGCGGGCCAAGGCGTCGCCTTTCGGCACCACCATTGCCCATGGGTTTTTGACCCTGTCGCTGATCCCGCGCATGCTCTACGGCGTCTATAGCGTCGGCAAGATCGGCGCCTCGCTCAATTACGGCTGCAACAAGGTTCGCTTCACCCAGCCGGTGCCGAGCGGCAGCCGCGTGCGGGGATCGATCAAGCTCTTGAGCGTGGAGGATATGGCGCGCGGCGTTCGCGTGACGACGGAGGCGACCGTGCGCCTCGAGGCGTCCGAGCGCCCCGCCTGCATCGCCGAACTCGTCGCGGTGCTGCTGCCGGTGTGAGGAAAGCGTCGCTTTTGCCGCGCGGATCGCCGCCGCGGCCGATATAATGGACGAGGAATTCTGAGCGAAACGCAGGTACGACCAATGGTACTTCTCGATGAGACCGCCCGCGGCGTCTATGTCATCTCCGCCACGCCTTTCACCGATTCCGGCGCGATGGACTGGACATCCACGGATCGGCTGATGGACTTCTACGTCGATGGCGGCGTCGACGGCATGACCATCCTCGGCGTGATGGGCGAAGCGCCGAAGCTCTCTGCCGAGGAATCCGAAGCCTTTGTCGCGCGCTGCGCCAAGCGCGTCGCCGGCCGGCTGCCCATCATTGTCGGCGTGAGCAATCCGGGCTTGAAGCTCCTTGGCGATTTCGCCCGGCGCGCCATGGATCTCGGCGCCGCGGGCGTCATGGTCTCGCCTACCGCGGGCCTCAAGACCGACGAGCAGATCTACGGCTACATCGAAAGCGTGGTGAAGGAGCTCGGCCCCAAGATTCCGGTGGTGCTGCAGGATTACCCGCAGCTCACGCAGGTCTTCATGTCGGCGCCGCTGATCAACCGCTTCTTTGCCGATTTCGCCAGCCTCAAGATGCTCAAGCACGAGGAGGCCCCGGGCCTGCGCAAGCTCACCAAGGTACGGGCCGCCGACAAGGACGGCTCGCGCAACCGCCGCATCAGCATTCTCATCGGCAATGGCGGGATTCACCTGCCGCAGGAGCTGGCGCGCGGCGCCGACGGCGCCATGACCGGCTTCGCCTTCCCGGAGATGCTGATCGAGGTGTGTCGCCGCTTCGCCAGCGGCGATGCCGAGGGCGCCGAGGATGTGTTCGACGCCTATCTCCCGGTGGTGCGGCATGAGCAGCAGCCGGGGATCGGCCTCGCGCTCCGCAAGGAGACCCTGCGCCGGCGCGGCATCCTTGCGAGCGCCCGCACGCGCGCGCCCGGCCCCGCGCTCGACGCGGCAGACCACACGGAACTCACCCGGCTGCTCGCGCGTCTCGAGCGGGCCAAGGCGCGGCTCCCCGTTCCGCCGCTGCGACTTGCGGGAGAGTGATCGCGTCGGCGATCGCGAGTCAGTCCTCGCGCGGCAAGGCACTTTCGTGCCAGTGGCCGATGAGCCGCCGGGAGAGCCAGCTCAAGACGGCGAAGATGGCGATGCCCGCCGCCGACAGCATCAGCAGCGCCGCGAAAAGCCGCGGGATCTGCAGGCGATAGCCCGCTTCGAGAATGCGATAGGCGAGGCCCGTCTCGGTGCCGCCGGCGCCGGCGACGAACTCGGCGACGACCGCGCCGATAAGCGCGAGCCCGCCGCTAATGCGCACGCCAGCGAGAAAGTAGGGCAGCGCTGCGGGCAGCCGCAGATAGCGCAGCATCTGCCAGCGCGATGCGCCGTAAAGACGGAAGAGGTCAACGAGATTGCGATCGGCGCTGTTGAGGCCGAGCGTGGTGTTGGCGACGATCGGGAAGAACGCGACGATCCAGGCACAGATCAGCAGCGAGAGGAACGTATCGTTCACCCAGATGATGATGAGGGGCGCGATGGCGACGATGGGCGTCACCTGCAGGATCACGGCATAAGGAAAGAGGCTGATCTCGAGCAGCCGGGACTGGGCGAAGAGGACGGCCAGAGCGCCGCCCAAGACTACCGCGGCCAGAAGCGCCGCCGCGGTGATGCGCAAGGTGACCGCGAGCGAGCCCAGAAGACTCGGCCCGTCGCGCCACAAGGTCTCGGCGACGACCAGCGGGCTCGGTAAGATATAGGGCGGGATGCCCTTCCAGCGCACGACCGCTTCCCAGGCCGCCAGGAACAGCGCGCCGGCCGCCAGCGGCGCCGCGATCTCGATGATGCGCTCGCGGTGCCGCGCGCTCATGCGATGGTCTCGCTGAGCAGGGCGGAGACGGCGCGGCAACGGTCGGCATAGTCGGGCGCCGTGCGCAAGCCGGCGTCGCGCGGATAGGGCAGATCGATCGGCAGATCGGCGATGATGCGGCCCGGGCGCGGCGTCATCACGACGATGCGCTTCGACAGGAACACCGCTTCGAATACGCTGTGCGTCACGAAGACCACGGTCCAGCGATGCCGCTCCCAGAGGCGCAGCAGGTCCTCGTTGAGCCTGAAGCGCGTGAGCTCGTCGAGCGCAGCGAAGGGCTCGTCGAGCAGCAACAGCCGCGGCGCGTTGACGAGGGCACGGGCGATCGACACGCGCATGCGCATGCCGCCCGACAGCTCGCGCGGGTAGGCCTTCTCGAAGCCGGCGAGGCCGAGCGAGGCCAGCGTCGCCGCAATCGGCGCCTCGGCGGCGGCGCGCGGGCATCCGGCAAGGCGCAGCGGCAGGTAGGCGTTGTCCCACACCGTCGCCCACGGCATCAGCGTCGGCTCCTGGAAGACGAAGCCGATGTGCCGGCCGACATCGCCTTCCCAATGGACCCGGCCCTGCGACGGCGGCACGAGCCCGGCGATGATCCGCAACAGCGTGCTCTTACCGCAGCCGGACGGGCCAAGGATGCTCACGAAGCCGCCGGCGGCGACGGCGAGATCGATGCCGGACAGCGCCTCGGTGCCGCTGCGAAAGGTCTTCCCTACACCCCCAAGCGAGAAAATTGGGTTCGTTTCGTAATTTTCACGTTTCATCGGCGCTCGTGCCGGTCACTGCTGCGGGGAACCGGCGCCGACGCGCTTGTTGACGAACTGCAGCGTGTAGGCCTTGCGGTACTCCATATCACGGGGATAAAGCCCCTGCTCTACCATAATTTCGTGAAAATCCTGCCAGCGCGCATCGCTCATCGCGCCGATACCGTTATTCGCCGCATCGCCGCTGTCGACGATGCCGAATTGCTTCATCTTGGCGATGGCATAGGCCAGGACCGCATCCGTCATCTCCGGATTATCCTGCTTGATGAGCGCATTGCCGGGCGAGGGATCGCCATGGAGATAGCTGTACCATCCCTCGATGCTGGCATCGACGAAGCGCTGCACCAGATCGGGTCTCTGCTCGACCGTCTTGCGCGAGGTCTGGATGATGGAGCCATAGCTCGAGTAGCCGGCGTCGGCGATCAGCAGGACGACCGGCGTGACGCCCTGCTGCTCAATGGTGAAGGGCTCGCTCGTCAGATAGCCCTGCTGCACCGCATGCTCGTCGGCGAGGAACGGAGCGACATTGAAGGTGTAGGGACGAATCTGCGCGTCGCTGTAACCGAACTTGCTCTTGAGGAACAGCCACCAGCCGACCCGCGTATCGGCGCCGATCATGATCGGCTTGCCCTTCAGCGCGGCAAAACTGTCGTTGCCTACGCCGGGATGCGCGATCAGCACCGAGGGATCCTTCTGGAACATCGCCGCGACCGCGACCATGGGGATTTGTTCGGCGACGAAGTTGAGCGGGATGAAGGAATTGGGCGCCTCGTTGAAATCGAGCCGACCGGCGGCCAGCAGCTGCGCGTGGTTCATCTGCGGTCCGCCCTGGCGCAGGCTCACGTCCAAGCCGTGCTTCTTGTAGATGCCGGCGGCGATCGCCTGGTAGTAGCCGCCATGTTCGGCCTCGGCTTTCCAGTCGGTGCCGAAGCTGACCTTGTCCTCGGCGCGCACCGCGCCGGCTGCGGCGAGCACACCGGCGAGCAGCATGACAATGATGTGGAAGCGCATTGATCTCCTCGCGCGAAATCTCATCGCTCCCATTCGAGCCTCGGCACAGATCACGCTTTGCCCGCGCTCCTCGCCACGCGCCCTTCGATGGGATAGCCGGGGTCGTTGTAGCCGGGCGTCGAGGGATGGCCGCTCGGCACCAGGCGATCGATGAGCGCCTCGTCCTCAGGGGTGAAGCGATAGGACAGCGCCGCGACATAATCCGGCCACTGTTCTTCCGTGCGCGGACCGGCAATGACGGAGGTGACCAGGCGATTGTTCAGCACCCAGGCCACCGCGAACTGGCCCGCCGTGATGCCGCGCGCCTCGGCGTGGATCTTGACCTGTTGCGCGAGACGCAGCGATTCCGGGCGCCATTCCGTCTGCATCATGCGCATGTCCTGGCGGCCGGCGCGCGTGCCCGTTGGCGGCGGCACATCCGGCCGGTACTTGGCGGTGAGCACGCCGCGTGCGAGCGGGCTGTAGGGCACGACGCCGAGGCCGTAATGAGCGCAGACCGGAAGCTGCTCCACTTCGGGCATGCGGTTCATGGCGTTGTAGTAGGGCTGGCTCGCCACCGGCAGATCGATCCCCAATCGGTCGGCGATGGCGCAGATCTCGGCGATGCGCCAGGAGCGGTGGTTGGAGACGCCGAAATAGCGGATCTTCCCCTGCCGCACGAGATCGCCCATCGCGCGCACCGTCTCGTCCAGGGGCGTGCCGTGGTCCTCCTTGTGGAGGTAGTAGATGTCGAGGTAGTCGGTACCGAGCCGCCTCAGGCTCGCTTCCGCCGCCTGCATCACCCATTTGCGCGACAGCCCGCGCTCGTTGGGCCCGATCCCCATGGGATTGCACAGCTTGCTGGCGAGCACCCAGGCGTCGCGCGACTTGGCGATGGCACGGCCGACAACCTCTTCCGAGCGGCCGTCATTGTATTGATCCGCGGTGTCGATGAAATTGATCCCGGCCTCGCGCGCCAAGGTGATGATGCGCTCCGACGCCGCGGCGTCGGTGGGGCCGCCGAACGTCATCGTGCCGAGACACAGCGGCGACACCTTGAGCCCGCTCCGGCCGAGGCTGCGGTATTCCATGCCTGCTCCTCCCGCGTCTTGCGCTCGACCTTAGCAGCCCGGCGACAGACGAGCCACATGCCGCCGTCGGCGACCTCTTGCCCCCCTTGCGGCATGGCTTTACTGTCTGACGAGGTCTTCTCCGCGCCGGAGGCGCGTCTCTATGAGACCGAGGAAGCGCCCGCGCATTGCCCTCGCCGCTTGGCTCGGCATTGTCGCGCTCGCCATCCAGGCGCTGATTCCGGCACTCCTCGCCGCCGAGATCGAAATTGCCGGCACGGAACGCGGCGCCAGTGTCTTCACGCTCTGCGCCTTCGGTCACATTCATGTCGCGACGCCGCATGACGAACAAGACGGCCACGGTGCGCCGCCGTCCGATGAGGGGCTGAGCGCCCCCTGCCCGATCTGCATCGCGCTCATCGCCAGCCCGGCTTTTACGGCGCCGCCGCAGATCGAGCTGCCGCTCCCCGTCGCCGGCACCGTCGACGCGCTGGCCCCGACCGATGGGCAAGCGCTCCTCCGCTTCGTCACCGCCGCCTATCGCTCCCGCGCGCCGCCCGTCGGCTGATCATCGGAATAATTTACGCCGGACCCGACCGCCCGCGTGTGATTCGGGTTCTCGTGCCGTATCTGATGATCAGGAGCATCTTTGATGACGCGCTCTGTGCTGTCGGGTGCCTCGCTTTTCACGATCGCTCTTCTTCTCCCCAATGCTCCCGCGCTGGCGCATGGCTTCGCCGGCCAGCGCTTCTTCCCGGCGACGATCGCCACCGACGACCCGTTCGTCTCCGATGAATTGTCGCTGCCTACCGTCTCCACCATCCGCAATCCCGGCCCGGGAGGCGGACAGGAGATCGATACCAGCATCGATCTCGCCAAGCGCATCACGCCGAGCTTCGGCATCGGCATCGGCGAGACCTGGCAACATTTCTCGAATGCGCCGCCGGGCTTCAGCAATCTTGCGGTGAACGCCAAATACCAGCTGCTCGTCGACGCGCCGCACGAGGCGCTGCTCGCCGTCGGCATCGATGCGGAGATCGGCGGCACCGGCGCCAAACGGGTGGGCGCCGACCGCTTCAGTACCGTGACCCCCGCTTTGTTCTTCGGCAAGGGCATGGGCGACCTGCCCGACAGCATGAAATGGCTGAAGCCCTTCGCCGTCACCGGCAGCATCGGCGTGGGCTTTCCCACCCAGGCGAGCACCATCGTCGATCCCGACACCGGCAACGTCGAGCGGCATCCGAACACGGTGGAGACCGGCTTCGCCATCGAGTACAGCCTGCAATACCTGCAATCCGCCGTGCAGGACATCGGCCTCCCGGCGCCCTTCAATCGCATGATCCCGCTGGTCGAATTCAGCTTCAGCACGCCCTTCAACCGCGGTCAGAGCGGCCTGACCGTCGGCACCATCAACCCCGGCCTCGTCTGGGCAGGGCGCTATTTCCAGATCGGCGCCGAGGCTATCATTCCCGCCAACAGCCGGACGGGCCGCAATGTCGGCGGCATCGTTCAGCTCCATTTTTTCCTCGACGACCTGTTCCCGACGAGCATCGGTCGTCCGATCTTTCACTAGCCGAGCAATGCGCTTTTTGTACGCCTCCCTACTGCTGCCGGCGCTGCTCTCCGCGGCGCCGACGGCGCGCGCCCATGCTTTCCTCGATCATGCGAGTCCGGGGGTGGGCAGCACCTTGCGGCAGGCGCCTGCCACCATCAGCCTGTGGTTCACCCAGGAGCTTGAGCCGGCTTTCAGCACCGTCAGCATCGTCGACCAGGGCGGGCAGCGCGTCGATGGCGGCGATGCGCAGGTCGATACCCGCGATCAGACCCTGCTCCATGCCTCGCTCAAGCCCTTGCCGCCGGGCACCTATAAGGTCATGTGGCGCGTCGTCTCGGTCGACACGCATACGACGGAAGGCACGTTCACCTTCCGCGTCGGCGGATGATCATGGCCGAGCGCAGGAGCACGCGATGCAGGCCGTGACCATCCTGGCGCGGGCCATCCACTTCGCCTCGATCCTCTCGTTGACCGGCATCTTCGTGTCCCTTGCCGTGGTCGTCGAGCCCGCGCTGGCACGGTCCGCACCGTCGGACGCGCCGGCGTTTCGCCGCGCCCTCAGGCGGTTCGCCTGGGCGAGCCTGGCGACGGCGCTGCTGTCCGGTGCGCTCTGGCTGATGCTCGAGGCGAGCAGCATGAGCGGGCGCACTCTGGCCGACGTGTTTTCGCAAGACATCATCGCCGTGGTCCTGACCCGGACGCGGTTCGGCCGGGTGTGGGAGCTGCGGTTGACGCTGATCCTGCTGCTGGCCGGCCTGCTTATGGCGGGCGAGCGCCTCGGCCGCCGTCGCGGCGCCGACTTGCTGGGCTGGGCGATGCTGCTCCTCAGCGCCGCGGTCGTAGCGGCATTGGCCTGGGCGGGTCACGCAGGTGCGACGCAAGGCGGCGAAGGCGAAATCCACGTCGTTTCCGACGCGCTCCATCTCCTGGCCGCGGGCGCTTGGCTTGGCGCGCTGGTGCCGCTGGCGCTTGTCTTCGCGCGCGCGATCGGCGATTGGGCTTGGCTCGGCGTCGCGCGAGAAGCGACACGGCGCTTCTCGGCGCTCGGCATCGCCGGCGTCGGCACGCTGCTCGTCACCGGCACCGTCAACAGCTGGTTCCTGGTCGGCGGCGTCCCCGGCCTGCTCGGCACGCCTTATGGACGCTTGCTTCTCCTGAAGCTCGCGCTCTTCGCCGCCATGGTGGCGGTCGCTGCGGTTAATCGCCAACACCTGACGCCACAGCTTCACGAAGGAGTGGCTCCGACGGCAGCCCTGCAGCGCCTGCGCCGCAATGCGCTGATCGAGACGGCGCTGGGGCTGGCGATCCTCATGGTGGTGGGCGCTCTCGGGACCGAGCCACCGGGCGCCCATCTCCCGCCCGACTGGCCGCTGCCCTTCAGGCTCGACCTCGACGCTTTCCCGCCCAGTCCCGCGCTGGACCGCGAGGCCGTGCTCTATGGCGTCGGGATCGCCGCGGGGATCGCCGCGCTCTTGCTCTCGGCGCTGCGCCGCCGTCACCGCTGGCTCATCGGCGCCGTCGGACTGGCTCTGGTTGTCGGCTCCGGCCGCGTGCCGCTCGCCTGGATGCTCGAGGACGCCTATCCCACCACCTTCTATCGCTCGCCGGTGCCCAATGACGCGCCCTCGATCGTCGCCGGCGCGCTCCACTATGCCGATCATTGCAGCCAATGCCACGGCGTCGGCGGCCATGGCGACGGGCCGGCGGCGCGCGATTTGCCGGTGCGGCCCGCCGACCTCACCGCACCCCATCTCTTCGCCCACCGCGAAGGCGACCTATTCTGGTGGATCAGCGAAGGGCGCAACAACGGGGCCATGCCGGGCTTTTCCGACGTGCTGGGCGAGCGCGAGCGTTGGGAGATCGTCGCTTTCATCCGCGCCCGCGCCGCCGGCGCGCAGCCGAATATCCTGCTGCCGCTGGTCACGCCGGGGCCGGCCCCTGCTGCGCCCGACTTCACCTTCGAGCAGGCGGGCCGTCAGGAGACGCTGCGGGCCGCCACCGAGAGAGAGCCCGTGCTGCTCGTGCTCTATCGCCTGCCGGGCTCGCTGTCCCGCCTCAGCGCGCTCGACGCCGCCAGGGACCGCCTCGAGCGAGCCGGCCTTCGCCTGCTGGCGGTGCCGCTTGACCCGGAGGCTGCGACCAACGCTGGAGCCGCCGCAGCGCTACCGGACTTTGCTGCCAGCACGGGCCCGGAGACCGCGGCAGCCTATACCCTCTTCGAAGGGGCGGGCGGCGGTCCGCGCGAATTTCTCGTCGACCGCGCCGGCTTGCTGCGCGCACGCTGGAAGGCCGACACGTCCATCGGCCTCGCCCCGCCGGAAGAGCTACAGGCGCAGCTCGAGCGCCTCGCACGCCTGCCGCTGGCGCGACGCGCGAGCCATATCCACAGCCATTGAGCGGCGAAAAAGCTGCGTGCTCTAGGGTTGAGCGGCTAGAATGGCGTTGCACCGCCGGTTTTGGCCACTGGAGCAACTCCTTACCCGCGATCTTCGTCCCGGCGACCTGATGCTGCAGGTCAATTCCGGCACCGTGGCAAGCCGCCTCATCGAATGGGCGCAACGACTTGCCCACCAGCTCGATTCCCAGGTGGTGCATGGCGCCGTCATGTTCGACAACAACTTCATGGTCGAGGCGCTGGGCCATGGCATCCAGGCCAGCGACTTGCGGGTGCAGAACGCCGCCTATGGCTATCTCGTCTACCGTCCGCGCCGGGAGGATCTCGCCAAGCGGGCGGCGAAATGCGCCAAGGCGATGTTCGAGATCAATCAGAGCCACAAGAATCTCTCCTACCCCTTGCCGCACAAGATGGCCGGTTCGCTTTCGGCGAACAGCGGCGCGGCTCCCGGCGCCGACGAGATGGTCAAGCTGTTCAACCGCATCCGCGAGGGCGCGAAGCAGCCGTTCTTCTGCTCGCAATTCGTCGTCTTCGTCTACCAGTTCGCCGGCCAGCAGATGGGCTACAACCCCAATGCGATCTTCGCCGCGAGCGCCGCCCGGGTATCGCCGTCGACGCTCGCGTCGCTGCTGCAGACGAATTCGTATTTCGAAGAGGCCGGCTACGTGATGGCGGGCGAGCGCCTCAAGAAGCTCAACGCGTAAGCACCGGTGGCGCCGCCGCAAGCCGAGCATGCCGGGGTGTCGAACCTGTCCGAGCCGATGGCGAGTTTGGTGGAGGACGCAGTCAGCTGCGAGCCCGTCTCCCGTTTAAATTCCCTGCTAACAGGGAAATTTCCAGGGAATTCGCGAGCTTCGCGGGAATGCCCTTTCGGGCTGATCCGTGTAGAAGGGCCCATGTCATCGGCATTTCTCGGCACGGCAGGTCTGGTTGGACCCGATATTAAGCAGGGAATTTTGAGCAGGGAATATACGTCGCTCCAGAAGCGAATTTGCCCGACCTAGCATTTTGGTCGGGCGGCCGGTCGAAGCGGAACATGCGTCCCGAAGTCGCAGGTTTGCAAAAGCGGGAATGCGGTATCCGCCCGCGTCCCTCGCCTAGCCGCCCGGTATCCAGCCGGTTTCGCCGAAATCGCGATGATCTTGGTCGTCTGGTCGGCGCGGTGGATCTCCATGATCAGTCCAAGGCCGTCGACATTGGGCAATACGATATCGGCGACCAGCAGGTTCGACCTTTGACTGCTTGATCAACCTAAGCGCTTCGCGTCCGTCGCCTGCGGTAACGATCGAATGACCAGCCCTTTCCGAGGCCTTGCGTAACGTCGCCGCCACGCGGGGATCATCTTCGACCAGCAGGATCTACGCCACTGGCTCGCTCTGGGGCCTCGGTAAGAGGGGCTGTCCGGCGGGGCGCGCGGCGCACAGACCAACGCGCCGCCGCGCCCGCCGGGACAGGCGGTCAAGACGCTCCCAGACGCTCCCACCCTGTAGCCCTTTCGTCTAGTAGCCGCGGCTAAACTTAAAGGTTAATATAACGCGTCATCCGCCACTTGCGGGCGTGCTCCGCGACAGAGCTGACGTAGATCAACCGGCAGAGGGGAGGCCTACCTCGTTTCTCTCGGTTTTTGTGACCCTCCTCTCCGCGACAGGCAGCTGAACGGCGGTGTCCGAGAACCAGAGAGTTCAGGAAAGGGAGGAGCATTATGAGCGGTCATTCAGCATCCCTTGGGCGCCGCGTGGTGGGCGCCCGAATCCCGAGAGCTTGCCTGACGGCGTCCTTCGCGGCGCTGGCGCTCGCGGCGGTCCCGCTTCCGGGCGAGGCGCGGGTCATCCGCTTCGACGTCCAGAGCACACAGCCTTTCGCCGGCGGCATGTCGTTCGGCCTGTCGGGATCCTTCGAGGAGGTCGTCGGCGTCGCCACCCTCGCCGTCGACCCGCGGGACCGTCTCAACGCCGGCATCGTCGACCTCGACGCCGCGCCGAAGGACGCCCATGGCCTCGTCGAGTTCAGCACGCCATTCCTGATCATCAAGCCCACCGACATGTCGAAGGGCAACGGCAAGATCCTTTACGGCGTCAACAACCGCGGCACCGACATCGAATTCTCCCGCTTCAACTTCGGCGCTGGCTTCTCCAACCGACCGATCACGGCCGCCGATGCCGGGGACGGCTTCCTCGAGAGGCAGGGCTACACCTATGTCGACGCCGGCTGGGAATGCGACCTCATCCCCAACCCGACAACCCACAATTTCGCGCCCGGCTGCCCGACGGCCACCCAGCCCGACGGCAGCCCGATCGTGGGCAAGATGCGGACCGAATACCACGACGAACCGGCCGGGACCTTCACCCTGCCGCTCGAGGGGAGCGCGGCGTTCCATTCCTACGAGGCGGCGGACACCAACACGGCGCACTCGACGCTGACGATCCGCGACGAGGAATCGGCACCCCGCGTCCCGCTTCCGTCCACCGCCTGGGCGTTCGGGACCTGCCCGACGGGCCCGGCGAGCCTCGTCCCGAACAACACCAACATCTGCCTCTTCGCCGGATTCCAGACGGAGAAGATCTACGAGCTGATCTACCCCGCCAAGAACCCGATCGTCATGGGACTCGGCTTCGCCACCACGCGCGATGTCGGCTCCTTCCTGCGCTACGCAACACAGGACGATTTCGGCAACCCGAACCCGCTCGCAGGATCCATCAAGCGCTCCTACGCGGCCGGCAGCTCCCAGACCGGCTCCTACCTGCGCGACTTCCTCTACCACGGCTTCAACGAGGACGAGGCGCACCGCAAGGTCTTCGACGTGGTCAACGTCAACATCGCGGGGACGACGCGGGTCTTCATCAGCATGAGGTTCGCCGATCCCAACATCTTCGCCGACCAGGATTTCGCCCACGACTACTTCCAGGACGCGTTTCCGCCCATGACCTACGCGGTCACGCGGGACCCCATCTCGGGAATCGAGGACGGCATTCTCAAACGGCCGGAGACGGATCCGCTGGTGGTCCACACCGACGACTCGGCCGAATTCTATCAACTGCACGGATCGTTCGTCGTGGCGGACGGGCTCGGCAGACACGTGGCGCAGCCGCCCAATGTGCGCCTCTACAACCTGGCGAGCTTCGAGCATTTCGGCGGGGCGGGAAAGGCGCCGCCGTTCTTTCCCGGCGTGACCTTCCCCGGGCCCGCCGGCATGTGCCTCTATCCGACGGACCCGACCTACGAGGGGTTCACGACGCGGGCCCTGCTGGTGGCCTGGGACCTCTGGGCGGACAAGGGGATCGCGCCGCCCCACAGCCGCTACCCCTCCGTGCGCGACGGGACGCTCGTCTCCCGCGAGGAGGAGGCGGAGGCGTTCCCGTCGATCCCCGGCGTCGAGTACACGCCGGTCGTCGACGAGTACAATTTGCTGGATTTCGGGCCGGAGCTTGATTCGACCGGCGGCATCATGACCATCCTGCCGCCGCTCGTCGGGCCGAGCTACGAGGTCCTGGTGCCTAAAACGGATCGCGACGGGATCGAGATCGCCGGCGTGCACCAGGTCGAACTCCTGGCTCCGCTCGGCACCTGGACGGGCTGGAACCTCCGCGCCCCGGGGCACCGTGCGGGGAACCTCTGCAGCCTGAGCGGGTCCTTCTTCCCCTTCGCGACGACCAAGGCCGAACGTCAGGCCAACGGGGATCCGCGGCGCTCCCTCGAGGAACGATACCGGACGCATGAGGGATTCGTCGATGCCGTCACCGCGGCGGCGAACGCCCTCGTGAGGGAGCGGCTGCTGATCGACGAGGACGCGCGGCGGTACATCCAGGCCGCGCAGTCGAGCAACGTCCTGCAATAGCAGGCGTGGCCGAGCGAGCCGAGACCGGGCGCTTGAGGAGACCATGCGCAGCGTTGCGCGTCGCTCACCTCCTCAGGCGCCGGCTCGACCCGCGTTTCCGGCTACGTGATGGGCGGGCGAGCGCCTCAAGAAGCTCACGCGCAAGGACTACCGCGGCCGCCGCTAAGCGACACCCGCATTCCGGGGTTGGCGAACTTGTCCAGGCCAATGGCGAGTTTGGTGGGCGCAACAGGGCTCGAACCTGTGACCCGCTGATTAAGAGTCAGCTGCTCTACCAACTGAGCTATGCGCCCCACCGCGCGAGGAGGCGGGTCTATAACAAGGCGCGGCGGGTTTGTCGAGGGCCAGTGACGATCAATACTCGGCGTCGCCGAAGCGGCCGATGCGCGTGTCGCGATGGACATAGACGCTCATGAGCAGACCAAAGCCGAACATCACGGTCAGCATCGCCGTGCCGCCATAGGAGATGAGCGGCAGCGGCACGCCGACCACCGGGACCAGCCCCATCACCATCGCCGTATTGATGAAGACGTAGAGGAAGAAGTTGGTGGTGATGCCGAGCGCGAGCAACCGGCCGAACTGGCTGCGGCTGCGGAAGGCGATGGCGTAGCCATAGACGAACACGAGCGTGTAGAGCGCGAGCAGCAGCAGCCCGCCCATGAGGCCCCATTCCTCCGCCATCATGGTAAAGATGAAGTCGGTCTGCTTCTCCGGCAGGAAGGAGAGATGGGCCTGGCTCCCCTGCATGTATCCCTTGCCGAAGAAGCCGCCCGAGCCGATGGCGATCTTCGACTGCAGGCTGTGATAGCCCGCACCGAGCGGATCGTTCTCGGGATTGAGGAAGTTCAGGATGCGATTCTTTTGATAGTCGCGCAGGAAACGCCAAGCGATCGGCGCCCCGCCGACGCCGAGGGCGAGGACGATGACGAACTTCCACCACCGAACCCCTGCCAGGAAAAACATCGCACCGCCGGCCAGCACGAGCATCATCGCCGTGCCGAGATCGGGCTGTTTCATCACCAGCAAGGCGGGCACGAGAATGAGGAGTGCCGGCGGGATCAACCATAGCGGATTGCCGATCTCCTCCGGCGTCATCGAGTGAAAATAGCTCGCGAGGGCCACCACCAGGGCGACCTTCATCACCTCGGAGGGCTGGAGCTGGAGGACGCCAACGTCTATCCACCGCTGCGCGCCCATGCCCGTATGGCCGTGCAGATCGACCCAGACGAGAAGGGCGACGGCGACGCCGTAGAAGATGTAAGCGGAGGAATACCGCAGCCAGAAGCGCAGGTCGACTAGCGCCACCCCGAGCATGAGGATGAGGGCGATGCCGAAGCGGATCGCCTGCTTGCCCGCCCAGGGCTGCCAACTGCCGTTGGCGGCGGAATAGAGCATGGCGAAGCCGATGCTGGCGATCACGGCCAGCAGAAGCACCAAGCCCCAGTTGATGTTCCACAACTTCTCGGGAAGGGTCTGCTGCGGGCGGCTGTCGAGCAGCTGATACATCGAGCGCCCTCTTACCCTTGCGCCACGGTCGGGGCGGCGCCGAAGGGATGCTCCGGCACGCGGCGGGCGGGATCGCGCTTCTGCGTCTCCAGCAGCACGTCGCGGCAGATCGGCGCAGCCACGGCCGAGCCGCCGCCGCCGGTCTCGCCGCCATGCTCGACGACGACGGCGCAGACATAGCGCGGCGCGCTCACCGGCGCGAACGAGATGAACAGCGCATGGTCGCGTCGCTCCCAGGCGATGTCCTTGAGCTTCAGCTTGCGCTCGCGCTCCGCCTGGGTCATGTGGAGGACCTGCGAAGTGCCGGACTTGCCGCCCATCTGCATGCCGGGCTCGGTGATGCGCGCCGCAAAGGCCGTGCCGCCCTGTTCATTTACCACCGCGTTCATGCCGTCGAGCACCAGCCTGAGATCCCGCGGCGATACCCTGATCGCCGGGAAATCGGCGCGCTCGCCGCGGCTGTCGCTGCTCATGATGCCGGCGGCGCGCGTCAGCCGCGGCACGACGGCGCGCGCAGTGATGAGGCGCGCCGCCATGGTCGCAAGCTGCAGCGGCGTCGCCGTGACATAGCTCTGGCCGATGCTGGCGCTGATCGTCTCGCCCAGCTGCCAGGGAACGCCCTTGGCGCCGAGCTTCCATTGCGTCGTCGGAATGAGCCCGGCGCGCTCGTCGGGCATGTCGATGCCGAGCGCCGCGCCCAGCCCCATGCGCGTAGCCATCGCGGCCATGCGATCGATCCCCGCCCGTCGGCCGGTCTCGTAGAAGTACACGTCGCAGGAATGCTTAATGGCGTCGCGCAGCGCTACCGTGCCGTGACCGCCCTTCTTCCAACAATGGAATTGGATGTCACCGAGCGTGAAGTAGCCGGGGCATGTGAAGGACGTCTCCGGCGTGATGACGCCGGCCTCGAGCGCCGCCAGCGCCACCACCGGCTTGAAGGTCGAGCCGGGCGAGTAGGCGCCGCTGATGGCCTTGTTGCTGAGCGGCGTGCGCTGGTCGTTCTGGATGCCCTCCCACGCCGCCTGGCTCATGCCCGAGACGAACCAGCTCGGGTCATAGCCCGGGCTCGAAACCATGGCCAGCACCTCGCCGGTCCACGCATCCATCAGGACGCAGGCCGCGCTCTTCTCGGCGGCGCAGCGCCGCGCGGCAAACTCCTGCAGCGCCATGTCGATGCTGAGGACCGTCTCCTGACCGGCAATGCCCTCCTCACGCGTCAGCTCGCGCACGATGCGCCCGAAGGCATTCACCTCGACCTGGCTGGTGCCGGCGCTGCCGCGCAGGTCGAGGTCGTACGCCTTCTCGATGCCTTTCTTGCCGATGCGGAAGTCGGGCAGCTCGAGCAACGGATCGTCGCCCGTCAGTTCCTTTTCCGAGACCGGGGCAACATAGCCCAGGACGTGCGAGGCCTCCTCGCCGAAAGGATAGTGGCGGATGAGGCCTTGCTCGATCGACACGCCCGGCAGCTCCAGCGTGTTGACCTCGATGCGCGCCATCTCTTCCCAGCTCAGATTTTCGCGGATCATGACGGGCACGAAGCTGTGCTTGCGGCGAATGTCGCGCAGCACCCGGCGACGATCCGTCTCGCTCAGCGGGATCAGCGTACCGACAGCCTTGAGCGTCGACTCGATATCGCCGGCCTGCTCGGCCACGAGCACGACGCGGTAGGTCGGGCGGTTGTCGGCGAGAATGGCGCCGAAGCGGTCGACGATGCGGCCGCGCGGCGGCGCCACCAGACGGATGTTGATGCGGTTCTCATCCGCCAGCATCGCATAGCGGTCGGCCTGCACCACCTGCAGGTAATACATGCGCCCCGCAAGCGTCGCCAGCAGCGCCACTTGGCCGCCGGCAAAGAGCGCCGCACGGCGGGTGAGCAGCGGTATGCGGTTGTCCTCGCGCGACATCTCACACCCGCATCAGGAAGCCGCGCTGCGTCCATGCCAGCAGATAGCTGCCGACCGGGAAGCTCGCCACCGTCATCACGGCTTCGAAGATGAAAGGCTGCGCGCCCAAGGTCTCGCCGTGAAGAAAGCTGACGAGCGCCCACTCGAAGAAGATGACCGCGGCGGTCACCAGCAAAAAGCCCGACCACAGGATCGGGAACGGCCGGTTGACCAGGAAGCGGCGCTGGCTGAGCAGCGCCGAGCGCACCAGCAGCAGCGACAGCGACGACGTGCCGATATACTGCGTGCCGTTCAGAAGATCGAGCAGCAATCCCACGGCAAACACGGCGATCGGCGGCAGCAGCTCGGAGCGGTAGATCGTCCAGTGATAAACCGCCATCAGCGTGAAGGCCGGCGTCACCACCGACAAGGCCGGGATGTGCAGCGGCACCTCGGAGATGATGGCAAAGAGCAGCGTCGTCGTGAACGGGACGAGCCGATTCGGCAGTCCGGCGTCGCGCTGGAAAAAATCGAAGCGCATGGCGGCGTCAACGCATCACGTCGGGATCGACGATGACCTTGGCCCCTTTGGCGGCCTTGGGGAGCGGCATGGCGTTTTGCGGCAGCACCCCTTCGAGTCCGAAATCGACGATGCGCACGAACTCGAGACGCGACAGCTCGGCGTAGGGCTCGACGCGCACGACACCGTCCGCGATCGAGGCCACGACGCCGACGGGAATGCCCGGCGGGAAGACGCCGCCGGCGCCGCCGGTGACGATCCGCTCGCCGACCTTCACCGCGGCATTGGCCCGCAAGTAGAGGAGCCGCGGCTGATCGGAGTTGTCGCCGGCCATCACCGCGCGCTCGCGCGTATCGTCGAGCAGGACGGGGATGCGCGAGTTGAGGTCGCTGACGAGCAGGACGCGCGCGGAATGATCGCCGACCTCGGCGATGCGCCCGACGAGCCCTTCTCCGGTCGCCGCCGCCTGACCGCGGTTCACGCCCTCGCGGCTGCCGGCATTCACCAGCACGTTGCGCGCAAAGGCGCCGCCGGAGTTGCCGATGACCCGCGCCGCGACATCGCGCACGGGCGACTCCGGCGTGAACTTCACCAAGCCGCGCAGCCGCGCGTTCTCCGCCTCGAGACGCCGCGCCACTTCCTGCCATTGCAGGAGGCGCGCATTCTCGTCGCGCAGGCCCTGATTTTCGCTGTAGACCGCGAAGACCGCCTCGATGTTCCGCACGCCCGTCGCCGCGGTCGCGATGGGCTGCGCCACCGCCTGCAGTATCGGCGCCGCGGCGTCGGCCACGGTGATGCGCAAGTGTTCGAACAGCACGATATCGGCCTTGCCGAGCACGATGAACAGGGCGGAAAGGAAGATGAGGAAGGGGACGGCGGCGCGCTGGGCGGCTGCCCTGAAAGGCGCTGTGAACCGATCAACCGTTCCCGAACGCTCCCGCAACGATGTGCTCCGCCTGGCAGGCCGGAACCTTTCCGGCCAAAATGCAAATATTCAACTTGACGTTACATGGAAGCCGCACGCTAGTACATGCTGATTAGAACGTTCTTTAGGGTTTTCATCTCTTCCAAGGCGCGGCCGGTGCCCAGCGCTACGCACGAAAGCGGGTCGTCGGCGATGGACACGGGCAGCCCCGTGGCGTGCCGAAGGACATAGTCGATATTGCCCAGAAGGGAGCCGCCCCCGGTCAGCACGATGCCCTTGTCGACGATGTCGGCGGCGAGCTCGGGCGCGGTGTGCTCGAGCGCCACTTTGACCGCCTCGACGATGGCGCCGACCGGCTCGGCGAGGCTCTCGGCGATCTGCCGCTCGCTGATGACGATCTCCTTGGGCACGCCGTTCATGAGGTCGCGTCCCTTGATCTCCATGACGCGGCCTTCGCCGTCCTCGGGCATGCAGGCCGAGCCGATCTCCTTCTTGATCCGCTCGGCGCTGCTCTCGCCGACCAGCAGGTTATGGTTGCGGCGGATATAGGCGATGATCGCCTCGTCCATCTTGTCGCCGCCGACGCGCACCGAGCGCGAATAGACGATGCCGCCCAGCGACAGCACCGCCACCTCGGTGGTGCCGCCGCCGATGTCGACGACCATCGAGCCCGTCGGTTCCGTCACCGGCAGACCGGCGCCGATCGCCGCGGCCATGGGCTCCTCGATGAGGAAGACGCGCCGCGCGCCGGCGCTTTCAGCCGATTCCTGGATCGCGCGGCGCTCGACGGCGGTCGAGCCCGAGGGCACGCAGACGATGATCTGGGGGCTGGCGAAGCTGCGGCGGTTGTGCACCTTGCGGATGAAGTGCTTGATCATCTCCTCCGCCACTTCGAAATCGGCGATGACGCCGTCGCGCAGCGGCCGAATGGCCTGGATGTTGCCCGGCGTTCGGCCCAGCATCATCTTGGCTTCGTCGCCGACGGCCAGGACCTGCTTGCGGCCCTTGACGCTGGCGATGGCGACGACCGACGGCTCGTTGAGCACGATGCCGCGGCCCTTCACGTAAACGAGCGTGTTCGCCGTGCCGAGATCGATCGCCATATCGGCGGACAGCATACCCAACAGATTTCCAAACATGTTCGCCTATTGATCCGCTAGTTGCGATTGCGACAAGTGCTTTTCCTTTGTGGAGGGGCGACCTCCGCGGCACGCCCCTCCCTGGCGATCACGCCGACATCGCTGCCGGCGCGGTCTTTTCCCTCTTGGTGAGAAGCTTGTTCAAGGCGTGGATGTAGGCCCGCGCCGAGGCGACCAGCGTGTCGGGATCGGCACCCTGACCGTTCACCGATTTGCCGTTCTCCTCGAGCCGCACCGAGACTTCGGCTTGCGCGTCGGTGCCCTCGGTCACCGCATGCACTTGGTAGAGCTGCAGGCGCGCGGTATGCGGCACCATCGCCTTGATTGCGTTGAAGGTGGCGTCGACCGGCCCGTTGCCCGTGGTCTTCGCCAGCTGGCGCTTGCCATCGATATCGAGCTCGAGCTCGGCGCTTTGCGGCCCCTTCGAGCCGGCGATCACTTGCAGGGAGACGAATTTGACGCGGTCATGGCCGCGCACGACTTCGTCGTCCACCAGCGCGACGATGTCTTCGTCGTAGACATCCTTCTTGCGGTCGGCGAGATCCTTGAAGCGGCGGAACGCGTCGTTGACGGCGTTGTCGCCGAGTTCGAAGCCCAATTCCTTCAGCTTCATCTTGAAGGCGTGGCGGCCCGAATGCTTGCCCATCACCAGGCTCGACTTGGTGAGGCCCACCGATTCCGGCGTCATGATCTCGTAGGTGCCGGAATGTTTCAGCATCCCGTCCTGGTGGATGCCGCTCTCATGCGCGAAAGCGTTGGCGCCGACGATGGCCTTGTTCGGCTGGACGACGAAGCCGGTGATCGCCGAGACCAGGCGCGACGCGCGCATGATGTACTCCGTCTTGACGCCGGTCGCATGGGGGATGGCGTCGTGGCGCGTCTTGAGCGCCATGACGATCTCCTCCATCGCGGCGTTGCCGGCGCGCTCGCCCAGGCCGTTGACCGTGCATTCGACCTGGCGCGCGCCGGCGCCGATCGCGGCCAGCGAATTCGCCACCGCGAGGCCGAGGTCGTTGTGGCAATGCACGGAAACGATCGCCTTGTCGATGTTGGGCACGCGGTCGAACAGCATGCGGATGAGCGCGCCGAACTCCTGCGGCACCGCATACCCCACGGTGTCGGGGATGTTGATGGTGCGGGCGCCCGCCTTGATGGCGCTCTCGACCGTCCGGCACAGGAAATCGTGCTCCGAGCGCGAGCCGTCCTCGCACGACCACTCGACATCGTCGCACAGCTTGCGCGCATGCGTGACGCTGTCGATCGCCGCCTGGTGCACCTGCTCCGGCTCCATCTGGAGCTTGTATTTCATGTGCAGGGGCGAGGTCGCGATGAAGGTGTGGATGCGCGGGCGCTTGGCGTGCTGCACGGCTTCCCAGGCGCGGTCGATATCCATCCGTCCCGCGCGCGCGAGCCCGCACACGGACGAGTTCTTCACCAGCTTGGCGATTTCGCGCACCGCCTCGAAATCGCCGTTGGAGGCGATGGGGAAGCCGGCCTCGATCACGTCGACGCCCATCTCCTCGAGCAGCAGCGCGATCTTGATCTTCTCGTCGAGATTCATCGACGCGCCGGGCGATTGCTCGCCGTCGCGCAAGGTCGTGTCAAAGATGACGACGCGATCGCCGGGCTTGCCGGCGGCGGAGGTCTTTCGGGTCGTGGTGGCGCTCATGGCGCAAATCCTCTGGTGGCGGAACAAAGGGGCAGCCGGCTCGACAAAACCTCCCTGAACGCCGGCTGCAGCCTCGCCGCGCGCCTGCGTTCAGGGGCGGCTAAGTCGCAGCGCCCCATCGCTCCACAGCGGTTCGAGGAGACCACGGACCCCCGCCAAGCCGCAGGCGATCGCGCTCGGGCGAAGTGCCCGATCCCGCTCGCCAAATGCCGCCCTGACGATCATCTCGCTCGCTCGTACCGCTGGCCGCCGGCCCCGCGAGCCGGTGTTCACAAACTGCGCGTGCAGCCTTAACAACCCCTTAAAAGTTAAGGAGGCAACGCATGATATCTGTATCGCGTTTCCGCGTGGTACTGCAAGGTCTTGTTAACCATGCGGCGGGTAGGGCCGGAGCTCCGGGCGCGACACCAAGGGCACCGGTACGGGCTTGTCTTCCGACGCGAATTAGGAAGGGGGCGAGCCGCAACTCGCCCCCATTTGGTGCTTTTCAGCTTGTTAACGGGAGGCCCTCAATCACCAGACCGCTAAGTTTGGCAAAACCTCTCGCACAGCACCGACTGTAAGTGTTCCGCTTCTCGCTCTTTCCTGTCAAGATAGCACGTAAAAGTTGCATATCTGGCAGGGAGGTCAGCAATGGTCGGGGCAGGCAAGCGCCCCTATCGGCTTGGACTCGATGTCGGCTCGAATTCGCTGGGCTGGTTCATGGTCTGGCTCGACGAACAGGGCCGACCGAAGGAGCTTGGCCCGGGCGGGGTGCGGATTTATCCGGACGGGCGCGATCCCAAATCCAAGACCTCGAATGCGGTCGATCGCCGCGCGGCACGCGGCGCGCGGCGGCGGCGCGACCGCTATCTGACGCGCCGCGCGAGACTGATGGCGCTCCTTGTCGCGCACGGCCTCATGCCGGAGGACGAGACCGAGCGCAAGCGGCTTGAGGCGCTCGATCCCTACGAGCTGCGCGCCAAGGCGCTCGACGCGGCGTTGCCGGCGCATCATGTCGGCCGCGCCCTCTTCCACCTCAACCAACGCCGCGGCTTTCTCTCCAACCGCAAGACCGAGAAGAAGGATGGCGAGACGGGCATCATCCGCGAGGCCGCCGGCAAGCTTCAGGCCGCGATGGAGAACGCCGGCGCACGCACGCTGGGCGAGTTCCTTTATGGGTGCCACCGCGCGCGCGAGCCTGTCCGCGCGAGGAACCGCAGCACCGGCGCCAAGGCCGAATACGATTTCTATCCGACGCGCCAGATGGCGCTCGACGAGTTCAACGCCATCTGGGAGGCGCAGGCGCCGCATCATCCCGCGATGACGCCGGCGGCGCGGACGGCCATCGGCCTCGCCATCTTTTATCAGCGGCCGTTGACGCAGCCGCCGGTGGGCAAGTGCTCGCTCGATCCGGCGCTCGACGCCGAGGATGCGGCGGGTTTCCGCTGCCCTTGGGCGCATCCCCTCGCCCAGCGCTTCCGCATCTGGCAGGAAGTGCGCAATCTCGCCGTCGCGGAGACCGGCAAGAAGCCAAAGCCGCTGAGCAAGGAAGAGGGAGACAAGATCGCGCTGGCGCTGTTCCAGAACGGCAAGCTGTCCTTCGATAAGATGCGCGCGCTGCTCAGGCTCCCGCCGGAAGCACGATTCAATCTGGAGAGCGAGAAGCGCCAGGACCTTCTGGGCGACGAGACCGCGGCGAAGCTGTCGGGGAAATCGCTCTTCGGCAAGGCATGGCGCAGCCTGCCGCTGTGGCGGCAGATCGACATCGTTGCTCGGCTCCTGGACGAGCAGGACGAGGCGCGGCTGATCGCGTGGCTGACGGCCGAAGCCGGTCTCGACCAGGCGGCGGCGGCGCGTGTGGCCTCGGCTTTCCTGCCGGAGGGCCATTGCCGTCTCGGTCTCCGCGCGATCAAGAAGATCCTGCCGTTCATGGAAAGCGGCATGATCTATCCCGAGGCGGCGAAGGCCGCGGGTTACGATCACGCGCACGTGCCCACCGGCGAGCTCTCGCCGACAGGCCACCTGCCCTATTACGGCGAGTGGCTTCAGGACGATGTGCTGGGCTCCGGTGATCCGCACGATGCAAAGGACAAGCGCTGGGGCCGCTTTCCCAATCCGACAGTGCATATCGGCTTGGGCCAGCTCCGCCGCGTCGTCAACGCGCTGATCCGCGAATACAGCGCGCCCGCGGAAGTCGCGGTGGAAATGACGCGCGCCTTCAAGCTGTCGCCGGAGCAACTGGCGAAGGTCGAGAAGGAGCAGGCGGAGAATCAACGGAAGAACGACGCGCGCCGCGAAGAGCTGGGCAATCTCGGCCAAGCCGGCAATTCGCGCAATCTCCTCAAGCTCCGCCTGTGGGAGGAACTAAATCCGCGCGATCCGCTCGACCGGCGATGCCCGTTTTCCGGCGAGGTCATCAACATCGCGCGGCTGCTGTCGGCGGAGGTCGAGATCGAACATCTCATCCCGTTCCAGGACAGTTGGGACGACAGCGCGGCGAACAAGGTCGTTTGCTTGCGCTCGGCCAACCGCCTCAAAGGCAAGCAGACGCCCTTCGAGGCTTTCGGCTCGAGCCCGGAATGGAGCGATATTTCGCTGCGGGCAAACAGCCTGCCGAAGAACAAGCGTTGGCGCTTCCAGCCGGACGCGCGTCGGCGCTTCGACGCGATGGGCGGCTTTCAGGCGCGGCAATTGAACGAGACCGGATGGCTCGCGCGCGTCGCCAAGCAGTATCTCGCGGCGGTCGCCGATCCCTACAAGATCCATGTCCTGCCGGGCAAGCTCACGGCGATGATCCGCGCCAAATGGGGCCTCAACACCCTTCTTCCCGACCACAATTACAGCGACGAGAAGAACCGCAAGGATCATCGCCATCACGCCATCGACGCGATGGTGGCGGCGATGACCGACGGCCCGCTGCTGCACCGCATGTCGAGCGCCTATGACGAGGAGCGCGACAAGATCGAGGTGCCGCCGCCGTGGCCGAGCCTGCGCGACGACCTCGACACGAAGCTCAAGGCTGTGGTCGTGTCGCACAAGCCGGATCATGGCGTCGCGGCGCAATTGCACGAAGATACGGCTTACGGCGCCGTGGAGAATCCCGAGGCGGAAGGCGGCAATCTCGTCTATCGCAAGGCGTTCCTCATGCTGAACGAGAAGGAGACCGAGCGCATTCGCGACGCGCGGCTGCGCGACCTGGTGAGGGCGCATGTCGAGGCCGAAAAGGCGGCAGGCAAGGATCTGAAGTCGGCACTGCAATCCTTTGCTGCGCGGACGGACATCCCGGGCTTGCCAAAGGGCGTTCGTCACGTGAGGCTCATCAAGGCGGAGAAGCCGGAATATCTCATCACTCTGCGCGACAAATCCGGCAAGCCCTATAAGTCCTACAGCGCCGGAAAGAATGCCTTCGTCGATATCTTTGAAACGTCGGATGGCCAATGGCGCGGCGAAGCGGTGACGATCTTCAAGGCGAATCAAAAAGAGGAGAGGCCACGCTGGCCGAGCGAATACCCCAGCGCGCGGCTGGTCATGCGCATGTTCAAAGGCGACATGATCCGTATCGAGCACGAAGGAAAGGAAAAGGTCGTCACGGTCGAGCGTCTGGAGCCTTCCGCCAGCCGGCTCCGTCTTGCCGAGAACAACGAAGCGGGGTCCCTGCAAAGCCGCCACGAGGACGCCGCCGACCCGTTCCGATGGATATTCGGCTATTACGCCGATCTCAAGGAATGGAGCGCCGAGCACGTGCGTGTCGATGAGCTCGGGCGACTCTGGCGCGTATGGCCCGACGAAGCCGCGCGCGCGGCGCAATAGGGTGGCCGGTCGATGGTCGGGCGGGTGGTGGAGATCGCGACGGACGGGCGGCACCTCTCGATCCATCGCGGCTTTCTGGTCGTGGCCGAGGGCGGCGAGGAAGTCGGCCGCGTCGCGATGGACGACGTCGCCGCGGTCCTCGCCAACGCGCATGGCTTGACTTACACCAACAATGCGCTGGTCGAGCTGTCGTCGCGCGGCGTGCCGGTGGTGCTGTGCGGCCCGAACCACATGCCGGCCGCCATCGTCTGGCCGATCGATGCTCACCACATTCAGACCGGGCGCATGAACGACCAGGTGGCGGCGAGCCTGCCCTTGAAGAAGAGGCTTTGGGCACAGCTCGTGCGCGCCAAGATCCTGGCGCAGGGCGCAGCGCTGGCCGCCGCGGGCGCGCCGAGCGGCGGCTTTTATCTGCTGTCGCGCAAAGTGCGCTCGGGCGATCCCGACAATGTCGAGGCCGAGGCCGCACGCCGCTACTGGCCGCTTATGTTCGGGCGCGAGTTCCATCGCGACAAGGACGGCGCGGGCATCAATGGTCTGTTGAATTACGGCTACGCGGTGCTGCGCGCGGGCATGGCGCGTGCGGTGATGGCGGCGGGGCTGCATCCGAGCTTCGGCCTCATGCATTCGAACCGCTCGAACCCGATGGTGTTGATCGACGATCTGATGGAGCCATTCCGGCCCATCGTCGATCGCGAGGTGCGGCGGCTCGTGGGTCGCGGTGCCGCGGAAGTGGATCGGGAGGCCAAGGCCGAGCTTGCGCGCATCATGACCGTCGATCTGCCGACAAGCGCGGGCTTGAGCCCGCTCATGCTGTGCGCCGAGCGGCTGTCACAGTCGCTCGCGCGCGCCTATGCGGGCGAGGCCGACGAGCTGGACCTGCCATTGCCCGCGCTCCCTCTGGAGGGATGATGTGGCGCAGGGAGACGGCACACCCGGGAGGATGTCGGCCGGGCCCGACGAGCCCTCGGCGCTGAGCGGCTATCGCATCATGTGGATGTTCGTCCTGTTCGACTTGCCGGTCGGGACCAAGAAGGAGCGCAAGGCCGCGACCAAGTTCCGGCATGCGCTGCTCGATCTCGGCTTCGAGATGAGCCAGTATTCCGTTTATCTGAAGTTCTGTGCCGGCAAGGAGCAGGGCGAGGCGCTGGCGCGCCGGGTCGAGGGCGCCATGCCGAGCGCCGGCAAGGTCCACCTTGTCTCGATCACCGATAAGCAGTACGAGAACATCCGCACCTACCGAGGACGAAAACGTGAACCCGCATCGAAAATGCCGGACCAACTGGCGCTGTTTTGAGCCCGACGGGGCCAACTTTGCCGCACGCCAGCAAGAAAAAAGGCCCTGTTGTCAGGGCCTTGATTGAGGAAGGATCTTAGCGGTCTGGTGATTGAGGGCCAACCGCAACTCGATGCGATCGGCACCACGGGTCCGCTCAATCT
>Ga0209488_10000273_pt1 | contig 42026 bp, 32 predicted proteins | sample Rivendell_Oct201_8_FD_188349 | JGI IMG/M metagenome (GOLD analysis project Ga0209488, IMG submission 188349) | Vadose zone soil microbial communities from the Eel River Critical Zone Observatory, Northern California, USA -... | ecosystem: Environmental > Terrestrial > Soil > Vadose zone >...
GGGCTGGGATCTGAATACCAGCGAGAACGGGCTGGTGGTGAATGGAAACGAGGTCACGATCTACGGCCTGTTTGTGGAGCATCACGAGAAATTCCAGGTTCTGTGGAAGGGCAATGGCGGGCGCACCTATTTTTACCAGTCCGAGATTCCATACGATCCTCCGAACCAGGCGAGCTATACGAGTGCGCCGGGAGTGAACGGCTGGGCTTCGTACAAGGTGGCGGATGGAGTGACGAGTCATGAGGCGTGGGGGCTGGGCGTGTACAGCGTTTTCATTTATCCGGATGTCGTGCTGACTCGGGCAATCGAGACGCCGAAGACCCCGCAGATACGCTTCCACGACATGATCACCGTGGCTTTGGGCGATCACGGCGAAATCAGCCATGTGATCGACGACACAGGCGAGGCGACCGCGATGCATCCCAGGGTGACGCCGAAGGTGACAGACTTTCCCTGAGTGACTTGTCTGAACTTGACGCTTGCGCCGCTCTTGCGACGGATGGGGATGTCGCTGGGGAGCTCGAAAATAAAGTTTGGGAGCGTGCTTGTCGTGAGCCTTGCCCGGTCGCTCTCCCAAGTGAAAAATTGGGGTATCCCCCCTCCCCCCTCAATCTCTGGAATCATGGAGTTAGCACGAAATTCCCCGCAAAATCCGGTTGTCAAAGAACTTAGATACTAAAATCCGTGAAACAAAGGACTTCGGGGTGCAATCAGTTGGCTTGTGCCAACCGTCACGGCCTCGACCATGATTGCGCAAGGAATAGCCTGTGGACAAGGTTGGATGTCACAGCGATCTGTGGATCTCCGCCCCAAAGCCCAACCCCGACTCCTATCCTTCTCCCGTTTGACCCTCCGCTCCTTAATTCACCGTCTGGGTGAGCGAAGCTGAGCTGGTGGTGAAGTTTGTGCTGCCATTGTAGGTTGCCGTGATGTTGTGTGCTCCCTTGGCCAGAGTGGAGATCGCGAATGTTGCCGTGCCCGCGCTCAGGGTCATGGTCTTCAGCGTGGTCGTTCCGTCCATAAAAGTAATGGACCCGGTCACGGTACCGCTGAACTGCGGCTTTACGGTTGCCGTAAACTTGACAGTCTGCCCGACGGTCGACGGGTTCAGCGACGAAACCAGCGTGGTCGTGGTGGTAGCCGTGCTCACTACCTGACCTACAGCATTGGAGGTGCTTGCGGCGAAGATGGTGTCACCACCGTACACCGCCGTAATCGTGTTGGTACGCTTCGGCAGCGTCGAAGTCAGGAAGCTGGCCGACCCGCCACTCAAGGCCTGTACGCCCAGTACTTTCGAGCCCTGTTTAAAAGTAACTTTCTCTCCATCGGGAGGCGTACCAAAGTAGGAAGTGACCAGCGCGGTGAAGGTCACCGCTTCTCCATAAGTGGACGGATTCGGCGAAGACGAGAGCGTAGTCTTGGTCACTGCCCCCACTGGAATTTTGGTCACGAAGGCGTCGAAGGTTCCGCCAAGCGTTGACTGTAACGGATTCTTCGTTGGGAAATGGGTTGCAGTAGTCGAGCCCGTGACGTAAGCATTGCCAGAACTGTCCACGGCGATGCCGGAACCCCTATTTTGGGGACTAATATAGCTGACTGACTATAATTATGGAGCCGTGACAGGGTTGTCAATTTTGTTGCTGATCCAACCAAGGAAATGGAACAGGTTGCTGGTGCTGTGCTGGCAGCCTGTGTTCTTCAACCAAGCTTTATAATCTGATTCGTTAAAGCCAACTATTTTCTCAAGGTCGCCGGAATCGAGATGCTTCTTGAGATCGCGGAGCCAATCTTCACTGTAACTGTAGACCTCGAACCGCTCAGTTGCACGAAGTAACTCCCATGATTTACGTGTTCGTTTGACTGGGCCGACGGTATGATCTAACGCCTTCCATGCCTCAAACGCCAAGAGGTCGGCAGCTTGCACGCGCGGGGACTCCCGCCACGGCACGAATGAAATCTTGGGAGCTAGCCACTGACGAAATCGGGCGTCTCCATTTCGTGCCCATGAATACAAAAGGCCAGCGTTGTATTCGTTTTCTGTACTGATGTCAAAGGTCACCTCCGCGACTTCTCCTAAGTTCTGAGCTACATTCGCGGCTCTCTCTATACACTCCAAGAATGCGCGATAGTACGCGAGCGGCAGGGCTCCTGGAATGATCTTTTTTTGAGCAGTTGAATCGATGGCAATTCCGATGCCACCAACCATGCTCGCCGCGAGAATGCCAGTGAGGTCGCGATACATCGCTTTATTTTCTTCATGAGGAATGTTCTGATAGTCGCCTTGGTCGCTCTCGCAGTCAGTGGCGTGAAACGGAATTCCGCCGCACCGTACCATCCACTGATCCTCGACATTCTGCCACCACTCTTCGGTGCCAGCGATTACGGCAACTGCTATGACTCGTTCTTTCTTCGCATCTGCGCCGTCATCGCCATAAACATGGATCACGAGACACATCCTTTTCGCGAGTTGACTGGCGCACACCACTGCTTCGCACTGTCAACGGCGATGCCGTGGCCTTGCTCACTATGGCTGCTGCCGCCAAGATAGGTAGAGTAAACCAAAGCCGCTCCCGTGGGGTTGATCTTGGCCACGAAGGCACCACAGCAGCTCGTCTGGAAGGCACCGGGGGTGGTCGGAAAGTACGACCCGGCGGAGCCCGTGACGTAAGCGTTATCCGCGCTGTCCACGGCGATGCCGGTGCCATAGTTACTATAGCCTCCAAAGTAGGCTGAGTAAGCCAATGCCGACCCTGCGGAGTTGAACTTGATCACGAAACCGTCCCCTGCGCCGCCACCATAGGTCGTGTGAAAGGCACCGGGCGTCACCCGAAAATCTGTCGACCAGGTAAGCCCAGTGACGTGAGCATTGTCCGAACCATCCACGGCGATGCTGTAGCCTCTGTCCGCCCCGCTTCCCCCCAGATAGGTCGAGTAAACGAGGGCCGATCCCGTGGGGTTGATTTTGGCTACGAAGGCGTCCCAGTAGCCGCCACCGTTATTTGGCTGCAAGGGATTCATCGTTGGAAAGTCGGTTGAGGTGGTACTGCCAGTGACATAAGCGTCGCCTGTGCTGTCCACGGCGATACTGTTGCCTGTGTCGAACTGGCTGCCGCCCAGATAGGTGGAGTAAACCAGAGCCGATCCTGCTGGGTTGATCTTGGCGACAAACACGTCATAATTGCCGCCATAATTCGACTGCGAGGGATTCATCATTGGAAAGTCGGTTGAGGTGGTCAGGCCCGTGACGTAAGCATTGCCAGAACTGTCCACGGCGATGCTGTTGCCAATGTCCTCCCCGGTGCCCGCCAGGTAGGTCGAGTAAATCAGGGGGTCGATGTACAGCGGCTTGCTCGCGTCATAACCTGCGACCTCGAATCCCACGCGGTTTGTATCCGTGATGGCATACCGCGCCGCAATCGCCTGCCTCGTTCCATTCTTCTCCTGATATACAGTCGGCTTGTGCCAGCGAATTTCACCTTCGTTCATCTTCAGCACTAAGTCTCCGTGCTGATCCCGGCGAATTTCCTTTGCGCCGCGAACATCGAACTGTATGCGTCGTGGGTCCGCACCCGGCGCTACGACAAAGTCATACTCGAGTTGCCGCTGATTGCCGTAGTAAACCAGGTCGACGCCGGAATAGATCCCTTCGTACCTCACCTTCGCATAAGTCGGAACATTCGTACGCCACTTTGCTGGATCATCACCGATGAAGTAGTTACTCTTGCCCGGCAATTCATCCTGTCCGATTACCTGCGCTTTGACGTTGGCGCCCACCAGCTTCATCCGAAGCACGGCAGAGTTGCGTTGTTGCGAAGTTTCGTCTGGCAAGGCCCGAGCCTTCTGGGCGGGCATCGCCGCGTCCTGCCGCGAACCTTCGCGCAGAGACAATACAACTTCGTCAGGAGTGAGAAAAAGACTATAGCCCGCGCCTCGCGAAAGAAAATTTACCCGTGGATCCGTCTGTCCCTGATTGGCTTCAAACGCGAGCGGAAGCTTGCCGTAACCTTTGACAATCATGGCCGAATTCCGTGGATTCGCATGAACAGCTGGTGGGTTCACTTGAGCGACGGCCACTGGTAGCACGCTTAAACACAGCGCGAGGACAAAGGTGGAGTTCATGGGAAGACCTCCTGACGTTGCAAAGCGCAGAGAGTACGAGGCAGGACGATGAGCATTGTGCGCTCCGATCGTGGAACGCGTCAATGGCGACCTGTTTAATACGAGCTGTCTGAACGGCCTACGGAGCTGCCCTCGCCATCTGAATGCGGCTGGCATCGACGGTGATTGCTCGCTGGATCTCCATCTCGACCGACGTTCCCACATCCAGCCGCACATCGCTGCCCCGCTTCAAGAGCGCCCAGGCAATGCCGGCTGCAGCGCCGGCGCCAGCCCCGACCCGAGCGCCATTGAGGCCTCCGGCAAGTCCTCCGGCCAGCGCCCCTCCAGAGCCGCCGTACACGCCGCCCTTCGCGGCCTCTTCAATCTTTTTTCCGGTATCTTTGTCCTGTTTGATCGTGCCTTCCGAATTCTTCATTGACGTGTGTTCCGCTCCCGGCATGTTCTCCACTGAGCCCGGCAGCATGACCGTGTATCCGCTGGGATAAATCATCGAAGTGAAGTGCATCAGGATCTCCGCGCGCCCCTTCAGGCGGCCGCCGCGCTGCACATGCGAAATTTTTCCCTGAATATATGTTCCCGCCGGCACCAGCACGCGCTCGTTCAGCACGAAGGGAAACGCTGTCTCGGCATACACCGCATCGCCTTCGCGCGCATTCTTGGTCGAGATCGCCTGCTTCAGCAGCAGGGGAATCCTCGACCCCGCCGGAATGAGGGCGGCATTGGCATCCTGCGGCGCGGCCGTTGCGGACCCCGGCTGTACAACGGCAGGCTCAGTCTGAGAATTAGCAGGCTGCGGAGAACTCGACTCCTGGCAGAATCCCAGGCTCGGGATCAGCAAAATTATCCATGCCCAGCGCATCGTGGACCTCCGGAAACGAAGCAGATGCTTCAACGATTGAGATCAGGCCGAGAACACACGGCAATTATAGGCTGGGATGCGCCGTTTTCGGCGAAAGTTATCTGGCGGTTAGCGTCATTTGTAGATCAAATACTTTTGCCGTATGCGAAGAAACCGGTCCAGCCCTTCCTGCCAATCCTGCGCAATCCGCCGCGGATCTTGCCCCGCGACCAGCGCATCGTAGGCCGCCTGATTGACCAGCAATGTCATAATGCGATCGAGCTTGAAGTCCGCCGGATAAAGTTTCCACAATGCGGACGCTAGTTCCATCCCTAGTTCCGGCGCGTCCAAGCCATCCCGGTCAGTGAGGACGATGTTCACGCCTTCGCACTTCTGTCCGCCATAGTTGCTGGATGAAGGCGTAAAACTCAGGGGCACAAACCGCACGCCTGCGATTCCGCGTGCGTTCAAATAGGTGGCCAGTTCACGGCTCTTGATCCATGGGGCACCCAGCAGTTCAAATGGCGTGTCCGTTCCGCGCCCCACGGAGACATTCGTTCCCTCAACCACCGCGACGCCGGTATACAACCCTGCCTCGGTCATCGTCCGTAAATTCGGCGACGGGCTTATCCAGGTCAATCCGGTCGCGTCGAACCAATCTCCGCGCTGCCATCCCTCCATCGGAACCACGGTAAGCTTCGCGTTGATGTTGTGCTCAGTATTAAACATCTTGGCTAATTCGCCCATGGTCATGCCCAGACGTATCGGCACCTGTCCGTAATTGTTGAAGTTCTCCCGTCCTGGATCCGAAACCGGGCCCTGCACATACGATCCCGTAATCGGATCCGGCCGGTCCAGTACGATGACTTCAACTCCAGCCTTGGCTGCGGCCTCGAGAAAATATCCCAGCGTGGTTTCGTATGTGAAAAATCGCGCGCCCGCATCCTGGATATCCACCACAACGGCATCCAGATTTTTCATCACATCCGGTGGAGGCCGGCGGGCCGCGTCGCTCGCACCGTACACGCTGTAAACCGGAATACCCGTGGCCCCGTCCTTGGAATTGTTCACGTCGGTTGTATCCAGCGTGCCGGTCACCCCATGCTCGGGACTGAAGATCGCATCCAGCGAAACTCCCGGAGCCTGCGCCAGGACATCGATTGTCCGCCGCCCCTGTGCGTCAACCCCGGTCTGGTTCGTCACTACGCCGACGCGCTTCTTTCCATTCGGCGCCTGCAGCACGTCGAAGTTATGCGCTTCCAATACGTCAATCCCATTGGTAACGCTTCCGTTCCGGGAGCTCATCCGCCGGGCTGCGCTCAGGGCCTCGTTGTAGCCGGTAATGCTCTGCCAGCGCAGTGCCTCTTTTTCGTCGGCCGTCAGTGGCAATGCCGCTGCCACGGCCGTCGCCACCTTCGAGCGCAACGCAATCGCATTTCCCTTCCCTCGAGGATGCACCGCATTGGTCAGCAGGATGATGTACGTCTGGGTCGTTGGATCGATCCACAGTGAGGTTCCGGTGAAGCCGGTGTGGCCGAATGATCCTACGGGCAGCAGGTCGCCGCGATTTGACGAAAAGGGTGAGTCAATATCCCAACCGAATCCGCGCAATGCTGGCGCTGTCGGAGGCTGTTCGGGCCGCGTCATCTTCTCCACTGCCAGCGGAGAAAGGATTCCGCCGCCGCCCTTCAGCAGTGCCTGGGCAAACTTCGCCAGATCGTCTCCTGTCGAAAACAGTCCCGCATGCCCGGCCACTCCGCCCATCCGCCGTGCCGTGGGATCGTGCACCACCCCGCGCAGCATGTGTTCGTTCTCGTCATACTGCGTGGGCGCAATTTTCGCCTTCCATGCTGACGGAGGTAGGAACCGAGTGTGCGTCATCTTTAGCGGGCCGAAAATGTGCCGCACCGCATACTGATCGAGCGTCTCACCCGACACCCGCTCTACCAACGCTCCCAGCACAATGAAATTGATGTCACTGTAAGTAAATTCCGATCCCGGCGGCTGCTCCGGCGCCTCGGCAAACGCCATACGGTACGCGGTTTCTTTTCCTTCCCACGGCATCTTGAGCTCGAGATCGGGCGCCAGCCCTGAGTAATGGGTCAGAAGCTGGCGCAGCGTGATGTCTTCTTTCCCGCTCTGCGCAAACTCCGGCAGATACTTGGCCACGGGATCGTTGAGCCGCACCTTGCCCTGCTCCATCAACTGCATGACCGCGGTCGTGGTCACGATCACCTTGGTCAGCGATGCCATGTCAAAGACCGTGTCCAAAGTCATGGGCTCGCGCCGCGGTTCGAGCGCCCGGCTGCCGTAGGCCTTTCGGTACATCACCTTCCCGTTGTGGCCGACAAGCAGCACGGCGCCGGGGATGGTGCCGTCATGGATAGACTGTTGAATGATCGCGTCGACGGCTAAAAGATGTACGGTGACATCGGGATGCTTCGCTCCAGCCGTCGCGGAAGCGGCATTCAAGGAAAAGATCAACACCACGGCAAGGATGACGAGCAATCTCCACCGCGAGCGCGAATTTGAAATCTGAAGCAGGATGTTCTGACTTTACACAACCAGCCCAGACGACTCAAGGAACTCTGGTAGGGGTGCCGTTTGTGCCATGCTTCGGTTAAGTTATCGCTGTTGAGGCGTTCGTCTTTGCCCTCTCAGTGCAACTCTGCTATAAACCGGGCAGTCGCGAAATTCTTCCGACGAGGTCTCACCGCTCTGAATAGTGCTGTTCCAGGTTCTCCGTCGCTTCTGGTCCGCGCGTGCGAGAACCAGGACGAAGTCTTTTCTTCTGCGTTCTCCATCCTTAACGAAGCGATTACTCAGCACGCTTTCCCTGCCGCTTCGATCGCCGTCACGCATCGTGGCAAACTCGTCGCCCTCAAGGCCTTCGGTCACTTCACTTATGGACCCAATTCGCCGGGTGCCCCATCCTTCTCGCGTCCTGTGCGAGAGGGTGGGGATTTTGCCGTAACCCCGGCGACGCTCTTTGATCTCGCTTCCCTTTCCAAAGTCATAGCGACGACCACGATGGCCACGCTCCTCTACGAGCGCGGACTGCTGGACCTGGAAGCCCCGGTCGCAGCCATCATCCCTGAGTTCATATCCGCATCGCCGGAAGCAAAACAGGATTCCCGTCGGCGCGAAATCAGTCTTCACATGTTGCTTGCGCACTCGTCGGGGCTCCCCGCTTATGAGAAGCTATTCTTGAAAGCTGGCACTCGCGACGAACTTCTACATGCCGCCTTTACCACTCCTCTAACCTCCGATCCCGGCTCTCGCGCCGAATACAGCGACATCGGCTTCATTATCCTCGGGGCCGCGCTTGAAAGAATTGCCGGCGAGGCCCTCGACCGCTTCTGCCATCGTGAAATCTTTGGTCCTCTGGGGATGAGTAGCGCTACCTTCAATCCCACACCCGAAATGCGTGGGAACATTCCGCCTACCGTGGATGATCGCGACTTCCGCCATCGTATTATCCAGGGCGAAGTCCACGACGAGAACGCTTCCGTACTGGGCGGCGTCGCCGGACACGCAGGGGTTTTCTCGACGGCCGAAGACGTAGCCAGATTCGCCCAAGCCATGCTCAATGGCGGACATCCCATCCTGCGTCGCGAAACTATCTCTCTCTTCACGCGCCGCGAAGGCAAACCCGAAGGCACATCCCGCGCGCTTGGCTGGGACACGCCTTCCCGTCCTTCGCAGTCGGGAAAGTATTTCTCAGGCAACTCGTTCGGCCATCTCGGATATACAGGAACTTCTCTCTGGATTGATCCCGAGCGCCAGCTTTCGGTGACGTTGCTGACCAACCGCACCTGGCCTGACTGCGCTAGTCAAGCGATCAAGACCGTGCGGCCCAAATTTCACGACGCGGTGATTGGAGCTGTGGAGAACTCCGTATGAAGAACTTCTCTGTGCATGCACTCTCGCTCAAGTCCTCAAAGCCGCTAAAATAAAAACAGAGTGAGGTTCGGTCGTGTCAGATCCCACCAATCGAAAGGCAGAAAGACTTGCAATCGAAACGCAGATCCAAATCCGACCTACGCCGTTTGCGCACGGAGCAATCCCATCCCGCCGCCACGGATCTCGACCGCAAGTCTGCTCTGGAGATCGCCAGCATCATCAACGAGGAAGACGCGACCGTCGCCGCCGCCGTTCGCCGCGCCCTGCCGCAGATCGCCCGCGCTATCGACCTCGTCGCCGCTTCGCTGCGGAAAGGCGGACGCCTCATCTATGTCGGGGCCGGCACCAGCGGACGAATTGCCGCGCTCGATGCCTCTGAGTGCCCACCCACCTTCAACACCGATCCGCGTTCAGTGCAGTTCGTAATTGCCGGCGGGGTAAAGGCTCTGGGCGCGCCCACTGAGGCCAGTGAGGACGACACAAAACTCGCGCGCGAGGAAATCGCCAAGAGGAAGCCGGGCAAGAACGATGTCGTCCTCGGCATCGCCTCCAGCGGACGCACGCCCTTCACCGTGGCCGCCATTGAGTACGCTCGCCAGCGTGGCGCCAAGACCATCGCACTGACCTGCAACCGCAACTCCCCGCTGGAGCGTGCTGCCGATTTCGCCATCGTCACCGAAGTCGGCCCCGAAGTACTTGCCGGATCCTCGCGCATGAAGGCCGGCACCGCGCACAAGATGGTCCTCAACATGATCTCAACCGGCGCCATGACCCGACTGGGCTATGTCTATGGCAATCTCATGGTCAATGTCTGGACTAAGAATGAAAAGCTGACCCAGCGTGCCATCGGAATCCTGGAACGTGCCACCGGAGCCGACCACGAGACCGCGCGTCGGGCGCTGGAAGCGTCGCGCCATAGCACGCCGGTGGCCCTGGTGATGCTGGCCGCGGAGGTCCCGCGCGCAAAAGCCGCCGCCGCCTTGAAAAAATCCGGAGGCCACGTGCGCAAAGCCATAGCGCTGGCAAAGCTCACGTAGGGACAGCCGCCTCGGCTGTCCAGTCGAGCGAAGCTCGACTCGCGTTGTCGCAATCCCAGCCACGCTCCACAAGGCCGTGCCCTCCCGATTACCCACGCCGCGCTCGATTCCCCGCTAGAATAAAACCGTAATCAAGAACTCATCCCTCTATGGATAAACTTGTCATCCGCGGCGGCGAGCCGCTCCTCGGCACCGTCCGCGTCAGCGGCGCGAAAAATGCGGCGCTGCCCTGCATGGCGGCTGCTCTGCTTACCGATGAGCCCGTGATTCTCGAAAACATTCCGCAGGTGCGCGACATTCAGACCACGCGCAATCTGCTGGCTGCCATGGGCGCCGAAGTCGAACTTGGATACGGACGCGCGCAGCATCGAACTACGATTCACTGTAAAAATCTTGCCAGCCCTGAAGCTTCTTACGAGCTGGTGAAGACCATGCGAGCCTCCACTCTAGTTCTGGGCCCGCTGGTCGCCCGCTATGGCCGCGCCCGCGTCTCGCTGCCGGGCGGCTGTGCTATCGGCGCGCGGCCCATCGACCTCCACATCAAAGGACTCGAACGTCTGGGAGCGAAGATCACACAGGATCACGGTTACATTGAAGCCAGCGCCGACCGCCTGAAAGGCGCCGAGATCGTCTTCGACAAAATTACGGTGACCGGCACGGAAGATTTACTTATGGCAGCGACTCTGGCTGAGGGCGAGACCGTCCTGCAGAATTGCGCGCGCGAGCCGGAAGTCGCGGACCTGGCCGATTTGCTCAACAAGATGGGAGCGAAGATCGAAGGCGCGGGCACGCCCACCATTCGTGTGAAGGGCGTGAGCAGGCTGAAAGGCGCAAAGCATCGCATCATTCCCGACCGCATCGAGGCTGGTACGTTCATCATCGCTGGAGCCATGACGGGAGGCGACCTCAACATTGCGGGGTGCAATCCGCATCACCTCGATGCGATCCTGCGCAAACTCGAAGAGGCCGGCGTCAAGACGCGATCGACTGCCGACTCTGTACGCGTGATGGGCGACAATCCTTTCCAGGCAGCCGACATGATTACCGAGGAATATCCCGGATTCCCCACCGACATGCAGGCGCAGTTCATGGCGCTGGCCACGCAGGCAGAGGGAACTTCCGTCATTACCGAGAATATTTTTGAGAACCGCTTCATGCACGCGCAGGAACTGGTCCGCATGGGAGCGAACATCAAGATCGAAGGACGGCGCGCCGTGGTTCGCGGCAAGAGTCCGCTGAGCGCGGCTGCTGTATTGGCTTCCGATCTGCGCGCATCGGCATCGCTTGTACTGGCTGCGCTGGTGGCCGACGGTGAAACTATTATTGATCGCGTCTACCACATCGATCGCGGCTACGAAAATATTGAAGAGAAGCTACGCGGAGTGGGGGCGCAAATTCGACGCATCGGCGAGATGCTGCCGAAAAAAGTGGCAGCGCCAGCAAGAGTCTGAGCTGACTTCCAAGTCAGACCTCGGAATCCGCCTTCCCTTTCAGCTTTTCCCGGCTTGGCCGCTTCTTTGTTTCAGCCGCGCCCATTCTCCGCCGCCGAAACGTTTTTCACTCTCCCGGCACTATCACGTGTCAGGAGGAATTCCGGAGCCGGTCTCAAATTTGATTAACTGCCCAGCCTTACCACTTGCCAACCGCTGCCTGAAACGCGAGTGGACTCCCACCTCCAGGTTCACGCCCTCGTGCGGGACGCCCCGCCCTTTGCATCCTCTGCAGAGGGCTGGGGCATCAGTGCTAAGTGTAGGGCTGTCAGCGGATTGCCTAACATCGTCCGTTCGGCCAGTGACTTCAGTACCTTAGTCCTGCACTGTGGGTTCGACTTATAATCCTCTCAAGACCAGGAAATATCAGCGTTCTTGAAGATACGTCTACGCAAATCGCGCAGGCGAAATCTAAGGAACACTAGAGAACCGTAACGCTACAAAACAAAGTGGATCCATTTTTCGCATCGGCGATTTTCTTGTTAGGGCTGGCCTTCGGCAGCTTTTTGAACGTGTGCATCTACCGCCTGCCGCTCGGGCTGTCGGTGGTGAAGCCACGTTCCGCCTGCCCTGGTTGCGCCCGGCCGATCGCTTTCTACGACAATATTCCGCTGTTGAGCTGGCTGATTCTTCGCGGCCGGTGCCGTCAATGCAAAACCAAAATTTCTCCACGTTACTTATTTGTCGAATTGCTGACAGGCGTGCTCTTCCTCGCCTGCTACTGGTATTTCGGACTCACGCTGGCCACGCTGAAATATTGCACCTTCGCGTTTCTGTTGCTGGGCCTCATCTTTACCGATGCGGAAACCAAGCTGCTTCCGGACAGGATGACTCTGCCCGGACTGGTGCTGGGCCTGCTGTTCAGCCTGGTCGTGCCGGTGAATGATCTGGCTTCGCAGTTTGTCCCCTTCGCCGTGAACCTGCCTTTCAGTGGCGAACTCGCCGCACACCTGCTCTCCCTGCTCGATTCCCTGCTGGGCGCGGCGGTTGGAGCTTCATTCATCTATGGTGCGGGTGCGATTTATCTGCGTTGGCGCGGTGCGGAAGGAATGGGCTTCGGTGACGTCAAGCTGATGGCGATGGTGGGCGCGTTCCTCGGAATCAAGCTTACTGTCTTCACAATATTTATGGCATCGCTGGCGGGATCGCTTTTCGGACTGACCACTGTGCTGGTGGTTTGGATGAAGCGCACCCATCGCTTCATGCGAAGGCTGGCGAATGCGCAGGCGGCACGGCGTCGCGGCTGGCAGTCAGCTCAGATGGTCTACCGCCATTACCAGATGCCTTTCGGAGTTTTCCTGGGCAGCATGGCCCTGTTTTCGTTTTTCTTTGGCAACCAGTTTCTGCGTTGGTATGGGAGGCTCTGGTGAGACTCTTATCCAACCCGATAGTTCTGCGCGCTGCTGTGGTGTTTTTCTGCGCGAGCTGCGCCTTTGTGATGGGGCTGGTCCTAATCCGCTGGCTGCGCCGCAGCATCGATGAAGAGGCCAACATTTCTACAGAAGGGTCGCCTTCGCTTGAGACTCTTCCGCTTCACCTCTACAACACGGTCATCCAGCAACTCAAGCAGCAGAAGCGTGAGTTGCAGGTGCAGACGCAAACCGAACAACGCCGCGCCCGCACCACCGAGAATTTCAGTCAGACTGTGCTGTCCAATCTTTCCTGCGGAGTGCTTGTCTTCGGCACCAACGGACTGGTCAAACAGACCAATCCCGCGGCAAAAGCGATTCTTGGATTCGCGTCGCCCACAGGCATGAGCGCGGACGATATCTTCCGCGGCGCGACTGTCAGCACGAATGATCGCTCGGGCAGCGCTCTTTTCCCCGACGGAACAACCTCAGAACCGTACTGTCTGTCCGAAGAGGTGCACTCCGTGCTGCGGGAAGGCAGCGGTCGCCGCCATGTGGAGGCCGACTACGCAACCCCCGCCGGCGAGAAGCGCCATATTTCGGCAACAGTTTCTCCGGTGCCTTCGGTGGACGGCACATTGCTCGGTGCGGCCTGCCTGATCAACGACCTCAGCGAGTTTGAACGCATCCGGCAGCAGCAGGAGTTGCAGAGCGAAATCTCCGCCGAGATGGCTCTCGATCTGCGCACCTCGCTGACTACGATCTCCGGATATGCCCAGCAACTGGCGAATAACCATGATCCTGAGTTGGCGGCGCAACTGGCGTCCGACATCGCACAGGAGGCGGCTCACCTCGATCGAAGCATCGGAGGTTTCCTGAGCGAAAAGCGAGTACCCAAGAGCAAGATCATGGCCGCCGGAGCCGGTTCCGCGGATCGCAGATAACAGATCGCGGATATAAAGAGCGCAGATAAAGGATCGGGGATGAAAGAATTGATGATGAAGAAATCGAACGAAGAAATCGATGGCAAGAGCGCGGTGCATAATGCCGCCTCGGCCAGACAGTCAAGCTTGAGAGGAAAAAGGATGGAAGCTATGAAACGCATCGCACAAAGTGGGTTCGGCCTCCTGCTGTCTTGCGGTCTGCTGGCCCTTCCGGCCGGGGCGCAAACTTCCGGAGCGAAAAACCAGGGCGCGTCAAGCGCTCAGACGCAGTCTTCATCCGGCTCTTCGCTTGGCGACTACGCCCGGCAAGTTCGCAAGGATCCCAGCCAGCCGAAGGCCAAGCCCAGAGTATTCGACAACGACAATCTTCCAAAAGAAGATAAACTTTCAATCGTTGGCCAGCCTCCAGCGGCGCCTGCCGATAAATCGTCCGACGCCAAACCAGCAGACGCCGCGGCGAAGACCTCGGAACCAGGCGCAACTGCAGGGGCTCCCGCGAGCGGCGAAAGCAAGCCAACTCCGGAAACCAAATCAGCGCCTGAGACTCGGGCACCAGCCAAATCTGCGAGCGAAGAAGCGGCCGAGAAGCAGGCAGCATTGAAGCAGTGGCAGCAGAAACTTACCACGCAGAAAGAACAGATTGATCTTCTGCAGCGGGAGCTTGACGTACTGCAGCGTGAATACCAGATTCGCGCCGCCGCCTTCTACGCCGATGCCGGCAACCGCCTGCGCAACTCCGGTTCCTGGGACAAGCAGGACGCACAATACAAACAGCAGATTGCCGACAAGCTGCAAGCCATCGAAGATGCCAAGCAGAAGCTGGACGACATGCAGGAAGAGGCCCGCAAGTCTGGGGTCCCGGCTAACGTGCGCGAGCCGTAAGATCAGGCCCGGGATTAGTCGTCATCAAGCTGATGAGACCGGACTTGCACAGAGTTATGAGCGCCGACCCAAGAGCCCGGCGCTCAACTTATTCGAGCCTAATTCTTTGCTTGCCGCAATCGCTGGATCTGCCTCACGTGGTGCAGTCCGTGTACCAGATGAAACTTTCTCCACTGCGCTGCGTTCAGCGGACCAAGGATGGGATGATCCAGCAATTTCCGTCTCCAGCCCCACCGTTGTTCGCAACGTGTGATGATCTCGTCCAACTCGGCGATCTTCGGAATTATTCCATTGCGCACGGTTTCCGCCGATATCCCTCGCGGCAGCGTGTTCGCTGGAGCTTTACGCCCTTCGGGCAGGTAGCCGAAATCGATCGCAACCAGAACTTGGCAGCGCTGCCGCATTGTCGGCAGAGTTGCCAGCGGCTTTCCCTCTTGGATCACGCGCTCGAAGCCTTTCAGCGTCCCCGTATAGGACAAGTAGAGATGTTCCAGCACTTCGCCCGCACACCATTTCTCGGGCGGGTGCCAACTCAATTCCTCGTCGGACATATCAGCAATGGCGCCTGCCAATGCCTTCTGAAGCTGCTCAAGGTGGGAGTTCATCATGCGGTACTCGTTTTTCGGTCCGCATCGGGTAGAATGATGCGCGATATCAAACCCCTCAACTTTATAACAGGAAGGATGCCATGAAGAAGCGGAGCCTCGCCGAAGCAGCGTCTCAGGTTGCAGCGACGCAAGGGATCTTGGGACAAGACAGGTTGGGAATGGCTTTCATGCGCGCTGCCGTGCTGCTTGCGCTCTTTATCCCGCTGGCGCTGCTCGTGGGTTGCACTTCGGAACCCAGCAAGCCAACCGAGACCGCCAAGCCCGTACCTCAGGGACCGGAACTGCTTACCGGCCGTTCCGCTTTTCAGAAAATGTTCATCGCCGCTCGCGGCTGGGCACGCGACGCGCAACCGTACCGCATCGAGTCCAGCCCCACGTCCGACGCGAACGGTCGAGACGGCAAGTCGGCGATCTGGCACGCGTTTTTCGCCTCACCATCGCAGCACGGCGCGAAGCCTTTTATCTGGTCCGGCAGCGCAGCCGAAAACGCTCCCTCCCGCGGGGTCAACCCGGGCAACGAGGACAATTACAGCCCCTCAAATTCGTCGACACAGATTTTCGATAGCGCTTTTCTGAAGGTCGATTCCGACCAGGCCTTCGCCACTGCGCAGAAGCATGGCGGCGACAAAATCCTGGAAAAGAGTCCCGACACGACGGCGGTGATTTACATTTGTGATTGGAACCACAATACCAACGAACTGGTGTGGCACGTGATCTACGGCTCGGGCCGCGATCAGTCCAAGCTGACGGTTGCGATCAACGCTTCCTCGGGAGAATTTATTCGGGTAGAGAAGTAGATCGCTGGAAGCAGTTTGTGAAAGAATTAAGAATTGGAAGCATAAGAAACGAAAACGGAAGCGACGTTTCCCCTACTCTTCCGGACGCATTTGGGCCTCGATCTGAGAAAAAAAACGGTACAAGGAATGGACGGAATCGATCGTCCGTTCCAGACTCTGGCGCTCTCCAAAAGAAACGATGTCCTGTAAGCGATACTGCAGACGAAGACGGTCGGCCGCGCATTGTGCGCTCAACAGTTCCACTTTGGCGGCCCGTAAATCGGCATTCAAGCGGGCAATATCGGCTTGTCTTTGGAGGGCATCGTCGGACATCCACAGCTCCCTGTCTTGTACAAGATGCGTTTCCAGCAAAATACGGTTCCACACAACGCGCAGGCAGGTCCCGGAAGCGTTTTTTCGGGGAGGACTGCTGTGCTCCTGGGGGACCACGCCGGCGATGTTCAGTGTGTAGTGAATATCGTTAGACTATACGCCGTTAGTTAGACGTAGTACAGCTTATGAAACGATGCGGAGGTTAATTCTTGCCCAGGCATCCCGATCCTCAACTGGAACAACGCATTCTCGACGCCGCCTGCCGCCTGTGGGGACGTGGCGGACCAAAATCCTTAACCATGCGTGCCGTCGCCAAGACCGCAGGCACAACCACTCCGACCGTTTATGAACGCTACCGGGACCGCGATGACATTCTGCGCGCCCTGCGGCAGCAAACCCGGCAGGAACTTTTCGACGCCCTGACCCACTCCCACTCGCTGGGACAGACTTGCGAGCGCTATCTGGAATTCGCCCTGGAGCGCAGTCATGCCTACGAGGTTCTATTCGACGGCGTCGCGCAGCCTCCTTCTCTGCACGAGCCCTGGCCCTCGTTCAATCTATTTCGCGAGCGTCTGGCGCAGCAACTCGGCGGTGCCCCACGCGACCATACCCGCCTGATGCTGGCGCTCTGGTCGCTGATGCACGGCACTGCCATGCTGATCATCCGGGGCCGGGCCACCGGCTCGCTGCGGACCCAGATGATTCATGCCTGCATCGACGCCTTCGAAACCATCGTCGCTGGGGCGTCTACTAATAAGAGGAAGAGACCTTCGGGACCGAAATGGCCAGCGAACCTGATACTGGGAGAAGGCCAGCACAGCGGCCTTAGCCGTCATCATACGAAAGGGAAAGAGAGACGCGATCAAGGCGAGAACGGAAAAGCTGGCGGAAAAACAGACCGGAAAATAAGCGGCCGGCGATGACGAAAACAATCGACGCCGGTCTGGCGTCAAGTCCTCAACCCCGTGTTGCCTCTTGTCACTTCGGCTGATTGGCGCTTGCGGCAGGGCCTTTGAGCCGGCCGATCGCCTTCTGTGCCTCTTCGGCTTGCGGGCCGTGAGGCAAAATCTTCAAATAACTCTCGTACTCCGCGCGTGCTTCATCCGGCCGCTCCAGTTTCTCCAGGCAAATTGCCACGCGGAAAGTCGCGATCGCGTCGTTGTCTTTGTAGAATAACGCCTCGCGATAACGGTCTTCAGCCGCCCGGTAATTCTTGCGCTTGAAATAGAAGTCGCCCACTTCTACGTCTTTCGCAGCTTTGTGCGGGTTCCAGGGATGGAACTCAGCCACATCGCCAGCTTCGGCGTCGGTCACCGCCTCAGAACTCTCTGGATGTTTCTTGGCATCGTCCGCCGGTGGGCTCAAATCGATCTGCGTGTCTTTGCTGGAACTCTCACCGATTCCCTCACCGAGATCCGCGGCGTTGACGCGATCCGATCGCGGCGGCGCAAGGTCAGGCGCAGTCTTCTTCCCCGGTTTCACCTCGCTGGGACTCTGGCTCTTGGAATCGGTAGAAGAAGATGAAGAACTCTGACTCGACGTCGAACTCTGCTCCTGCGCCCACGTCCCTACGCTGAGGCTCACCAGTAAACACAAATACACGGCACGCGACATAGGTACATTTTAACGCAACATGTTTAAGACTGCGTGTGCCTGGCGCGGAACGCCTGCAGACAGCGGCGCGCTGTCTCCAGCTCCGGGAACCGGCTTCCCTCTTGTTCAACAAGGTAGTACTCGATTCCTCCGACAGTCTCGGCCGCTTCAAAAATCCCCTTCCAATCCGCCACTCCTTCGCCCAGCAAAACCTTGTAGCCCTTCTCCGGCGCGGGCGACCATTCCTTGCAGTGTATCGACCGGATGCGTCCCGGATTCGCGCGAATCCATGCCACCGGATCAGATCCCGCCTCCAGACACGTACCGACGTCGAGCTGCAACATGACTGAGGATTTCGTTTGCTTCGCTAGAATCTCCATGGGACGCTGCCCGCCGCTCACGGTAAACTCAGCCTGATGATTGTGATATCCAACCTTCAAGCCTGCTGGCTCCAACTGTTGGGCGGCAGAATTTAACTGGTCGGCCAGCGCCTTCCATCCATCCACGCCAGTTTTCGGGTCCGACCAAGCCAACACCACATACTTGCTCCCCAGGGTCAGATTCAGGTCGCGAGTCCGCGGCAGATTCTTTGCGCTGAGATATTCCTGGCCGTTATGCGTCGAATAACAGCGCATGCCGAGTTCATCCAGCAGCTTGCGCATCTGCTTGGCCTGCGCCTCCGTCCACTCGAAATACGGCGCGTAAAACTCAACTGCCTCGTATCCCATCTGAGCCACGGCGTGAATCGTGCCTTCGGGATCTTTCTTTAGCGCCTCGCGCACAGAATAGAGTTCAAGTCCAACCGGAATCGCGCCTCCGGCAGCCGCCGCACTCTTGAACGCCAATGGCACCGTGGCCGCCATCGCCAGAAACGACCGCCGGGAAAGCATTGTGGAAGTCATGGAGGCCATCCTAACTCTGACAGTGGTTCTCGCTCCAGAAAAACAATTCAGGAGCGCGAGCCAAGGGGCGGGAAAGAACCGGGAGTTGCGAGGAGGCCAGAGACAAAAAAGCAGGCCGCTCAGGGGGAGGCTTTGAGCGGCCTGTTTGGCGAAGTCCTCCGGGGAGGAGGCAAACTTTTACGCTACATCGATGACGGATTGCTCTGGCCGGTCGTAGGAGCCGCTGCAGGCTGACCGTTTTCACCCTGCGTGTTCGTCATCAGGCGAACATCTACACGGCGATTGTCCGCGCGACCAGTTGCGGTTTTATTCGTCTCAACCGGCTTGTCCTTGCCCAATCCGATGACGTAAATCTTGTGCGCCGGCACGTTGTACTTCGAGGCCAGATACTGGATCACGGCATTGGCGCGGCGCTGGCTCAGATCGTAGTTGTAATCGGCCGGACCGACGGAGTCAGTTCCACCCTCCAACGCGATAATGTAACCCTTCGTGCTCGAGATGCTGCCTCCGAGCTGATCGAGTGCTTCTTTGGCCTTCGGGGTGAGGTTGTCTTTGTTGAAACCGAACTTCACCGAAGTCTCAGCCACCGGGTGATAGTTGTCCAGGTTGGCGACGGTATTGGTCAGCGCACCCACGCGCGTGTTGGCGGCATCAGCCGTCTGCTGCGCCGAAGCTGCGGTCTGACCCGCGCTCTGCGCCTTCTGCTCGACCTCAGCCGTCTTGGCGTTTACGGCCTGTATGCCGGCCTGGGCGCGCGCATCGACGTCTTTGATGTCGTGGCTGTTCTTGGCCGTCAGATCGTCGAGTTCGTTGGTCTTGTTAATCAGCGGCGTGGTCTGCTGTTTTACGTAATTCTTGGTGGAGCAGCCGACGCTCGCTATCATGCTGCCAGCCAAGAGTATCGCTAACGAAGTGCGGTTCATAGGGTGAGGCTCCTTGTGTGAATCTTTGTCATCTCTGAAATCTTGTCATAAAAGCGCGTTAGGCTCCCGCGCAGAAGGTCCGGATTCTTGGGCCCTGGAAGTTAATGATGCGATAAGCAGTCACGCGGTTTACTTTTGCACGACACGTGCCAGTTTTATGTAATCGCGACTGTCGGGATAAGTATATACGTTTTCAATGGTTTGCAGGTTTACCATCGCCGGGGGCAAATGCGGGCTGCATCCCCAAAGTACAGCAAACCGCACACAAGGCAGGGAAATTTTATACGGTAACACTCAGATTAGACGGGGCTTCGGCGACTCAATTGCTTCGTGAACAGACGAGTGGGAAGACTCGCTTCATGTGGGGACAGCCGCCCCCGGCTGTCCATGCCGAGCGAAGCTCGGCTGGTTTCTTGCCTGCCGCCCTTGTAGCTGACTGCATAATTCTCAGGCGAGCTTTTGCTCGCCTGGACAGCCGGGGCGGCTGTCCCCACATGACCCGTATTACTTCCAGATGTCCGTGATCGGCTTCGCGTCGCGGTCGTTAGCCGTCAGCGGCTCCAGCCCGAAATTATCTTCGATAGTGCGCAGCATGTTGTAGTGCGTATAACGTCGCCCCAGCGCCTGCGGATCCTGCTGGCTTGCCTCTTTCACCATGTCGCCGAGAAACAGCGTGTAGATCCGATTGTCGACGTTCCCGCCAGATTCGTCGAAGGTCACGATCACTAGTGTCCCCTTGCGTAGCTTTTCGGGGAATGTGTCATCCAGAAACTTCTTCACCCATGTTCCCGCCACTTGCACCGTCGTGTCATGGCCGTCGTGATTCATGTTCGGCGTGTAAAACGAGTAGGCCACAAGGCCCTTCTTCGCATCCTGCGCGAAGAAATTATCTGACTTACCGGAATCGACTGGCACCACGCGATCACACCATTTCTGCTGTACTTCGCGAAAACTCAGGAACGGCACATGCCTGCGCACATAGTTGCCTCTCTTATCGGAGACATGCTGGCCGGACATGGTCCAGGGACAAGTCCCTCCCGGTAACTCCTCGACGTATTGTTTGAAATCGAGATCGGCGGCAATCAGGCGATCGGCAATGGTCTTATGCAAGGCGTCGTTAGGAAAATTGACCTGAATGTCGGCGAGATATCGTCCGCGGCGACGACGAACGCCAAAATCCGTGCCGGCCACCATGGCCAAATAATTCGGATACGAAGGATGGAAGAGAGCGTGAAAATTGGTGAAGCTGGCGCCGTGCTCCGCCAGAGCCGCCAGGTTCTTGTCCTGGATCGCGACCTCGTAATCAACATTCTCGAGCACAATAATGAGCACCCGATCAAAGTGACGGGCAGGGGCCTTGGCTGCGGCCTCGGCTGCTGCTTCTTTTTTCCCCTCCGCCGATTTACCAATCTCAGGCAGGTTCTCCTGATTCTGGACCGGTTGTTTAGCAGGTTGTGATTGATCGGATTGGGCGGGTGCGGCGGATTGCCCTGTGGCGGGCTCAGGGCATGAAAGGGTCGTGAAGGCGAAGCACGCAGCCCAAAGCAAATTCCGGGCAAAGGCCGATTGGACGGCGAATAGGCGACTCATCTGCCATTTTTGTAACACAATGCTTCCTGTTCCCATCAAATAGAATAAATAAAAGCACTCTTCGCGCCATGGATCTACTTCAGAAAATTCGCACCATCCCCGCCGAGCCCGGCGTGTATTTGTACAAGAACGCCGAGGGCGATGTCATCTACGTAGGCAAGGCGAAGAACCTGCGAAGCCGCGTGGCCAGCTACTTCCACGAGGGTCGCTGGGAAGACGCGAAGACCGGCACGCTGGTGCGCGAGGCAGTCGATGTCGAATACATCGTGGTGGCCAACAATAAAGAGGCGCTGGCGCTTGAAAACAATCTGATCAAGGGTCGCAAGCCGCGCTTCAACATCCTGCTGCGCGACGACAAGACTTATCCCTACGTGAAGCTTACGCTGGGTGAGCGCTGGCCGCGAGTCTACGTCTCACGCCGCCTGCGTAAAGATGGCAGCGCCTACTACGGGCCCTACTTCCCTGCTAACCTGGCTTACCGCATCGTCGACCTGATCCACCGCAACTTTCTGATTCCTTCGTGCAAGGTTGATCTGACGCGGTTCCATCCGCGTCCCTGTCTGCAGTACTACATCAAGCGCTGCCTTGGGCCGTGCGTCCAAGCTTTGACGACGCCGGATGCTTATCAGGAGGCAGTGCGCGACGTAAAACTTTTTCTCGAAGGCCGTCCCACCGATCTGAGCCGATCGCTGCAATCGCGCATGGAGCAGGCCGCGGCAGCGGAAGAGTACGAACGCGCCGCCAGATATCGCGATCTAATCGCGACCGTCGAGCAATTGCAGGAACGCCAGCGCATCGCTGCCGCCGAAGGCGATGACGCGGATGTGTTCGGCTATCACTACGAAAACGGAATGCTGGCCGTAAATCTGTTTCACATGCGCGGCGGGCGGGTAGTCGATCGCCGTGAATTCTTCTGGGAAGATCTGCCGGAATTTGCAGCCCCGGCGGATGCCCAACCCTCTGCCGATCATGCGGAATCAGAACATGTGGGGACAGCCGCCCCCGGCTGTCCGGGCGAGCAAAGCTCGCCTGAGAATTCTGCAATTAACTCCACAGACGGCGGACAGGAAGCCAGCCGAGCTTCGCTCGGCACGGACGGGCAAGAGTGCCCGTCCCCACACAATCTTAATCAGGACGGTGCTTTTCATCCCGGAGAGTTCTTCTCGGCGCTGCTCAAGCAGCTCTATATTGGCCAGCCTTACGTGCCGCGAAATATTTATGTGCCCGTCGACTTCGAAGATCACGAGACTCTCGAAGACCTGCTCTCCGACCAGGTAGCGGGCAAGAATGGCCGCTCCACACGGATTGATATTCTGGTTCCGCAGCGCGGAGACAAGCGAGCGCTGATCGACCTGGCGGGAACCAACGCCAAGCAGTCCCACGATCAGCGCTTCCGCGTCCTCAAGCCCAACGCCCGGGCCATTCAAGATGAATTACAGGAAGCGCTAAGCCTGCCCGAGTTGCCCAAGCGCATCGAGTGTTTCGACATCTCGCACATTCAGGGTGCGGAGATTGTCGCCTCGATGGTGGTTTGGGAAGAGGGCAAAATGAAGAAGTCCGATTACCGCAAGTTCATCATCCGCACGGTCGAGGGTGTCGACGACTTCGCCTCCATGCGCGAGGTGGTGACACGGCGCTACAAGAGACTGCAGCAGGACGAGAAGCCAATGCCTAGTCTGGTGCTGATCGACGGCGGCCTGGGACAGCTACATGCGGCGGCCGAGGCGCTGGAGTCGCTTGAGATTATCAACCAACCTCTCGCCGCCATCGCCAAGCGTGAAGAGATCCTCTACGTCTACGGACAGGAAAAAGATCCCATTGTGCTCGATCACCACTCGCCGGTACTGCATCTGGTCCAACTCATCCGGGACGAGGCGCACCGGTTTGCCGTGACCTTCCACCGCAAGCGCCGGCAGATGCGCGACCGCAAAACCGAATTGTTGGAGATTCCTGGCGTCGGAGCAAGTACGACGCGGCGGCTGCTGGAACATTTTGGCAGCCTGCAGGCAGTAAAGCAGGCGGACCCTTCTGCCTTATCGGCGGTCGTTACCCGGGTGCAGGCGGAGGCGATTCACAATCACTTCCGGAAATAGTTGATTTCATGGGATAAGCTAATAAGCGGGATAGATTCTATTGTACTTAGCTATGCGGCACACGCAGCCTGGGAAACTGCCCTAGCGTCTACATATAGCTAGCAGCTATGTTAACGAATGATTTTACTCGATCAAATCGAACAACTTAACCACAGAGGACACGGAGGTACACAGGGTAAAGCCTTCGACCAGAAGCTGTCTATATACTTTGTGGGACGAACAGAAAGCTCGTGACCGCAAAGTTCGCCAAGAACGGCCGCAAAGTACGCGAAGTAAAGCTTCGAAGTTGTTGTTCTTCTTTGCGCACTTCGCGGCTCTTCTTCGCGAACTTTGCGGTCAAAGTCTTTTCCTCTGCCAGTTATTCTCAGGCGGTTGGCCGTGGGGCATCGCCGCAAGCATGCCTTTCTTGCTACATTGGTTTACAGTCCCGCGTGCGATCGAAATCGCACAACCGGAATAATTGCGTTGGCAACATGAAGTCTGTTCTGCGAAGGTCTCAACCACATCATGAAATTCCGGCACTGGATTATCGGGATCGTTCTGGTCTTGCTGGTGGCCTCGGCCATCGTGGGACTCGTGTTGACACAGAATGTCGGCCAACCTTCCGGCATCCAAACGTCAGCCAAGTCCAGAGGCAAGAAAGTTGGCGGCGCCACCGACTTGCCATCCCCTGAGACCCTGGTGGATGTAGCTCCGCTGCAAACGGCACGCCGGGTTGCGGCTCTGGCCGCTTCCTCCGATGAACAAAGGCTGTCCGATCAGGCACAAAAAATTGCTGACCATGAAGTTGATCTGGCTTTTTACGATGCGCTGCGAACGGCCGGCCGGCAAACTCCTCCCAACACGCCGGAGATCCAGGACATTTTTGCAAGAAAGAAGGCAGGGGAGGCGGCGGTCAACATCGATCAGGAATTGATCACGCAACTCACCAAGAAGCTGGCGCAGGCGCCGGACTCACAGAAAGAAAATCTGCAAGACCAGCTCGACGTGGCCAAGGCGCAACTGGAACTGGACCAGTATGAGGTGGATGACGCGACGGAAGACCTGCAGCGGTCCGGTGCCGATCCTAAAGCCAAGATCAAACGTCTGCAGGCAGAACACGAGGCCGGGATCAGCGGCGGCCCCATTCCTCCTTCGGCCCAGGCCAGGGCCACGGAGCAAAATTACCAGGCGCACACGCTGCTCTCCGTGTTTCGCGCGTGGCGCCAGCTGCGGCAGGAGCGGATGCAGATCGAAGAGGCACGGAAGGAGGCGCTCGCCGAGGTTCAGAACCTGAGCCGCCAACATGTCACTCTCGAAAAGCAGAATGACGAGAGAAAAGGGGAACGCGAATCGGCCAAGCAGCAGGCTAAAGGATTTTCTCAAAGCAACCAGACAGCCAGCCGCGCGGAATCGAAAGCCACAGCCCAGGCGGCGCTCGACTCGTTGAAACGCCACTCCGAAGATCAGAAAAGTCTTAGCGATCTCGACAAACGTATTCAGGATGAGCAGGAACTCAGCGATATCTACAGCAACTGGGGCGTTCTGGTGGCGGCCCGCGAGCGCGCGGCCCTGCACAACATGATTGAGACCCTGCTCTGGATCCTGATCGTGGTGCTGGTCGTCTATCTGGCGAATCGCATGATCGATGGTGTGTTGGCTGGTGTAACCGCGGAAAATAAGCGCATGGGCACGCTGCAGACGGTTGTAAAGTTTGCGGTTCAGGCGGTGGGCGCAATCGTAATCCTGCTGGTGATCTTCGGCGTGCCCAATGAGACCACTACATTTCTGGGCCTGGCCGGCGCCGGACTGACCGTCGCTCTGAAAGACTTTATCGTAGCTTTCTTCGGATGGTTTGTATTGATGGGGCGTAACGGAATTCGAGTGGGCGACTGGGTCGAGATTAATGGCGTGTCAGGGGAGGTCGTGGAAGTAGGCCTGATGCGCACCGTTCTGCTCGAAACCGGCAACTGGACGGACACCGGTCACCCTACGGGCCGGAGAGTTGCATTCGTCAACGGTTTCGCCATCGAAGGTCACTTCTTTAATTTCTCAACCTCGGGACAGTGGATGTGGGATGAACTTGAAGTGGAGATTCCGGCGGGGCAGGATCCATATCCCATCATTGACGGCATCCAGAAGCTTGTAGAAAAAGAAACTGCCGCGAACTCGAAGAAGGCGCAGGATGAATGGCAGCACACCACCACGCGCTACAAGGTGCAGGCACTGTCTGCGGTCCCTGGTATCAATGTGCGGCCCACGGGCGGAGGCATCGAGGTGAATGTACGTTACATCACCCGAGCATACGAGCGGCACGAGACCCGGGCGCGGCTCTATCAGGAAGTGGTGGAGCTGATGCATGGCCGGCGGGAAGCGGTAAAGCAGTAGGGACGATTGGCAAGTGCGGTAAGCGCGCTCTTTTCATCCCCTTTTACTTTCTTGTCTCCAGTTCCTTAATCAGACACGCCTTTACTTTTTCGGGCAGGCGCGAGCTATGCAAAATATCGCGCAACTGTGCGGGAGAAAGCATGCCTGAAAATTCGAGCGCGCGGGCCAGCGGAGTTTTTTCGTTGCGCAGCAGGGCCATACGAATCTCGGGGCGTGGTGACCACTTGGAGTGATGGCATACGGCTTCGACGAATGCGGCGTTGCTATTTGCGCGCAGCAGCGTTTTCACGACGGCGGCTTCGCTGAGTCGCGGATTGTCGAGGGCTGTCCGCCAGACGCGCCCTTCTTTGTCAAGCAGCAGCGCCGCGGCTACGGTCCCCGAGGCACGACGCGCCAGTGAAATGCGCTCGCCCAGCGTAACCGAAGCAAGGCGCGCCACGAGCAGGTCGTCCGCCGCATGTTTGATGTCTGCGGCAACGCTCGGCAGAAGCGCGAACCGCATGAGATCGATGGTGTAGAACTCGCGGACCAGACGGAGGGAGAGGTGGCGCGGGGCGCGGGGATGGGAGGCAAGAGCGAATCGCACCTTGCGCGATTTCGTCACGATTGCGTTCTTGCCGATATCTTCGAGGGCTTCGGGGAGCAAGTCACGCCGCTGAAGCAGAGCCAGGGCCAGATCCTCGGTGAGAGGGTCGGCAGAACTTTGAGTCATTGCATCTGGTCCCGCCGATTCGTCGAGTATGGGGCTCGAGTGCAGCGGAGATGTTTCGGGATCGGTCATGGACATTTGTCGTGGCCTGATAAGAGCTCTTGACCGCAAAGCTCGCTAAGAAATGCCGCGAAGGGCGCAAAGAAGAGCAACGCTTCGCAGCTTTGCTTCGCGAACTTTGCGGCTCTTCTTAGCGAGCTTTGCGGTTAATGTCTTTTTCGCAATCATTCACCACGCTGCGAGGGACGGCTCTGCGTGCCAGGCGCAACGCGCCTTCCACTGGATCCACGATCTGCGGATTTATTTCCACCAGCGGGTGCAATCTGCGAACTTCATTGTAGAAGACGTCGCGGACCAGGGGCGCGTGACGAAAGACGCCCCCGGCGATGGCCAAGCGGACGGGAGTCTTGACGACCTGGGATTCAGAAGGGCGCACTTCAGAAGGATCGGAAGGAGGCCTGGCTCCGGATTGTAGTCTGCGAATCACGATTGCGGCCAGATGCGCGAGTTCCCGTCCCGCCTGTGTGAGTATTTGCCGGGCGAGTTCATCGTTAACCTGAACCGCAGCCACGAGTGCGGGAAAGAGCGCGGCGAAATCCGGAGGCGGGGTTGAGTTTGCGGCACGGAGAAAATCATCGAGCGAAGCCATGCCCCATGCTTTCAGCAGAGCGGCAAGCAAAGGCGGAGCCACTTCTTCCTTGCTCGTTGGGCTGACCTTGGCTGAATCCTTCGCGCGCAGGACCGCTGCAATGGCCGCGCGGCCGATCCAATGCGCTGAACCTTCGTCCGATATGGCGAAGCCCCAGCCTCCGGCGCGCACCGTGTTTCCCAGCGCATCGCGGCCATAGGCGATCGAACCGGTACCCGCGATGACGATGACGCCTGGGCCGTCGTGGAAGGCGGCGTCCAGAGCGATTTCCATGTCACCGACGACGTCGATTGCCGTGGGCAGAATCTCGGCTAGCGCAGCTCGCACGATGCTGATGATTTCTGCACGAACCGCGCCCGCGGCGCCGATGCAGGTACGGGCGACTTGCGCAGGAGTGATTCCGGCGGCGGCACACGCCTGGCGCACGGATTGATGCAACGATTCTCGAGCCTGCGCCCCACCCACGCGCACTACGTTGCTCGGTCCCGCAGTCGCGGTGGCGACCAGCGAGGTTTCGTCGCCGACGGAGCATGTCGTCTTGCTGCCGCCGCTATCGATGCCGAGGTAGAACGCCACGGTTATTTTTATCACAGCGGAATGCGAGGATCATGAGGTTCCGGGATCCGTTCGGCCTATGTGTGCCAGGTTCATAAAGACTCACTCGCGCGGAGCGCTGCTTCCCGCCATAATTAGGCTCGGAGTGTAATCGCATCCGAGCACCCGGACTGGTTGCAACCAACATGAAGATTCGAATCTCAGAACTCTGTAACGCCGGTGATGCGCGGGGCTTCAGCTTTACTGCTCCCCTCGAGGCGCTGGAATACGTGGGGCGCATGGCGGACGTGCATCTGGCATCAACGAAACCTGGGGCGGTGCGCGGCAATCATTATCACCTGAAGCGCCGGGAGGCGATCGTTGTGCTGCCGGGCGCAAAGTGGTCGTTTCATTGGGATCAGGGAAGCGAAACGGCGGCGCACCATCGTGAGTTCGATGGGGGTTGCGCCGTTCTGGTGCTGGTAGCTCCGGGAGCCTCGCATGCGGTGCGCAACGACGGAGAGGATTTGTTGTGGCTGCTGGCGATTTCCTCCGAACGATATGATCCGGCGGAAAGTGTGGCACGCAAGGTTGTGTAGAAAGCAGAGTGTTATGACAGCGGCCACGCTTTGGCGGAGCAGAGCTTTTAACCGCAAACAGCGCTAAGAAGGCACGCAAAGGACGCGAAGATCACCGGAGTAGAAGTTTGCGCGTCGCATCAGCTATGGGACTGAACCGTCTCGATCTCGCGATTATCGCCCTCTACCTGGCGGGAATAACGCTGTTTGGGCTGCGCTTCCGCAAGCGGCAGCGCACTCTGCGCGATTACTTTCTTGCCGGCCGTGATATTCCATGGTGGGCTATCGCGCTTTCCATTGTCGCCGCCGAGACCAGCACGCTCACCATCATCAGCATTCCTGGGCTGGCCTACGACACGAACCTCACCTTTTTGCAGGTTGTGATGGGATACGTGGTCGGACGTGTGGTGATCAGCTTTGTGCTGCTGCCTCACTACTTTCGTGGCGATCTCTACACCGCCTACGAACTCATTGAACGGCGCTTTGGACGGACTCTGCGGTCGCTGACTGCGGGCTTATTTCTGCTCACGCGCGCGGCGGCTGAAGGAGTGCGCGTGTATGCCGTATCGATCGTAGTGTCGATTGCATTGGGCACGGGCGAAGTAGCATCCATTGCCATCATTACTGCATTGACGCTCATCTATACGTTTGAGGGCGGGCTCGCGGCGGTTATCTGGACGGACGTGGTGCAGACCGCGATCTACGTGGGCGGGACGCTGGTGGGATTAGCGACAATTCTGCATCTGGTGCCGGGCGGGTGGGCGGCGATCCACGCCGCCGCGGCGAGCGCTGGCAAGCTGCAGGTCTTTGATTTCAGCGCGAACTTTTGGATTCCTTATACGTTCTGGGCGGGCGTGGTAGGCGGTGCGTTCTTGACCACAGCCAGCCATGGCACGGATCAACTCATCGTGCAGCGATTGCTGGCGGCGCGCAGCCAGAAGCAATCGGTGACGGCGCTGCTCTCGAGTGGGGCGGCCATCCTGTTTCAGTTTGGACTGTTTCTCATGGTGGGAGTGATGCTGTGGGCATATTACCGGGTGCCGTCGGCGAATTTCGGGCGCGCGGACCGGATTTATCCGACGTTCATTGTGAGCCAGATGCCGCACGGAATTTCCGGGCTGCTGATCGCGGCAATTCTGGCGGCGGCGATGTCGAACCTGAGCGCGGCGCTGAATTCCCTTTCGTCGAGTTCGATCATGGATTTCTATTTGCGGCTGCGGCCCCAGTCGGATGAGCGGAAGCAAATGCGGCTGTCGCGGCTCTCAACGTTGGTGTGGGCGCTGCTGCTATTTGGCCTGGCCGTACTTTCATTGCACAAGGTAGGGAGAGTGATCGAGGTGGGGCTGCAGATTGCGTCCGTGGCATATGGTGCGCTGCTTGGAGTCTTCTTGCTGGGCGTGTTGACTCGCCGGGCCAACCAGCGCGGCGCGATGGTCGGGATGCTATTCGGATTTGGGGTGGAATTGTATTTGTGGCAGTGGACCCACGTTCCGTGGACCTGGTGGGTGATGATCGGAACGGTGGTGACATTTGGCGTCGGTCTGGCCACAAGCCGACTTCTACGGGACTAGCCCTCTCTTGCGTTCTTTCGTAGCTCTGCTTGCGAATTTTGCAAGTTAGTTGCCAGGGAACTGCAACTGTTTTCACCTTAGGCGGAATTGATAGTAAGGTATGGCGCGGGCACATAATTGTAACGACTTTATTTACAGTTACATACGCTTCTTATTGAATCCGTTTTTCCGCTTCGAATTTGGTATGAATCGTGCTTATATCTGAGCGAGGAGTAATTCCGAAATGCGCCCATCTTTGAAACTTCTGGTACTTTCGCTTCCGTTCCTGCTGATTCTTTCCGGAACGGCTCTGGCCGACACCTGCAATAGCTTCGCAACCTACACCTGCGCCAAGGGCGTACATAACGGTGCCTTTATCGGCGGTTCCGGAACAGCTATCGCCTCGCCCGGCGCTGGACTTCTTCTGTCGGGCAACATGTTCACCGTTTCCACTCACAATGGTGCTGGCGGGGCGGACGTAATTATCCTTGCCGCCTCTGCTAATGGAACACCGACGGGCACGTTGGACGGGATTGCATTCAACAGCTTGAACACCTTTCCGGAGGGCGGCGCCACCGGCGCCATCGTCACCAATTTACAAACCGCGGGCTTCTGTGGATCGACCTGCAATCTGTCATTTGCTTATGTCGACCTGGGTAAATCGTTGCCGGCCAATGGCAGCATTACCGTCACCGCCAGCGGAGTGGGGGCCGGGACGGCACTTTACGCCGAAGTGCTGAACAGCAAGGGCCAGATCATCTTCATCACCGCGAACTCGGAATCAGGAGTCACGGGGCGCGCAGTCGTCCCCGAACCGGGAACACTAATGCTCATGGGAACCGGGCTACTCGGCTTGGCTACCCAGATACGGCGCAAGCTGCGCGGTTAGTCGGATTCGCGATTTTCTTTAGACCTCGGGCGGAAACGCCCGAGGTTTTGTTTTGCGCGCGCAAGAACGATAGCGGCCATCCCCGTTAAGAATGACAGAGCTTCGACGAGTTGAGTGACCAGTCTAGTGCTGGGAAAGCTGATAGCGCCAGCTTGAGACGTTCGTCCCTCCCGCAATAAAAGCGGCCAGCTTGGTGAGGCAGGAGTAGTAGTCTTTTCTTCGCGGACTTTGCGGCAGTTCTTTGCGATCTTGGCGGTTAGAAGCTTTGTAAGACGAGCCGCGAAGGACGCTAAACACTGCGAAAGGAGTCTGGTATGTACTCGGGGGATCTTACACCGCAAATTATCGGAGCGGCGATCAAGATTCATCGCAGGTTGGGACCCGGTCTTTTGGAGTCCGCATACGAAGCTTGCATGGCTTACGAAATTGAGAAACTCGGACTTCGCGTCGAGAGGCAAAAGCCTGTGCCATTGATCTATGAAACCGTCAAGCTGGACTGCGGTTTCCGTGCCGATCTTGTCGTGGAAGGCAGAGTCGCGGTCGAGATGAAGTGCAAAGAGGCGCTGCATCCGGTGGATGAGGCTCAACTGCTGTCCCATCTGCGTTTGCTGAATATTCCAGTGGGACTGCTCATCAACTTTCATGTTGCTTTGCTCAAGGATGGCATTCGGCGGATGGTGAATAATTATCAGGAGCCGGTGGAAGAGAGACTTTAACCGCAAAGTTCACGAAGAAGGGCCGCGAAGGACGCAAAGAAGAGCAAAATCTTTGTGGCTTGGCTTAGCGTTCTTCGCGGCTGTTCTTGGCGAACTTTGCGGTTAAGAGCTTCGTCCTTCTCACGTATACTGGCACACTTCGACTATGCCAGAATCACAGCGACTTCCCACCCGGGCTGAGCTCTCCCGCGACTTGGGCGTGAGCCATGCTTCCGCCATTGTGGTGGGAACCATCATCGGCAGCGGGATTTTTCTGGTTCCGGCGGAGATGATGCAGGCCGTCGGCTCGGCCAAGCTTGTCTATCTGGCATGGCTGGTGGGCGGCGCGCTGTCGTTCTTCGGGGCGCTCACCTACGCTGAGCTGGGCGCGATGCGGCCACAGGCGGGCGGCGAATATGTGTACGTTCGCGACGCCTACGGGCCGCTCGCGGGATTTCTCTACGGCTGGACCTGGTTTCTGATTGCAAAGCCGGCTTCGGTAGCAACCGTAGTCACGGGACTGGTAAGAATCCTCGGGACGTTTTCCGTTTTTTCTTTTTTCTCCAAAAACATTATCTCTTCTCCGTTTCCCGTCACGTGGGGACAACTGGTCGCCATCGCCGCGGCCATCCTCATTTCATACCTGAACTACATCGGCGTGAAGAAGGCGGGCGAATTCCAACTTGTATTCACGGTGCTGAAGGTGGGCATCATTCTGGGCATCGTCGTCATCTGTTTCAGTGGATGGGGAGACGTTCCAACACGAGGGTGGAACAACTTTGCAGGAACCTTTACCGGGGCGCGGGGCGGAATAGCCGGATTCATGGCGGCGCTGGTGGCGGCCCTGTGGGCTTACGACGGATGGAATGACCTCAACATGGTGGCGGGAGAAGTGAAGCAGCCCGAGCGAAACATTCCAATTGCGCTGATCGCGGGAGTGGCCACAGTCGGCGTGCTCTATGTGCTGGTCAACGCGGGCGTGCAGTACGTGCTTCCGGCGAGCGTGATTGCGGCTTCGCCTCGGCCCGCCTCCGATGCGGTTGCGCTGGTCATGGGACGTACGGGCGCGAGCCTGGTTTCGCTGGGGATGGCGCTGTCAATGCTGGTGACTTTGAATGGCACGATCATGAGCGGTGCGAGAGTGCCCTTTGCCGTTGCCCGCGATGGATATTTCTTTCGCGCGCTGGCGGAGGTGCATCCACGGTTTCACACGCCTTCGGTTGCCATTGCGGTGCAGGCGGTGCTATCGATTCTGCTTTTGCTGTTGGGCGGCAACTTTCGGCAGCTATTTTCACTCGCTATTTTTGCCGAGTGGCTCTTCTACATGATTGCCGGGAGCACGGTGTTTGTGTTCCGAGTGCGGGAGCCGAAGGCTGAGCGCCCGTATCGCATGTGGGGATATCCCTGGGTGCCCGTCCTGTTCGTAGTAACCTCGGCGTTTCTGCTTTATTACACATTCACGGAAAATCTACGGAATTCTGCCGCTGGAGTGCTGGTTATTCTGGCGGGCATACCGGTTTTCGCCTACTTTTCCCGACGACGCCGGGCGTAAGCCGCGATCTGCGCCCGTTTTGGACGCTTCCCGAGAATGTCTCTTCATTGGTTACCTAAGGTCAAGAGCCGTGGACACGTTTACCCCCTGTCCTATCTCCCGTATTTTTAAACCTCCAGTCCCAGCGCACTCCCCAGGTGCTGAGATCCCCTTGGAGCACAATTGCATGGAATTGCCTGAACGCAGCTTTCAATTAGGGATATTGCCCGAACGCAAGATCGATCGCCGGGCATTGGTGACGAGCTATGGCTTGATCACGCTCCTGTTGATCCTGCTGATCAACTTGTCACTGCTGCTGCCCGAAAAGCTTCAGCTCAAGCAGTTTCACGTGACCGAACTGATTCCCATGCCGGCGATGAGGCCGGTGCACGAGCCAGTCAAGCGGACACAGATCAAAGTCAAGCTACTTCCCGCGGTGAAGCTGCCTGTATTCGAGCAGCCGAAGCTGGTGGTTCCGCGCGAGGCGCGTCGTGAAGCTCCGCAACCGGTTGATGCACCGAAAGTGGTGGTGAATCAGTTTGCCGCTCCTCAGTTGAAGCTGGTGTCGGGGGGAGCGCGTCCGCAACTGGTGCACACGGGAGATTTCGGGGGCAGCTCGCAGACGCCTACCGTGAACGCCGCAGTCCAGAAGGTACAGACCGGAGGCTTTGGCGATCCCAACGGTCTCAAAGGAACCGGCAAGGAAGGCGCCAAGCTGTACGCGGCCGCGGCCGGAGGATTCGATATGCCGGTCGGCCCGGGTCAGGGCAATGGATCGGGCGGAGCGAAAGGAATTAAGGGCACCGTGGCCAGCGCCGATTTCGGCAACGGCATCGCGAGTGGGGGCAACGGAGACGGGCGCAGCAATGGCCGAGGCAGCGGAATTTCAACCGGCGGATTTGGCTCCGAGCAAGTAGTGCACAGCGGTCCAAAGATTCAGGCGGCGGATACGGGATCGGCGGCGACGCCGGTGGAGATTACGTTTAAACCGAATCCGGTCTATACCGATGAAGCTCGGGGACTGAAGCTTCAAGGCGAAGTTCTGCTGGAAGTGATGTTCGGGTCAAACGGATCGTTGCATGTGAACCGCGTGGTGCGCGGTTTGGGACACGGATTGGATGAGGCCGCCATCGCTGCCGCCAACAAGATGCGCTTCAAGCCGGCAGCGCGAAACGGCCAGCCGGTAGATTCGACGGCAGTAGTCCACGTCGTTTTCCAGATAGCGTAGCCAACGACTAAAACGCTTTGTGAAGTTTTTTTAAGAGACGAACTTAGCAATCGAAACCTTGGGTATTGAAACATGGAGAGACGAGTCATGCGTACTTGGAATTGGATGTTCACCGCGGCTCTGCTGGTATCGCTGAGTGCAGCCGCACAGCAAGCGGCGACTTCACAACCGTCCGCACAAACGACACAACCGACGGAACAGGCGGCTTCCACGCCAGCCTCACAGCCAGCGCCCGCGGCTCAGCCAGCGACGCTCGCTGCGCCGACAACCATGGACCAGGTGGTCGATCGCTTCATTGAGCGCGAGCATGGGCTCATGAAGATGCTCACGAACCGCACCCCGGTGGTCGAGACTTACCTGCAGAATCTGACGGCCGATCCGCAGCTTGGCCCAATTCCCAGCGCGGACCACTATTTTCTGGGCCGCATGGACATGGGCGAGTCCATCGACCGCAAGGATTATCTGAAGGAGCAGGACAAAGGCATGCAGACCCGGCTGATGGGCGGCTTCCAGAAGCTGTTCAAGGTGCAGTACCAGCCCATCGGATTCTCCTGGATGGTGTATGCGGACCGCAGCGACTTCGACCGCGAACACTACGACTTTCATTACATTCGCCGCGAGTTCCTGGGCGATGTACGTTGCCTGGTGTTTGATATCACGCCGAAAAAGACTGCAGGCAAGGGCCGCTTCCTGGGCCGCGTCTGGGTCGAAGACCAGGATTACAACATCGTTCGCCTGAACGGGACTTACGCTCCGGCACCGCGCAACTCTTATTTCTTTCACATGGACAGCTGGCGGCTGAACCTGATTCCAGGCTACTGGGTCCCCTCGTACATCTACAGCGAAGAAGGCGACTTCAGCGCTGGGGTGAAGAACAAGACGGCCTTCAAGGCGCAGACCCGCATCTGGGGTTACGACCTGAAGAAGGGCGGCAAGGACGACGAACTCACACAGATCCGCGTGGACAGCGTGAAGGATGACAGCGCTGCGGCGCAGGATGCTTCCCCACTGCAGGCTGAACGCGTGTGGCAGCAACAGGCGGAAGACAACGTTGTCGAGCGCCTGACCAGCGCGGGCTTGCTGGCGCCTGCGGGCGACGTTGACCGGATTCTCCAGACCGTGGTCAACAATCTGGAGGTCACCAACAATATCGACCTGCCGCGGCCGGTGCGCACGCGCGTGCTGCTGACGGCGCCTCTTGAAACCTTCAGCGTAGGAAACACGATCGTGATCAGCCGCGGATTGATTGACGTTCTTCCGGATGAGGCCAGCCTGGCTGCCGTGCTCTCGCATGAGCTCGCGCACATTGTGCTCGGCCACAACCTGGGCAGCAAGTTCGCGTTCAACGATCGCATGCTGTTCAACGATGATTCGACTTACCAGAACCTGGGCTTCAAGCACATTCCGGAGGAAGAGCAGGCGGCCGACAAGAAAGCTGTCGACCTCCTGAAGAACTCGCCCTACGCGCAGAAGCTGGACAACGTGGGCTTGTTCCTGAAGGTTCTGCAAACCCGCGGCCTTCAGCTGAATGCACTGCTGACCACGCACCTGGGCAATCCTCTGGCCGAAAAAGGTACGGTCAACCGATTGTCCGTTCTGGCTACGCAAGGTCCAGCGCTGGACATGAACAAGCTGGATCAGATTGCGGCATTGCCCCTGGGCGGCCGCATCAAGATCAATCCCTGGGACGACAAGGCGGAAATGGTGAAGACGGCTCCGGTCGCCATCACCTCGGCGCGTGACAAGATGCCGTTTGAGGTCACGCCCTTCTATCCGCGGTTGGCCCGTTACGGTTCGTCGAACACGCCCGGCACGCCGAGCGCTCCGACGACTGCAGCTGCTAACCCAGGCAACTGAAGCGCGAAGTCTCTCACTCCAAGTTGACGTAAGACGCAGGCCAGGATCCGGAACATCCTTCCGGGATACCTGGCCTTCGTTATTTTTGGGCGTGTCCCAAAACATGAACCACAAAGGACACGAAGTCACACGAAGGTAAATCCCCTGAGGATTTCCTTTGTGCCCCTTTGTGGCCTTCGTGGTTAATTATGGCACCACTTATTTCTGAGCTCCGTTTCCCAAGTCATCGTGTTCGTGATAGTTCGGGTAAGCCGGCCGCGGGTGCTGTAGAGGCGGATGCTCCTTTAATTGCTGCATCACGACCTCGATGGCCTTGTCGAGCTGCGCGTCGCGTCCCTCGCGGAATGCTGCCGGATCGAGATCGACATCGTAGTCAGGAGGGACGCCGTGATTCTCGACCTCCCATTCGCCATTGAGGCCATAGATCGCAGCGCGCGGAGAGGTGACGCGGCCGCCGTCGAGAAGTTCGGGATAGCCGCCGATGCCGACCAGTCCTCCCCATGTTCTCTTTCCCACGAGCGGCCCGATGCCAGCTTTCCGGAAGTACCAGGGCAGCGCGTCACCGCCAGAGCCGGACATTTCATTAATGATCATCACCTTGGGTCCGTAGATGGCTTCAGAGGGGCTCGACCAGTCGTGGCCTTCGCGGGCAACGACTTTGCTCATCAGTGGACGACGCAGGTAATCGATAATGTAATCAGCGAGTTGCCCGCCTTCATTAAAGCGTTCGTCGATGATGGCAGCTTCCTTCCCAACCTGCGAGAAGAAGTACCGGTTGAAGCTGGTATATCCCGCGCCTGCGGTGTTCGGCACGTGAACATAAGCGACGCGCCCGCCAGTGGCCTGATCGACTTTGCGGCGGTTGTTTTCGATCCAGGCGAGGTGACGCAGATTCTCTTCGCTGTCGACGGGCACAACTGTTACTTCGCGAGAATCTTTCCCGTCCGGATTGGCGCCGACCTTAAGCAGCACTTGCTTGCCGGCCGTCTCTTCGAAAAAGCTGTAGATGTTGTCGGAGGAGTGCACCTCACGACCGTTCACGGCGAGAATGTAGTCTCCGGCTTTGACATTGACGCCGGGTTGCGTGAGCGGCGCCTGCGTGCCCGGATTCCAGTTCTCGCCATCGTAAACTTTGGCAATGCGGTAGCGGCCGTTTTCCAAGGTGTAATCCGCGCCCAGCAGGCCGCCCTTTACTTTCTTCGCCTCGGGTGCCTCGCCTCCGCCGACAAACATGTGTCCGACGGTCATTTCGCCGAGACATTCCTGAAAAAGATAAGTGAGTTCTTCACGGGACGCGATGCCCTCCAGATAGGGAGCGTACTTCTTTTTCGCCTTGTCGAGATCGAGGCCGTGATAGTGCGGATCGTAGAAGAAATCTCGTTCGATGCGCCAGGTCTCGTCGTAAATCTGCTTCCACATGGCCCGGGGCTCGACGTAGACCTCCATGGAATCAAGCTTGAGCGGGCCGAAACCGGGCTTGGGTGGACCGCCGCCGCTGGGAGCTTCGTCGGTGGATGAAGTGGCCCACTGCTCGCCCTTGCGGTAGAGAATCTTATCGCCGTCGAAGGAGACGACATAGTCGTTGACTTCTTCGAGAAACTTATCGACCTTGCGCTTGCTGAGGTCGAACTTCTGGATGGTCTGGTTGACGTTAGGCTGATCGTCGTCGGTGACGACCATCGGGGCCTCGGAGAGGAAGAGCATGCCTGACTTGCCTGGAAGCATGTTGACGTAGTTCTTGCTTGGAATTGGCAAGGAGAGAATGCGCTGACCAATGCCATCAAGGTCGATCTTCACAACGACGGGCTCTTCTTTCTTGTCTTTGTCCTTGTCGTCTTTACTGTCTTTGTCCTTGTCGGCGGCAGCTTTATCGCTAGGCTTGCTCTTATCTTTCTTCTTGTCCCTATCTTTATCCTTGGGCTGATCCTTGGTTTTCTCTTTGTCCTGCTCAGCTTTCTTTTCCTCTTTCGACTTCTCCTCGTCGCTCTCGGGCGCGAGCGGCGACTTCTCGTCCTTACTTAAGACGGCGACGTAGGCGCTGCGTGAGACACGGTGCTCATCGCTCGACATATCCAGACCGGCGGTGGAAAGACCGGTGTTGGTCGAGGCGGTGAAGTACAGATATTTGCCATTTTTATCGAAGCTGGGATAGAGCGTATCGCTCATTCCATCGGTAATTTGTGAAGGTTTGCTCTGCTCCAACGAGTAGACAAATACCGCGTGCATCCCGCTGGGAAGCTGTTTGGTGTAGGCGATCCACTTGCTGTCGGGCGCCCAGGTTTGGTTAAGCTGCGTGGGTCCAAAGCCGCCGAAATAGTCGGCATCGACAAGCTTAGGCGTTGGGTGATCGAGATCGACGTACCACAACTGAAGACGCTTGTCGGTGTAGGCGATCTTCTTGCTGTCGGGAGACCATGTGGGGCCATAGAAGAAAGACGCCGGGTTACCTAAATTAATGTGGCGAGGCTGACCCATTCCGTTCTGATCGCGAATGGTCAGTTCGTACTCTCCAGACTCATCGGAGAAGTAGGCGATCGATTTGCCGTCGGGCGACCAGGCTGGATCGCGATCGGCCACGGCAGGGCTATGGGTAAGGTTGCGGATATCCCCTTTGTCGGTGGGAACAGTAAAGATTTCCCCCCAAGCCTCGAAGACGGCGCGCACGCCGCTGGGCGAGATACCGAAATTCTGTATGCGCTTCGGTTCGACCTTCGTGAAATGAGGGCGAACCGCGGCAATATCGCCGGTAACGCGGATATGGATGTTCTTTGCCTGATGGGTTTTGAGATCGAAAAGTTTGATGGCACCGAACTGCTCCACGACGATGGCATCTGGCCCGGCGGATGCATTCTTGAAGTCGAGGCCGTCACTGTGCAGAGCTTCCGAGACTTGCTTCGTCTTTGTGTCATAGGCGAACAGGCTCGCCGGTCCGTTGCGGTCGGAAAGAAAATACACGGTTTCGCCGATCCACATCGGAGAATGGTCGTTGGAATTGTCGCGCGGAACTTTCGTGATGCTGGAGTCTTTGAGATCCGCGATCCAGATGGGCGTAGTCTGTCCGCCGTGATAGCGCTTCCATGCTGCCTGCCACTGAAGGTGAGTAACATAGGCGAGGTGCGCAGCATCGGGAGACAGCGCAGCTTCCCAGGCAATGGGAAGAGGGAGTTGCGTGGGGAATCCACCCTCCACCGGAACGGTGTAAAGCTGGTTCTCGAAGTGCATGAAGCTGTTGCCCCAGGAAGCGAATAAAATCTTTTTGCCGTCCGGGGTCCAGCCGAGAACTATTTCGTCGGCAGGGTGGTAGGTTAAACGCCGCGGAACGCCGCCCGAAGCGGGGACCACGTACACATCCTGGTTGCCGTCGTATTCGCCCGTGAAAGCGACCATTGTTCCGTCGGGAGAAAACGCGGGCACCGTCTCGGTGCCGATGCCTGAGGTGAGGCGGCTGGCATCGCCACCGTCGCGGCTCACGATCCATAGATCTCCCGCGTAGTTGAAAACGATCTGCGTCTTGCTGACTGTGGGAAAGCGCAGCAGGAGCTGCGGATCGCTCTGCGAAACCGCGTTTACGGGGAAAAACGAAACGGCGGTCAGGGCAAACATCACCGCGAGAAGCTGGCGCATTTGAGCTCCTAAGAACGGCTCGGACAATGACGGGGAATCTTAGTGCGGTGGGAGGGTAAGGGTCAACTCCGGCTAGCCCAGTGGATGGAGGCGATCCCTCCGCACGAATTCACTGGCAGCCGGGAATCTTGAAATTCGCAATTCGTGTCCGCCACGTATTATCGAGCACGAAATACTCGTTAACGTACCAAAATGTGCAGTCGTCGATGGGATCGACCGTCATGCTGGAATACGATCCCCATTTCCCAACGCCGTTTCCAGTCGAGACTTCCTCACCCGTGCCGCCGATGATCGCAATCTCGGTTGGGGTTGTGGCTTGGGGAAGACTCCAATACGAAAAATCGATTCCAGGATTGGTGAATACGTTCGATATGCTGTAGCCCACCGCAGCGTTCCCGTTTTTGTCCTGTGCAATGCTGGGCAGGAAGCGAAAGAGAACCGCATCCGGATTGATCGTGCCCGACTGGTGAACGCTGGGCGTGCCGCTTCCGCGCAGTTCGTACCATTGAATACCAGTCTGAAAGGCGCTCGGGTTGGTGCCTGACGCGCCTGGGCCCGTCTGCACCGTATGGCTTATCAAGAACGACTCGTAGCTTCCAAAATTTCGGTAGGCAAAGCGAGGCATCAATCGGTCGCCGACCGAGTCGACTATTTGCTGACCAGTGGGATTCGGTTCGACAACGCAATTCGTTATGGCGGGATTGTTCGAGACGTAGAGATAGCATCCGGGGGTATAGTCAGATACCGATACAGAAATGGGCGACTGCGGGGTGACTGTTAGCGGCGTCGCCGCCGTCCAGTCTACGTGGAACTCCCATAAGTTGAGAGTGTTGGATGCCAGCGTGACGCCATCGTTGATGGGATTCTCGATGCTGACCATGAACTCGTCCCGTCCGGCTGGAGGAACGGTGGTGCCGTCCACGTCGGCCGGGATTAAGCTGTGGCCAAGAAAAATTCCGTTGCTCCAGAGTACGGGATTAAGCGGGTTTGAAACGGCAATACAAGATTCAGATTTGATGTTGCCGGGATTGTTCAGAAGGTCAGTGCGGTCGAAGGCGCATACGACCGCACCCACTTCCGCGTTGCCATTATCGATATCCTGCAAGTCCATGGTTGCGTAGTAAGCACTCTGCTGGCCGGTCGCGTCCGACCACGTGCTGAGTTTGGGCCAATCCGGGAAGTAAGTATGTGTTCCGTTTGTCCCTAGGATTGGGTCCAAGGGATTAGGAGTACTGTAGCTAGTCCAGGTCAGCGAGGCGGAACTCAGATCATCCGTACTGGAGACCGCGATGCAAAAGAAGTAACCTATGCTCGGGTTCGGGTTCGAAGTCTTTGCGCCTACCACCCAGCGTGACGCCAGCCTGTCAAAAATAATCACTACATCCAATTGAATCGCTGGGTGTGCCGTTGGAGGATTACAGTCAGACCCAGACGGCCACAGCGTTTCGATTTGCTTTGCGCTCGGCCAAACTGCCTTTCCCGTAATCTTGTCGTAAGCCTGATACGAAGTGTTCACGTACTCCATAAACTGTTTGGTACCCACCGCCCCGTTTGGGTCGACATCTTCACCCAGTGCGCCGTCTGACTGGGTCATTCCGTCGAAAGAGTTCACCGGGTTGACTGTCACCGTGGCCGACGCCGTGGTGGTCCCCCCAGGTCCGCTGGCCGTGTAGGTATAGGTAGTCGTCACCGTGGGAGTGAGGACGGTGCTTCCGTTTAGTCCAACTATTCCCACGCCACTATCGACGGTGCCTCGATCCGCATTTGTGGAAGCCCACGCGAGTGTGATGTTTTGCCCGGCGATGATCGCCGCCGGAGTGGCGGTTAACGCAGCGGTCGGAGCCGGGATCGGAGGCGGGACAGGTCCAGCTCCACTGCTGCCGCCGCCACAGCTCGCCAGCACGATAGTTAAACTGAAGAGCATTGCGGACGACGTCGCCCATACGCGCAGTTTCCGGCTCACGAAATGATTGACTGTCGTAATAGACGCGATGCCGCTCTCAATCATGGTGTTTGCCCTGAAACTTCGTTTGCTTGATTCTGGAAATCTCCCGCTGTTTTATTGTGGATAGAATCAGTTTGGGTGGCCGATTCGAGGTGCGAAACATCCCACCACGGGTCTCCGCTACCGTCAAGATGCAAGATTGTGCAACATATGGGCGACGGAATTGCAAAGTTTGGATGGAAAAGCCTCGCACGGCTGAATTTCTTGCGAGGCTATGTCCCGCCTCGGCGCTACAATGTTAAGGCTACACTGCGATTTAGGTCCCCGGACAGGTTGCCATGGTCCACGTAACTACGTAACGATCCTGTTTGATCTATCTGGCATCTTAACCATGCGCCGACAGTGCCGGCCATTAGGTGGGGAGTGGGAGACTTCAGTCTCGCACCCGGAAGGAAGAAGATATGAAGAATCGCACATTCGTGACGCTGCT